>Ga0126342_10016865_pt1 | contig 12683 bp, 10 predicted proteins | sample Cyp1metagenome_FD_92528 | JGI IMG/M metagenome (GOLD analysis project Ga0126342, IMG submission 92528) | Coral microbial communities from Lord Howe Island, Old Settlement Bay, Australia - Cyphastrea 1 metagenome | ecosystem: Host-associated > Invertebrates > Cnidaria > Coral ...
CATTCTTATCATTCTTCATGTCTTTCTATTTTACACGCAAGGTATTTCCCTAAACCTACAGCATCTCTTAGCGGTTTTCGGTAGAAAAGAGCCACCTCCCCACTGTAGCCAGATGCACAGATCCATTCCGGGACTCCAATGCTGATCTGGGCTGCGGTGGATTTCAGATATCCTGACAGGGCAATCGGGGCAATGGGGTCAAGGCTTGGTGAGAAAAGTCTAGAAAAGTCACAATGGATGGGACAATTCCAACAAAAAAAAAGGCTTGGAAAACCCATCAAACACACTTCTGATTGGGGAAAATTGGATGAAAAATGACCAATTGCCCCTTGAAAATCAGCAAAGGGACAGATTTCCCGCCTGCGGGGATGGGATCCGGATCACTGCAAGTGTAGTTGCACATGTGCGGCTGCCAAGCTAAGGGATGCCTGAGATACCATGCAGCAGGTCTCTTCCAATGTTTACCAGGGTACACCATGTTTTACCATGGTAAACTCCTGATATTCATCAACATTCCATCAACCATCAACCATCATCAAACATCATCAAACATATTCAAACATCATCAAGCACCATTAACCATCATTAACCATCATTAACCATCATTAACCATCATTAACCATCATTAACCATCCCAACTATTATGGTGGATCCTCAAAATCTCAACATTGGGATCAACTGGGTGTCCCTGCTGTGGGTCGATATTCAACTCCGGACAGCTTGCGGTGGCAGTGGCAGGTCCCTCTGCGGTGTATGGCCTGCGAACGTCACGGAGATCTTGGGAAAACATGGGAAAATGCTGAGATTTGACCGGTGAAAATGCTGAACAACCTATTTTTTCTATTTTTCCCCATTTGGAACATCAAAAGAAACCATCACAGCGTGCGTCACTGGGTTGCCGACAGCTTACACTTCACCTCGCATGTCTCTCCTCCCATGACACCTCGAACATTGCCGGTAGTTTTCATCTATTGGAGGATCATCCAAGTTTATGCTTGGGAAAATGAACAAATTATACAAAAGAGCCCTTAGATTTTGGTTACACAACAATACATCAACACATCCCCGTTTAATGATGGTTAGATCGGCATTCTTGTTGACACAGTGCACACCTTAAATCTCAACATGGAAACTTGAAAGTGATGTCCAAGACATGAAATTACTACACGATATGGCCAGCGGTTGGGGTCCACTTGAAAAGATTATTGTGTTTGGGTTTATATCCCCGCTATACCCCATTATATCCCATTACATTTCCGTGAAATATCTTGGAATATACTAATACTATTGAGATCCAATACCAACATCATCTTATCACAGCAGGATTGGATATCCCAGTAGTATACCCCCTGTCCCATTGTACCATGAGGAGATCCTCACTCTACCAGATGATTCTCCCAGAAACCTCCAATGAGCGGATCGGAACCAAATTTCTCATGAAATTCCAATGATTCTCATAGAAATAATTGCTGGATATGCATAGAAATAATTGTTGGATAAGTGGAATTTCATGGAATTTCTATAATTTCCAAAACTATAACACACATTAACACACTATAACTATTGGATATGCTCATGATTTCTCAGTTTTAAGCCGAGCTGCTGCTACAGTTGAAGGACTCGAAGTCGTAAACGCAGGGATCCTCGACCGCCGGAAGCGCCTCGAGAAATCGCTGCATCTCCAGTGAAGAAATGGAAAAAACATGGAAAATCTGTGGCAATATATGGAAATATATGGAAATGCTGTATCATTTATCTGAAAATCAATGTTCATATAATTTCATCTATCATTTCTGAACATATAAATCATATAAATCTATAGTATGTCAGTATGTCCATGAAATGTCCGAATGATTCAAACCGCAAATCTTGGGGCCGGACGCATGGCACCAGCTCATCGCAGCCGGACAACCAGGAGGTCACAGACTCGGCGGATGTCGAGATGGATGGTGAACAGATGGTGAATGGATGGTAAAAATCATCAATTCATCATGGTTGATATATGTTATTATCTGTTGATATTGATTCTATGGCTTCTTCCATGGTTTTCGACATCATGTCATCTATATCCATTGGTCACAAATGTCACTCATCTAGAAACAATGTTCAACAATGAATGTCATCTAATAACCTCATCTGTGAATCCATCGTGAACCCTGGATCCCTGGATCCCACAGCCATCCCACAGCCATCCAAAACGGGATTCACACGCAGTTCTCCCACAAAGTGCAATCCAAGATGGCAGTGCCGGTCTTGGCGCGGAGCTTGGGAAGAAATCGGTGACCCGAGGAAACCAAGAAACATGGAGATTACAGTGAAAAAAACCGGCACTTAGTTCTGAAACCAAGAAACATTGGAATATTAGTTCTGAAATTCCACCAACAATCTAATTGATGGCATTAATTCCACTGAAAAAATTGCACTGCTTTAGATGACAGATTGCAATCCAAAACCCATGCTGTAAAAAGCTGTCGATCTGTGATCCCCACGTAGCCCTCGTCGCAGCGCCATCGGTTGAAGCGCTGCCTTTCCCTGTAACCTGCCACCAGGATCTTCCCCAGTTCTTCCCCAGACAGAAGGTCTGGTTTCCAGGCTTCACTGCAAAACGCATCTTTGATGACTGGCCAGTGCAACAAAATCCAAGAATTGTAACATCCATCATGGCGCCTGGTGGAACATAGCTGGGATAGGGGCAATCCAAGACACATCTTGGAGCAGGGCCTCAAATGTCGTGGATCATGTTCGGCGAATCTCAGAATCTCGGAAAAAATTAGACCAAATCAGACATTTTTTTCCCCGGTGGATTCCTCAAATTTCATCAATGGTTCGGCGGTTAGCCTCAGATCTTTAGCAGATCTTCTGGGTTTCCGGGCTCCAGAGTGGGATGGCATTGGGCGCAGTGTTATCTGAGCAACAGCCGATCAGAAATGCATCCGTAAATGATGAATTGTTTTGGAGATGTCTGGGAAATTGCATGTGAACATCATCCAAAATCATTCAAAATCCAGAAACCATAACATGTCAATGTCAGCCATGTTTCTGTGGCAACTGGGCTTTCCCAACTGGCAGGACATACAGCGATGGCGTATGGCACAATCTCTCCATAACTGAACCACTCCTCAGAACAGCAGCAGGATGATGTTTGGTCCCAACTCCAATGACATCCTGTAGATACCCCGTAGTGTCTTTTTAGGAGTTGGTGGGCCAGTCTTGAAAAAGAAACATCTGTAGTATACCATAGTATACCACATCATCATGTCATCTATGATTTGTACATATGGCAGCTTACCCCCCTGCTCAACCACCAAATCACCAGGAACAAAAACAGCCTGTTTTTGCCAAGGCGCTGGAATGATGCTGAGATTCAGATCTTCTTCCCAATCGATCTGCGGAAAGCTGGCCTTCTGCTGCATGCGGAAGTGTTCGCCCTGGCTCAAGGCTTGGAAGCCGATGGCATCAACTTGGCGAACATCCCAGTAAGACCACCCCAGTAGGCTGATATCCTCATTTGGTAAACCTCCTACTGGCACTAAAAACGCCAGCAGCACGCAGAAGACCCAACAGGAGGAACCCGCCGTGAAGTTGCATTCCTCCTGGCAGTGTCCAAGGTGCCCGAAACTTGGAACTTAAATTCTTTGGCATCTGTGTTTTACAAATGTTGACATATTGATGACATGTTGATAAATCATGGGAAATCACCATTTCATCCACATTTTAGTTGGTAAATTGTTGAGATGTTGGTAAACCATGGTCAATCCACCACACCCAAACCCATCCATCGGTTGACCAAGTGACTGGGATGTAAGTGGAACATGAGTCCACCACGGGTCGCGCACACCTGAAGCGAAATCGATGAACAGATTCAACTGGGAACATCACATTCTCATGGATTACTGATGATCATGAGAAAATTGGCAATAAATTTCTGATGATTGATGATGATTATCATGAATATCCATTAATGTTGATTGACAGTCACTTACTTGATTACGTATTATCGTTAATGAAATGGCAATAGATTACTGATGATTACTCAAGAAATCCCTGTCCACTTAGTCTTGAATCTGATAATTTCCTGTCCTTTTTTGGCAATTCTGCCTCTAAGTTCCCCACGATACCAGTGGCAAACATCCACTCATGGTGATGTTCAATCGACAATCCGAACGGTTTTCGCTACCTCAGCACGAATTACATGTCCCATGGCATCCCGAAATACTGGCCATGTCCAATCATCTTGATATGTCTTGATGTTTTCATCAAAGTGTTTCCCACCAAGCTTGACATGGACATCAGAAGAAACAAACGACTGAATGGCACACCAATCACAACGGTTTGGAGTCAAGGTGCTGGTACGAACACAGGAGATGGCCGGAATTCCTCCCAGGTGCTTCACATCACACTGAGTTGCCCGGATGTCCATCTTCCAAGATGGCACACAACATCAACGCGTCAAAATCTTTCAGCCTATAGCGATGCAACATGACACAAAATCCCATCATTTTTCATCACATTCCCATTTTATGGACAAATACTGGGTATATCCCCCACTTTTCTGATCCATATTCACATTATCCACCTGGATAAAAGGCTACCAGCTACCAGGACATCTCCAAATCGCAGCCTCCAAAGCCTTCCGCGCATTGCCATTCTCCATTCACCTGCCGCAACCGCAGCTTCTCCAGACACCCGAGCCATTCATGGATGATTTTGGCCTTGGCATAGCCCTCCGGAGTCACTGCTGGGTCTGGACCTCAGATGTTCATCACGTGGCAGGGGCCAGAACCGCTAGGGTTTCCCTGGGCTCATGGCAGCGCAGAGTGCATTGGGGGAACGAATCCACCTGCGAACAAAACTGGATCACCTTGGAATCATCTGATAATCATCCAGACTGAAAGATCTTGAAAGATCTTGAAAGAATCCATCAGAAAATCATGTCATAAGAGAATTCAAGAGATACATTTTTTATCATTCAGGTTTCGTCCGACCTCCACCTTGGCGTTTGGTCGGATGTTGTCCGCATCACAACCTCGGGAATCCATCGATCCTGGGGACAATGCGACCAGAAATCGGAGCTGGGGTCAATGACTTGCCACCACATAGTCACCCACCTCAGAACAAAAACGACAGTGGCTGATGCGACAAGCTTTCGGTTCTGCTTTCTATTCTGTGTTGACATCAACACACTAATCACATCTAAACACACAAAAACAATCAAACAACAGTGTTTCTGTCTTGTTTCTTTTGACGCCTTTTTTTCCGGCACAAGACAGAAACCCTTGTTTTGACCTCTGGAACACATCTGAGTGGCCCGGGCGTAAGGCTCTCGGCAGGTCACATTGCAATCCCTGAGTTCCAAAGATGGGGTGTATCAATGGGTATCCTAATTGGATCCAAATACCATTGATCTTTGGATGAACTTTGATGATACGGATGATATTATCATCCACTATTTGTTGCCATCTTTGATGATTCTTGATGATATTTGATAACCAGTGAATGAACCATACTAGCTATACGTGCATAATGAAACCATGCTGTTTTCTCTGAGCACGGAACTCTCCTGGTAGGGTTCCCTGACAGCCTCGAAACAACCATTTCGCTGACCCTGAAGTCGTTCCGAATCTTCTCAGATCCAGACCCGATTCCACGGCACAGGGATCGGGCAGATCTGGTGCAACACACTGCTGCAATCTCCGACCTCGGAGATAACCCATGGTCCACATGGACCGCATGGATCGAGGATTTCTGGGATCTGTGGGATCTGCTGCACTAAGCTCATGGCAGCCCACCAACTCAGGCTCACGCAAGCACCTTTGGCATCCAATCATTCCGTGGTCAACTGAGTCAGTGATTTTATTGGTGATATCCAGTTCCAATGATTTTTCCGATCAACTCATCCCAAAACACTCTGGGCACAATCAACTATAAGATCTATATAAGTATACTCAAAGTGTGCGGCCGTAATCATCCGTGCTCCATTTTGGATATGAAAATCTTTGGAAATCCATCATATTCAAATATCCATTGGAATTCCACAAAATCGACGAGTACCCATTTTTCACAATCCCCCATGGCCTGTCCAGTGCTTGACAGCGGAGCTCCGCCGTTCCACGATGCGTGGCCACGTTGCAGGTCCATTCCCTCGGTTTTCGTGAAAACATCGCAGAAAAACATGGGACAAATGGCTGAAATCCACTGATTTCGGTATAGTTTGGCTGTAATTTGTGGGTAATTGTGGGGAATCTGTCAACTCTTGGCCAAATTGGCAAAGAAATCTGGCAGATACGACCTTTTTTTGAGGGAAAGGTGATGAGAAATCTGTGAAATCCGTGAATTGCTGCTTTTGTCATCCCCCCTTGAGGTGAGAACCCATTCACCTTGACATATCCATCTGGCGGAATCGGATCTGGACCTGAAAAACATCCAAAATCACAGCAACTCAGCTTCCCACAGCTGACATCACATGACATCACAAGGCCCTGACAGGTGGCGTTGTCCACGGAACCGTCCCAAAGGGCTTCTTGTGCAAAGTCCGTGTTGCTGGGAGGGCAACCTCAATGTCCAGCGGCTGGTCACTTGTTGATGGGTTGATGTTTTTTGGGATATCTGCCATGATGTGGGAATAGTATGGAATAGTGTCAGAGTCAGGAAAATTTAGCCCCAAGTCTTGGCCGACTTTGGTTTGTACCAACATCGGTCGTCCCATTGAGACAGCGACGCGCCACGGTGTTGTTCCCAACAAAGGGCCTCCGCACGTAGACCTGGACCCGGATGGGAGATGGGAAACGGATGGGGAAAGGCCATGGATCCGGCGCCGCGGAGATCAACGGAGGGTCCCTACCTGGCACTCTGCGCCAGCGGAAAGGTTCCAACAGTCCAGTACCTTAGTCATGAGGCAATGAGACTACCTTGAGGCTGGCTTCATCTAAGATCTGAGATATGACATGATATGACTCAAGAAACTCTGTGTTGAAATGAATAAATGAGGAAGTAGGCCATGGTATGCCATGGTATGTCTTTCAGCCATCTGTTGCCATCTTGTAAGGCCCCAACATCAAACATACACCGCTCCACCTGGTCCAGGTTTCCAGATTTCTTTGGCACAGCTCTCCTAAGACAGGGCTGCACCTGTGGTGGCAAACAGGGCGTCAATGGAACGCAGCCACCCAGGATCACCTCGGACATTGGTGGATCATCCATGAGTTTTCCATGATCTTTCCATGGCGACCCAGCATGATCAGCATGTCCTGTCTGAGATCTGGCAAAACAAAAACTGGTTGACCCAACTGTTCACTCGTGTTCAGCTTGACTCCTATTCAGTGACATCGCTTTGTCCGAAAATGGGCTATACACCCAATCTATGGCTATTCCAATAAGAAACATTAGGTTTTTATGTTCTGAACTTTTTAAACATCCTTGGGAGTTCGGGGTTTTACCATGGTTTTACCATGGTTTTACCACCATTTTGACTCTTAAAGCCACAGTGTTGGACCCACAGCGCCAAGTTGCAGGTTTGGTGCAGCTGTCGCAGCGTTCCGCCACGATGCCGCGATAGCCCACATCGCAGTGCCAGGTGGAGCTGCTTTGGTCCCAGACCTTGGAAATGGAACAGTTGAGATCTATGGAAGTCACATCTTTTTGGGAGGTTTTTCGGAAATTCGAAAAAACTGATCAAACGAATGAGAAAACTCTTATGTTTGCTTTGGAAAGATGGACGCGAAAGATCGAAAGGCTCTCTGTAGAATTTGAGATGCTGTCTTCCGGTACCAATCTTGCAAACTGAGGCGAAATGGGAATATTCCAACTTTTTTGAAATCAATAAGATGAATTCAGCAAAAAGAGCATCCAGGGTTCAAAGGGTTCAAAGGGAACTGCTGCATAGAACCATCCATGCTTCACACGATGCCCGCAGATACTTATGATCACTTCCACTGCAGAAAACGACTTTCCAAACACCGCGCCAAACACGAAAACAATCAGAGTCCCCAAGAAACCAGAAGAAACCAAACATCATCAAACATCAAATATCGAATATCATCCAATTCCATCCAATTTCACCCAATTTTCCAGGACTTTTACTAACATTTCCAAAGACATCTCCAACCCCCCGTGGTGAGACCCAGTGGCATAGCCCGGTGGAAGTGGATCTGGATCCAAACATCGGTTGCAGTTGCGGCTTGGTACACACCTGCAGCTGAAAAAGTGGGCTTGAGTCGCTTGAGAATATATATTTATGATGAACAAAGGTGGATATTGATCCATTTATGGAGAACATTTATGGTGAAATAATATTTGATCCCATTTTTTTTGAGATGAAGATTTGTGCCCTGAATCAGATGAACCTTTTACACTAATATTTCTCTAACCATCAAAGATCTCCGAGAAATCCGCAGAAAAACCGCACCCTTCGAAGCTCAAGTCGTTGGCCGCGCAGTCGTTGTTGAGATCGTGGCTACAGGAGGTGCTGACCACGCCCATCTGCGGGATGGTGAATGGAAAAAACACGGGATGGAAGGTCAAATCCTACTGAAATAGGCTTCAAGTTGCTATAGGAAATATGTTTTTTTTTGGATAAAGTCGGAGATAAAGTATAGATGAGGATGAAGATGAATGAGAATGAAGATTCGAAAGTTGAGGTGGCTGATTCTTGGTTGTTGAAATTCTGAAAGCGATGTTTTTTTTATTTGAAGAGGTCGCTTTAACCATTGCATCATCCACTTTGCAGACACCCCTGTGTCAGTCCGTTGACACTTTCTGTTCCTAAAGACTGCCTTTAAAGTAGGGTAGCTGGGGCAAGCTACCACTCTACACATCAACCAGTAACGATCATCACCAAATAAGATTTGCTTCTGAACATAATCCAAATAATTAATCACCAGATTCTATCAGATTCTATCCAGCTATCGAGCTACATCCATAGCTTCCCCCAGTGATGTGCTGCGCCCGGTGCCGGACATAACCACGGGCACAGGTGAAGCTGCCATCCCGGGCAATCGCCTCGGCCCATCTTCGGCCAGAAATCAAGTCAAGGAATCTCTACGTTTCAACGTATTTTTGTTGTTTAAATAGATGCAGATATATGCAGGTAAAACATTGTAAAACAGCACAAAGACTCACCAAAAATCATGGTGTGGACAATCCATTCGTTTCCAGGACATTCCAGGATGTTCCATGTCGCTTCTGAGTGTCCGACGTATCCTTCCGGCATCACGCGTGGAATGGGACAGGCTGAAGAGAGACAGATCTGCGGCGTCCAGTCCACCGGCCGGTTCTCGATGGTGTTGTCCATGGGGCAACTGGCAGCGAGAGTGAAAAGGTGCTGAAAATGGGAGAAGTTATGGATGATTATGGCCATGGTTATGATTATGGATGGTGATGAAAGTGGTGAAATGTTGAAAAGATAAGTCGAAATGGTATGAAATGATATGAAATGGTTGCATCCATCTCGATACTCCGATACGGCCAACAAAAACACCTCGAAGGGTTCAGATATGCTCAGAAATGCTAAGAAATAGCCAACCGAAGCACCAAGGTCACCAAGCTCCTTAGATGTTGGGGGAGACTCAATGACTCCATATGACTCCATATGACTCGGCGCGCCTTGCAATGGTGCTGAAGCCCGAGAAAGGAAATTTGCATCGAATCTCAGTAACGAAACACAACTGCCGTGTCTGGTGGCTGAGGTTCTGGGGAAAATCCATGGAAAATCCAACAGAATTTCCCATGAAATGAAGGGAAATCAATTTTCCCATTGAAATTTCCCATTTTTCTCAATCAAAACCAATTTTCCCAGTTGAATTTCGATCGGTTCCCCATCAAATGATGCTCAAAAAAGTTGACGAGATGCCACACAGCTGCCTCCTGTGGGCACCTAAGCTGGCCAGGCATGGGCAGTTTCAACGTGTTTCAATCAGTCATGATAAAGATGTTGTTGATGTATTGGGAAATAATCCATTCAAATCCATTCAATATCTTTCAGAAGAACTGAGCCAAAATATTCTTTCGCAACCACCATCGATAATATAAACAACTAATCATCAGTAAATGACAACTACCACATCATCACCATAATCAACATTCGCATATATACAAGCTGGACAAACATGAATAATGTTTAGAACACATCACCTGAAACCGGCCATTTGGCCACTTTGTTGTGGCGCAATACCTATGACTATGCAACAGATGAAATCCACACGGCATCCAAGGCACGTTGGCACATTCCGAGACATCGTGACTACAAGGATCCGCCAAGGGAGCCTTGGAGATCTGCCAGGTAGGGATGATAGTTGGTGATTTTCCAGTTTTCCTGAGGAATGTTTGGTTGAATGATGAAAAGTGGCAAGGTGCATCATTTGATGCCCAATCCCAAAGACTCAAATTGTGGAGAATTGTGCCGAGCTGCACTGCAGGATTGCATCTTTTTGCAGCCTGTGGGTTTCCAAGTGATACCCCAAAGGTCAACAAATTGCTGAAATCATTTTTTTCCGTTTTATTGACACAACTTTGCCAATCTAATCATCTTTGCCAATATTTTCAAATTTCACCCCCGGATTTTTGGTTGGTTAAAACAGGTTTAGATGTAAAATCACATTTTACCCAATTAAAACCCTCATGTCTGGCTGGTCAAAACATCTGAGACAACACATCTGATGCACCGCAACTCCCGCCATCGCCTCCGGGCACTGCCTTGGTGCCGCAGCCTTCCCTCACCGGGCTGGTGATGCATTGGAAACGGATTTCGCCAGCGTAGCCCAGGGCGCAACGATAGCCTTCCCAGGTCCTGGCCGATTTTTCCCGGTGATGGAATGTGATGGAACAGACGCATCTGGTGAGGTTCCGAAAAATGACTAATACATGATGTATACATGACTAATATATACTGAATTTTCCCGTTTTTCAATGAATCATTTTTTTTCTCAGAACAACTGCCACTGGACGCGCGATGTCAAAAATCTCAGGGCCCAACTTCTCCATCCCTTCTGGTAAGGGATTGGGGTCAACGCATTGCCCCAAGACCTCAAGACAGCCGATGTCGGCTTCGATTGTGCTGTAAGCCGGTCGGACAGGCCCGAGTTCATGACGCAGTCAGGCCGTCTCCAGTCCACCATGCGCTTCCTCAGACAGGCAGAGTTTAAACACAAAACATGGAAAATTGTTGGATTACCCATGCAAAATATGTCAGTAATTGTGTGGTTCATCATCCCAACTAGGGTGGAACATGCTTACAATGGTTTGAAACCACCTGCCAAGTCAAAATGGGCAAAGGAACCCACAAAAATTGGAGTATCTGCAACGTGATATTGAAGGGGCACAAAGTCTTTTGTTGACCCCCAACACAAGAGATCATGTGATATATGTTTAGTCTAACAAGAATATCGTTATTGATTTTTTTTTCAAGATGGCCTAGACTAGATGTGTTTTAGGGCGTAAGAACTTGTCACATGCTTAGGTAGCTGTGTTTCCCTCTAGTACAAAGCCTTGAGCCCAAGAATTATGTTTCCATGTTTTCGTATTTTTGATTCTTCGCTCTGCCTTTTTTTGAAAATAGAACATAGCCGTGAAATGAACCTTGAAAAATAGGATAACCTTTAATTTAAGAACATGTTTAACTAGGTAAAAACATGTTTAACTGGAAAATCATTTTTTGCGTAAGAAAATCATCTTAAGTTAGGCAGGGGGTAAAGAGTCAACTTCCAGACAAAAACAGGTCTGACTTGATCTCTCGAGAAACTCAGATGAGGTCTCAGAAAATTTGCTAAATCGCACATCTATATCTATATCTATATACGTATATGTACATATGTGTGTTTATAATCATATATGGCCTATGTGTGCATTGTAACATCATTTTCACCAAGGAACTCTTTGATGTTCTTGTCCGGACAGGTTGCGTCCGTTTCATCCGGCAGGAGGGGCCAAAGGCAAGAGACCTGACATCGAAACCACGGGGTCCTACGGATTCCCATCATGTGTCGATATCAAGGCCTAGGGAGGAATTGGCCGTAGGCAACTGTTGAGAAAATGGTTTTGAGGTACGGTTGAGGTGCGAGGTACCGTTGAGTTAGTGATATACGTTTGAGTATCAGTTGAGTATCAGTTGAGCCTCAGCTGAGCATCAGCTGAGCCTCAGCTGAGGCTCAAATGAAGTTCGTTTTTTTGAGGTACGGTTGAGGTATTTTTATGTTTGAGTTCCGGTTGATGTAAGGGTTCTTACTCAAAATCACCTCAATCTATTGTTTTTATGGTTTGAGTATGATTTGAGTAGATTTTGAGATGTTTCTTGAAACCTCAAATCTTACTCAATTTCACTCAGCGCAACCTCAAATTCACTCAAATTCAACCGAATCATTTTTAGAGAAAAAACGGACATTTACTCAAAATCAACTCAAAATCAACTCAATCATTTGGTGGGACTTTACTCAAATGGTAACTCAAAAGAACAAATTCCATAATCTATCTCGATTCAACACCAATTCAACCTCGATGCCAACTTGATAATTGCAAAACAAATCACGTATCGCTGGCAATCGATATTGCAGAGTCGGAATTATTTTTCGTTTCTGTCATCGTATGACGGGTTACAGCAAGTATAGGAAAATTAATCCTTCCATCCACAGGAATGAATTGAAAATTTTACCTTTAAAACTGGAATGATTTGGGACGTTTGCCTTTTAACCTCG
>Ga0126342_10016866_pt1 | contig 12682 bp, 15 predicted proteins | sample Cyp1metagenome_FD_92528 | JGI IMG/M metagenome (GOLD analysis project Ga0126342, IMG submission 92528) | Coral microbial communities from Lord Howe Island, Old Settlement Bay, Australia - Cyphastrea 1 metagenome | ecosystem: Host-associated > Invertebrates > Cnidaria > Coral ...
AGAGCTTGGCGAAGAGTTGGCAAGGCGGAAGTGAACATGGAAGTGGAGGCAGAGGTGGTGGAGGAGGAGGACGAGGAGGAAGAGGAGGAGAAGGAGAAGAACAACTCTGATAAAATCTAACAATCCTCACCTGGCAGGTGGGGAAAAAACTGTATGAGTTTCCCATGCAACAAATGAGAAAAAACAGCTAGCTTTTGTCTCGCGGCTTGCTCTTCTGTGTTGTCTGCAACAGCTCGTCTGACACACTTCAAGGTCTTCACGCTTATGCCACACATGTGGGCAATGAGGTGGTCCAGTCTGGAGCCTAAAGCGGAGCTTTGTGCCGAGCTGCTTGGGGAAGAAGAGGATGGCAAACTTGTCCAGCGCGGCCCTTGCCGAATGATCTCTTTCTTGGACAGAAGGGAACGGAATGACCGATCAACATTTGCAATCGCTAGCTTGGCTTGCCCAGAGATAGGTTGCCCCTTCTGGGTGAGTGTAGCCACAGGACAGCAATCCTTCAACACATCAATGGTCCTTGCACGCGCAGAAGGTGCACGTGAGAAAGAAAGAGCATCGCACCGACCCTTTATGATGTGTTGAAAATCATGCTGAAATAGCTTCCGACCAAAATATTGGAAATAAGTCAATCAAGTGGACACCGAATCTGCAAGAAAGACAAACAGGCATTGGTTAGGCAGGAGATCGCGATCATGGGTTTTAAGGTGGGGCCCAGCACCACCAGACAACAACACTGCTCACAAACCTTGGGAAAGGCCAAGGGAAGTAGGACGACAAAGAGATCGACAGGCAGGACTGCCACAGTAAAAATCGAATCGGACTATGCATACACTTGGTTTCACACCGCTTCAAAAATTAACCAAGCCGAGAGTCTGCACAGGGAGGACCGGGACAGAGCAGCTCTGGCCACAGATCGGACACTCAGGAAGTTCACAGAAGCAACTCCGCTCGAGTTGCGGGGCTGCTGCTGCTGCTGCTGGGGCGGCGGCAAGAAAGCCAGCGCATGTCTCACAGGATGGCAGCAAACAAAAACACGTTTGACGTGAAGCGTCTGCCATGTTGAAGCACTGACAAGCGGACACGATGGTTTGAGCAATAATGAAAACAGAAAAGAATGCGTTCAATACCGTTCAATGGTTTCAGTTCAGTGAACCTTCTCCAATCGTTAAAATTACTCATCTCTGCCATCTGTGGAAGTGGAACCGCACATGCAGACTCCAACCAATTTGTTTACCTGTCCATTGTGGAAAAATAGATACCCTTCTATCCCATTCGCTTGCAACATTGCAACCAGCAGTTCTAAGTCCTCTGACACAGCCGCTCGATATCAAAACAAGGCACCCAGGGTCAGACTCGTCCTGGCTCTGATCTCCGCTCTCGTCGCTCTTCTCATCATTGCCTTGCTTCAAGCCAGCCAACAGCTTGTCCATGGAATCGGGCTTCTTCACTTTCGTTTTGGTAGTGTCGGTTGCGCAGGCTGCCAGGAAGTCATCCAGCTTGCCAATTGCGGCACAGTTCGGATCTGCACAGGCAGGCAAGCGGTAGGCCGGACTGGGAAACGCCAGGAGCATGTCCGAGGTCAAGGCCCTGCCCAAGGTGAGGCGGCCTCCACTGTAGTCAGGCCCGTAGCCAACCAAAATGTATTCCACATACAAGCCTCCGCCACTGCTACCTTGCCCATACTGCTGCACCACCGGGCAAATTGGCTGGGACCAAGCAAATCGCTCCAAAACTTTTTTCGCTGCACTCTTCGACAAGGCATCCTGCTGAAAGGAATGTGCTCACATGCATGATCAATGGCTGCCTTTTCTTTGCCCATGACAAAAAGCAAACGGAAAAAATCTGCCAGACTTTGATGGTCCTTGCAAGCGTCAACTGAACACGGGTCTGCTCCAAGGTGGACCACAAGCACATCTGTGGGCGCCAAGCGAGAAAGCCACTGCAAACGGTTTGGCTGCAAAGACGGGGTGCCTCATGTTGTGTTGCTACAAGTGTTTGTGACTGTGTCAGGGTCACAGAAAATTTCTTAAGGGCTTCGGCGTCCCCATGCAAAGGTATCTGGATGTATGGTGGCAGGCACAACCTTGAGAAAAAAGTGTGGACATCCTAGAAAATGAAACTCGGTCCCATATCAGAAGAACCGCAACTTTCTCTACAACAACCGACAAAGCCACAGGCGTTTAGTTGCTGTGCGACAATTCTGATGCAACAGAGGGACTCAAGTGCGCCTTCTTGGGTCCACGCCGGCCGCAGTACCCAACAACCAGAAAGCAACGGCATTTGGCCTTTGCCGCCATGTCAGGCCAATCATCAGCCGTGCACATCAGCACCGTGTTGGCAACTTCGAAGTTACTCTGCAGCTCCAACTCCAGCTCGAGCTTGCTGGGCTGAGGCGGCTCACTCTCAGCTTCCTCCACTTCCTTCTTTGCCTCAACTGTTGTCTCAACCTGGGCAATTGCAGGCGCTTCAGCTGCAGCTTCAGCTTTGGCCAAGTCATCCGCAGCCTCTTGAGCTACGGTTGCCTGCTGGGCTGCGGCTCTCTCCGCGGCCTCTTTCTCTGCAGCTGCTTTTGCAGCCTTCTCCGCAGCCTCTTCTTGCGCGACCTGCAGGCACCAACATGGGTCAACAAGCGGAACAAGCATTTGCTGCTGCCAAAGAAGGTACTATGTTTGCTTCGGCTCTTCTCAAGCTAACCAGCTAAACAGAGGATTAACCACTGCGAGCACAATCGGGTTACCCCGGCCCGCCTTGAGGATGCTTGCTCTGGCTGCATCCAAAGATTTCACCATCAAACCAAATTCGTTCTGAGCGGGCACACCTCGACACATTCAAGGTCAGGTGGAAGCGGGCTAAAACAGCATTGGTGAGGCTTGATGCGTGGCAAGACATTGCACACATAATTGACATGCGTGGTGGAACCATCTGTTTTCCCTCGTCGGCTTTCATATGTGATGCGTAATTTTAAGTGGCTGCAACAAGCAGCAGCTCAAAAAGTTGGTCCAGCCTGGCTGCGACTCGTGTGGTCCTTTCAGCAATTTGGCATGGCTGCCGTTCACCCAATCCTGTCAGTGTAGCGGAAAAGGGATCATGAGCATTGGATACAATTAAGTGTCTGTTCTGTCTTAGATTTGTCGTTCATTGTCTAGAAAAGAATATTCTTCTTGAAAGGGCTTGGTGCAAACTGCAAACCACTCGCTGCTGAGCGTTCGTCTAGCAACACCCCTGCTAAGAAAAGCTGCCTCCAGCTTCGCCAGCAATGACCCTTCTCCAGTGACCAGGCAGCGCTTTAAAAGTTTCTCAGCACCAGGGCAAGCGCTGTAGGCAGGACCATAAGCTTGCCGCAGGGAAGTGAACCAGGCAGCTGTCTGCTGCACAACCTGCAATGGTCTAACCAGGCAGAAAATAAAGAAACCCGTCTTCAGAGTTGAGAAACAATATGCGAAAGATTTGGCGCATTGCTGTTTCCACACGACATGAACACAGTCCAGCGCGCCAGGTGGCCACTGACTCAGGACCTTGCCTTTGCCAACATTTTGAAGCGGTCGTTGGTCAGCCAGCAACCTGCTAGGTTTCTCGTTGGCATTGCTTGAAGAGACAATTCTACCAACTATCTCTCGACGCATGAACACGTGAAACAGGCTGCTAGCATATGTAAAGCGAATGGTATGAAGTCAGACTGCTGAAACGCAAAGAATTTATTCACACTAGCAGAACGGTGCACAACTGCATAGCCATGGCAAAAATATGCGAAAGCTGTGTACAACTGCTGTGGCCATGAGAAAACTTGATCAACCAGCAGTTTCCGCCTTTGAGTCTTGGCCCAGAGCAAGACACTTCCACGGTCGCAGAGTCAATTTTGCGCAAAGCAATGCCTACAACCAGGCGCTGCAGTGACTCTACTTTTCCAAAGACATTGATCTCTTGCCCTTTCAATCGCGCCAGCTCTCCATTGAGAAGATACGTTTCCTTAAAGGCATTCGCATGTGGGATGGACGCTGTCGTCCGCCAGATCACAACATCCTTAAGCGTCTCCGGCTCAAAGTTCTGCAAGACCTTGGAGGGCAATGTGTGCCGCAGCTTCAGACGAAAGAAGTCAGGTGCACTGCACATGCTGTGCCATTCACTATATCTGCTTTCAGAAACCAAAACCACTCCAGGTATAAGCTGCAAACGTGCACCACGCTGGCTGCACGCTTCTCCCCACCCGATGCTCTCAGGGCATCCTTGCCAAAAACAGCAGCGGCTAGAGAAAACACGAGCCATTCGGTGTCAGGGGATTGTCTGTTTGGCAGGTGGCGTCCCAGCTGAGGGCCAAGCAATGTAGAGCTTCTCTGCCTGCTCTGCATTCTGAGCGTGCTGCCTTAGGCTCAGAAGATTGAACACGCTGTCAACATAGTGTGTCTTCGTTCGGCGATCTTTCTTCAAATCCTGGCCCTCTCTCATGGTGCAGTAGACGGCATAGTTTGGCACTTCCGTCCACGTCACCTGTCAAAGATAATTCTATCACAACAGCCCCTGTCACCAAACTGGAACGAAGCAAGGTGGTTCAAATGTCAGACATCATCACTGAGGAATCACTGTGTGTGTGAAGCATTTCTATGGGAACAGTCTGTTCATTGTTTTCCCAAGCAAAGAAGCACAACATATCATGCCGTGAGGCCTTGATACCCTCACGGCCAATGCGCTTGACATCTTGCAAGGACGCTGTGTCCTCCTCGCTTGGTTCCGTACCAAGTTCTCTGTGTAACAGGCGAAGAGCCATGATGTGCTCCCACTCCTGACTGGATGAAAATCACATGTCTTGCCGTATTGGACTTGCAAAAACACGCTGTACACAGAACTGAAGAGCAATGTTCTTCATTGGCTTGTGGACCCATTCTTGGAAAAAATACTTTCTTCGAGTGATTTCCACCGCGGCAGCATATATTCTAACATGTGTTCTGACATGTTTCCGGACATTCTGTTTACAACACTCTGACATACAGTGTAACACTATCATCTAGCTGTCGACCTAGCATTCTATCAGGCAATCTAGCGGGCATATATCCGGCATATAGTCAGACATTTTGCCTGGCATTCTATCCAACATCTGAACTGGCAATCTATCCGACATTTAGGTGGTTGGAGTGTCGGGCTATCTATCTATCTATCTTTCTTTCTTTCTTTCCTTCTTTCTTTCTTTCTATCTCTCTACCTATTTATCTGCCTGTCTATCTATCTATCTATCTGTCTGTCTGTCTGCCTGTCTACCTACATGTCTACCTATCTATCTATCTATCTATCTATCCATCTATTTATCTACCTACATGCCTATCTATCTATCTATCTGTCTTAAAAAACGAAGCAGTTCGGCGAGACTTCCTTCAAAAACAGAAAGTTGAGTGCAGAGATGACGGCCTCATGCCATTGCCTTCAGCGCTTTTTCCATTCCATCTGTCGACAGCCTCACGCCTGCCACGCGAAAGTGAGGCCCTGTCATAACGAAGTGCTGCACCTGTCACGCAAAATCATCTTAGCAAACCTGAAGATGTGACACTCCAGAATGCAACCCCTCATAGGAAATCTCTGCCCTGACCTACTCACATCTCTGATGAACATGTCTCTTGTAGTGCGCCTGCCACTCGACATGCATCTTTGCAGATCCGATTCAAATGTCCCACACCTGCCACCGTTTTCGGAACTGCTACAAAACCATCACGTTTTGCTCACTTTTGGCACGGTGCCGAATCCCCTGCGCCTACCACGCAAAACCACATCTGAACAACCAAAAGTGGCCTAGGACCCTCAGCTTCTACACTTTTGACTTCCAAATTTGCTTCACGCCACAATGGCATACATTTATTTAACAGCTCGACTTTCCAAAAGTGCTGTGAACCTGGTGTGCTTTGCGCATTTTGACCTTGAAATGTGCTTGACGCCACAAAAGCGTGCAAGTTTTCATCTCTCATCCCGCCAGATGGCTCCGCACCCGCCGCTTTAGCCCTACTTGTGTTGGAAAAACACAATGTTTCGCGACTGTTCTACCTTTTCGCGCACCTGCGTGTTCTTTCTTCTGACTCTTTCTCTTCTCTTTGAAGATTGATCTGGCTTCTTAACCTCTTGGAATCTGAGATAATTTGTGGCTTTTATTAAAGATTGCATGCTGCATCCTATCTGACATATCTTCTGACGTTTGACATGGTATGAGAAATGGTATTCTATTTGGCATATCTTTTACTTTCTATCTATCTCACACTGCATCAGGCATTCTATCTACATGCTATTCTATTTGGCATTATATTTGTCAATCAATTTGACATTCTCTCGGGCCCCTCACAGAGCTGGTGAGCTAGGTGTCAGGTTCGGGATCTGGTCCGGTGACACACAGAGCGCTGTTAAAAGAGAAGGTTGGCACACGAGCTGGCCATGAAGAAGAAGGAGCAAAGAATCCGGCCGCAGTGCTCTGTTAAAATCCAGGGGCCCTGACCAGGCAGATGGGAAAAAGAGTGAGCTATGATTGGCCAACTGAATTCAAATATGCAAACAAAGTCTCAACATTTGGAAGGTGGCCATCCGGGCAAATGTACAGACACTGCTGTCCCTCCAAGGTCAAAAACGGCAAGACAATAGAAGGCATGTCTGCCAATACCTTGGTAGGAACTGCATCTTTAAGTAGTGATCAGGCAAATAAAAACAAGTCAAACCAACCTGCGTGGTGACTATTGCACGGTGGCATCACTGCTGTTCACTGTCTCTTTCAGGACTCATCTATGTGCCAAATTCGAGGCTAGCCAGGCTACTTGAAGCCAATCAAGTATCAAATAACTACCAAAGCACATGCATGCTCTAGTCTATGGGTAGACAATCAGCTGCCACAAAGACGACTGTATGCACATGGTAAATTTTTGAAAATAGTATTTCTGAGATTCGGACAAAATTCGTCTTGAAGTCTTCAAACAAGGCAGTGAGCATCCCTGTCCTGTTTCCAGACAGCTGTGCACCAAACGTGTCGCTAAACGCGTCCAGGCTCACAACTCCAGGGAGTCCACTATCATCTTCTTTCCTGGCAATTTTGGACTCGCGGTGTGAGGGCAGCAAAGCTTTCCACTCAGTTGCTATGGGCAGGACCCTCCCAGGATCAAAGGCACGGGAGCTGAGGAGTGCCTCTTCCATCGCACTGCCTGTGCCTTGCTACTTCAAGGTTTCGGAAAATTCATGCACTTTGAGCAATTCGAATGTTGCAGGGGCACAAAAAAATCACATGCGAGAGGTCCGGAAGGCTTTCTATAAATATTGACAAACCAGCAGCTCAGACTCGGAACACACATCTGGATGGGTGGCTTTCTGGAATCACGTGACGGCAGTTGCCAATGAAAGAAAGAAGGCCTCTATACCATCATTTTCAAAGGAACCGTTGACCAGTCAATCCCCTTGACCGCTATAACTCCAACATTCGGTTAAAGGTGATGAAACTTTTAGATTCGTCCCCTTTAACCGCATGTGCAGCCAGGACCGCGAAAGGGAACATTTTTTCAAAAGCAAAATCAAAAGGCAGAGATTCATCCCCCTTAATCGCCTGAGATGGCTGCAAGGATAAGGGGCACTTTAGGGGTGCTAAAGGTGATGAAACTTTTAGATTCGTCCCCCTTGAGCGACGTCAAGGCACATAGCGATCAAGGGGCTCAAAACGTAGCATTTACTTCGAGTGATCACCAAGAAAGTGAGTGAGACAGTTGGACAGAAGCAATAGGAAATAAGTATCTCATGTTGAATTGGACACAAAGGGTGCGAAGCTGCTATAGTTAAGAAATGTGTCTATCGGCAAACCGGCTTTAATATTTTTCAGTTTCAAGTGACTTTGGAACCGTGAAGCATACGACATATAAATCTGACAAGTGAGGTGCTGTTGGCATGTATCATTGTAAGGTAAACATGTACACAGACTTATTCTTGCATCGTACTTGGTGGTGTATGATGGAGAACATCGAAAATATCTTCCATTGTATATTCTGACTTTTTGTATAAATTGCTAGACATGAATTCTCACATCTATTGCGGCGTATTTGTAGTTAGTTATTCTACTATATAAGATGTGGCATATATGCGGACACACAACACACTGGAATATTCTGACTTATTTGTCCCACATTTGGTTGTCCTGTAAATGCTTTGCCATTCAGCGTGTGGCTTGCGTACTGTCAGACCCATACTTTTCACGACAGAACAGACGACACCAGTGCCCAAACTGACCAAACCATCCCTATAGCGCCCATTGCCAATGACGTGACAAGTACGGCGTAACAACCACAAGATGAAAACCATCATGAAAAAAACAGTAAGATAAGAGACTTGTGATGGGGATGACCAGAAAGACGAGGAACATTGGTGAACATAAAATCTAGAGACACTCACTCACCTGGCATCTAGAAACGCAAGATAAGACACATGTTTCACAAAACCTTGCGGTACCAAAATCTGTTAAATTCTCGAGAAAGAATTGATGGCATTGGTTCTAAGAGAAATCCATGCCATACAGTCACAAATTCAGGGGCACGTTTTGCCTTGGCATATCAAAGGCTTTGTCACAGCCACCCATCCACAGAACCTTCCCACTAGATTGGTGAGGCACACAATCACATTGAAGGCTTGGTTGGGACCAAACACAAATAAGTTTGAAGTGAGATCCAAATTAAATCAAACAAGAATATTTGAATCACGGATCTTGCGCGCATGTCCAACACACCAGGTGAAGATAAGGAGGCCATGAGAAGCAAGGGAACTTGGAGAAACTCTTCCCATGAGAAACAATGAAAAAACATGTCAAGATCAGCTGCAGCAACCCGATTTTTCTGCCGTCGGCTCACTTCATGCTGAAGCGCTTCTCAAGTTTTTCACCGTCGAGCACAGCACCCAACAACCTGCCAGCTCGTGCTGTTTGATGCGCCATGATGAGACCAGGGGGATGCAATATGGAAAATCGACACTGCACGGTCCACATTCAAAACAAATTAGCAAAGCTAAAGACATGCTGGGAGCTGAAAGGCACCTATACACGGAACCGTATGGAAAGATAAAGGTGCTCTACAAAGACAGAAATTATGACTGAATAAGAACTCGGTGGCCTCATGTCCTGTGGTTTGCTGAATGATTCTTCTCTGCTCAGCTCTTTTTTCCGCAGCATCCGTTGAACATCAACCTGTGCTTGTGTTCCCGAGTGGCTATACAACGTCATGCCAACGAAGTCATGGCAGCCACGGTCTCTGAAAACTGTGCTGCTGCAACTCTTTGAACTCAAAACTTCCACATCTTTGCGACCAGAACAACTAGTCCACTCGGCGCCTCTTCGCCTCACGTAGCTCCTCGAGATTCGAAAGGCTGTTCTCCAAGCGTTCACGCTCCCCACGGAGATCTGCCAGTCGGGCTTTCAAAAAGTTGATGTCGTGCTCCAAGGTCTGAAGCTCATGCTGCTGCCTGCCAGAAGACAGAAGCAATGCAAAGTACCCGTCGGGGGAAAACCACGCTAGCGGTTGTGAGCGTTTTGAGAACAAAATGTCTTTGTCGCCACAGCGAAACTATTGATCCATTCCACAAAGTAGACTTAAAAATCCTTAAATTGCCCCGGGAATTTGAAGTGAAATATTGATGAGGTCCGGTAATTTACAGGGAATCTGCTCTCGAAGACTCACGTGATGCTTTCCTCCTCTCACATCGCCATGCGCTTCTTCGTGACCTCCAAAAGGTTTTTTTGATTTGGAGTTCATCCAACGCCATTGCCACACCCTGATGTTTCACATCAGCTTTTGGGTTCAACAGTCGTGTGAACACTGTTGGCTCTGATCACAAGACTACATGGTATGGCCGATTTTGACAGCCGCCAAGACATGACATAGCATGTGCATGTGACGCAAGTTAACATGAACGTTAACACGCCCCGCAACCCAGTCACATATGCGTGTTTTCAGAAACGTGCCCGAGTACTGGCGTGGTTTTCCCCCCGCTGGCACAAACTAGATGCTTGTGCTGGCGATTGTGGTCGGGAAATCTTAATGGTCTCCCTATGATATGTTCTGTAGTCAACCAAGCAGACCCTGTGTGATGGGCTCCCAATCAAAGCTCCCTTTGCATAAAGCAAATTTGACTACAGGTTTTGCTTTTGATGTTCAAAGCCTATAGGGATATTCTGAAAGGTTCAGCATCTGCCAGGATCAGTGTACAATGGTAGTGAATTTTGACTTGTCTGTCAGTGCCCCACCTCTTCTGGTCCAAAGAGGCAAGCGGGGTGGCCTCCGATGCCGCTAGCTCCAGTGAGCACTTGCGCACGATGGCTTGGCGACACTCTCCAATCAGCATCTGCGTCATCAGGTGCGCGTCGCCGTCGTTCTTGCTCACCACCCAGTGGGGGGCCAGTGAAGCCGCTGCGCCGCACTGGAGCCAGTTAAAGGCCTCCCGGAGCCAGAGTGTATCTGTCTTTCTGTCTGTCTATCTATCTTTCTATCTTTCTATCTATCTATCTATCTATCTAAACCTACCTACCTACCTGTCTGTCTATCTATCTATCTATCTATCTGTCTATCTATCTACCTATCTATCTATCTATCTATCTATCTATCTATCTAATCTATCTATCTATCTATCTATCTATCTATCTATCTATCTATATATCTATCTATCTATCTATCTATTTGTCTATCTGTCGATCTGTCTATCTGTCTATTTATCTATCTGTCTTTCTGGCTATCTATCTATCTATCGATCTATCTATCTATCTATCTATTAGTCTGTCGATCTGTCTATTTATCTTTCTGTCTTTCTACCTCTTTGCCTGTCTATCTTTCTATGTATGTACCTATCTATCCATCTGTCTATCTACCTGCCTATCCGTCTATCTGCTCGTATATTGATCTATCTGTGTATCTGTCTGTCAAACTATCTGTGTATCTATCTGTCTCTCTGTCTATCTATCAATCTATCTGTCTAATTATCTATCTGTCTCTCTGCCTTTCTATAAACCTATTATCTGTCTATATATCTATCTGTCTTCTATCTATCTGTCTATCTATCTGTCTACCCTGCAAGATTGTATGAAAACGAAGCAATTCTGCGAGACTTCCCCAATCTTGGAACTTGACAATTGACAACATCCAAAACACATCAATTCTGCGAGACGTCCCCATCTTTTCGGAGTTGACATTATCCAAAACGAAGCAGTTCTGCGGGACTTCCCCCATTTCGAAGTTAACAACATCAAAAACGAAGCAGTTCTGCGGGACTTCCCCAAATTTCGAAGTTGACAACATCAAAAACGAAGCAGTTCTGCGAGACTTCCTTCAAAAGCGGAAAGTTCTGACGGCCTCGTACGATTGCGTTCAGCGATTTTTCCATTTCATTTGTCTAAAAACTTGCGCCTGCCGCGCAAAAGTGAGGCCCGGTCATATAAAGTGCTGCACCTGCCACGCAAAATTATCTTGGTAAACCTCAAGATGCGGCGCTCCAAAATGCAACCCCTCATAGGAAATCTCTGCCCTGACCTACTCACATCTCTGATGAACATGTTGCTTGTACTGCGCTTTTCACGCGAAATGCATCTTTGTGGATCCTCTTCAAGTGCTTCACGCATGCCAACGTTGTTGGAATCCTGCAGAATTCTTGAGCCTGCCACCAAAAACGAGGCTGCAACATCCAAACATGGTCCAAACTTCATGTGGTGTTTTTAACATCTTTACTTCCAAATCTGCTTCGCGCCACAACGGCGTACTTTTTTGAACAGCTCAACTTGCAAAAGTGCTCCGGTGTTGGCGTGCTTTGTACATTTTGACTTGGACATGTGCTTCGCGCCACAACGGCGTGCACTTCTTCAACATCTCAACTTCCAAAAGTGTTCTGAGAATGGTCTGCTTTGTACATTTTGACTTCGAACTGTGCTCCACATCACAACAGCGTGCAATTTTTCATCTCTCACCCCGCCAAATGGCTCCGCTCTTGGCCGCTTTAGAGAGCCTACTTTTCGACCCTCCGGGGCCACAAATCATTGGGAAAACCCAATGCTTCGCGACTGTTCTACCTTTCCGTGAATCTGCATCTTCTTTCTTCTGACTCTTTCTCTTCTCTGATCTTCTTTCTTCTTCTCTCCTCTTCTCTTCTCTTCTCTTCTCTGATTCTTCCCACCTGTGCTTTTCGTCTGTCCATATATTGTCGGATGTTTGACTTCTAAATTTCCTTCGGTCACTAGCCGGCACCGCCGCCCTGCGAGCCTTGGTAGACTTCAGGTTCTCTGGCGGGATGCTCAGCTCAAGCACAGAGCAGGAAGCTTTTGGGTCTTTTGCATTGAGGCAATGGCACAAAATCGCTGCAGCATCTTTGGCAAAGACCACTTGCACGTGCGGCTTACAGTACACCTGGCTCTGACCATACTTTGTGTTCTTGGCAAGCCAATTTCCAATTGACAAAGGTACCAGCGAGCCGTCATCGCTGTGCGGCGCAAGCAGCATGTAGACTTTCCAAACTGGAATTTCACCACTGCTGCTCTTGAGGATCCTCTCGTCTCGTGAGTTGACCTGGCCGTGGGTCAGAGAATTTGGGAAAAGATGCAGCATGAACCCCAGAACAAGATGGCATAAGGAAGGGAAGGAGAGGAGAGGAGAGGAGAGGAGAGGAGAGGAGAGGAGAGGGGAAGGGAGGGGAGGGCAGGGGAGGAGAGGAGAGG
>Ga0126342_10016867_pt1 | contig 12682 bp, 10 predicted proteins | sample Cyp1metagenome_FD_92528 | JGI IMG/M metagenome (GOLD analysis project Ga0126342, IMG submission 92528) | Coral microbial communities from Lord Howe Island, Old Settlement Bay, Australia - Cyphastrea 1 metagenome | ecosystem: Host-associated > Invertebrates > Cnidaria > Coral ...
ATATCTATATATCTATATATCTATATATCTATATATCTATATATCTATATATCTATATATCTATATATCTATATATCTATATATCTATATATCTATATATCTATATATCTATATCTATATATATATATATCTATATATCTATATATATATATATATCTATATATCTATATATATATCTATATCTATCTATATATATATATAATTATATATCTGTATATACTACCCACAGATGTTACGCCTGGCTCAAAGATTGATCGTGACTACCTGGGCGAGAAAACTAGAGCCAGTCTACCTGACTTTCTGGGCCTTTTTGACCAACAGAAAAAGGGGATTTGTAAACTCACGGAGAGACAGTATCCTCCAGTAATCAAACATGGCATTGAAAATCCACCATCAAACCTCCACTTAGTTCGGGGATTTCCCAGCTAGCCATGTTTGAATACTGGTACAGAAGCTGCAAGCCTATGATGGGTGGTATATTGCCCTCCAGAAAAATACCCGTTGAAAGCGGTAAAAGATGAAAGAGTGGCGTTTCCCAATTGACGATTTTGTTGCATCCCCAATAATGACATCACTGCGACCTCACTGGAATCATGGTTAGTGAGGGGAATCATCCCCAAATGGCCTTACTTCAGGCTAGTGACATGTTATACAGTAATTTACCCAGATATATGCTCTTATCCCTTCTTTTGTTGACAAGGCCCTGCCTTTTTTTGTTGGTTGAATATGATGGCTTTTGCACATTTTTTGCATTACGTATTTCAAAGTGCAGCCAACAAACATCACCCACACGTACGAAGGAGTTGTAGTCATATGTGTTTGCCCGAAAATTCGCCCAAAAATCCAATGGTTTCTCATCAGTTTTCCTCTGTAAATAGCAAGTTTACCAGGGCTAAACTCAGCATTTTCAGACACATCCTTATCCATTATTCACTGGTTTCCATCCTATCATCAATGGCCATTTCCGGAACCTAAATTGGAGGTACCTATCATATATAAGGCCTATTTTTGAGGCCTAAATTTCAGGGAATATCCCCACAAAATATGGCCAGAAATATGATACTAACGTACCTCCATCAATTGGATCCTGGATTTCCGATTGATATCACTCGCTGGCACCTCCGTACCTGAGGTCTGCCAAGTCAACAAGATGGACATGGTCTTGCAGTGCGGGCATCGGCTATGTGGGAACTGTGCCTTTCTCAGCGAGCGGTGTCCGGGTCCAGGTTGGGGTGTGGGGTGTAGGGATGGTCATGTCATCCCACCTTTGTTTGTCTCTGTCTCTAGTGGGTCATCTTCTGTCAACATTTCCCAAAGAAGAACTTAGCCTCGGGTAATTTTCCTAACAGTTTGCGAACTTGAACATGGCCATAGAAATGGTGGATTTTCCCTAACATGGTTGATCTTTTCCATCGTTTTTTTGTTACCAGGCCGGGTATCCAGGAGGGAATCAGAGTCCATCAGGATTCGGTCCGGTGAACTCACGACGGTAGCCTCCGGTCAACAAGAAGGGGGTTAACCAACCATAGGGATTTATCATAGGTATTTTCCGATGATGTGCCCATTAAAAATCATCAAACCTCCATGTATCATCATTTATCATGGTTAAAAAAACATTAAACCTCCATTTATAGGGCTGGGTAAATTATAACGACCTCACTGTTCTCCCGAGCCCTGGAATCATGGTTAGATTGTGGGAGAATCATCCCCAAATGGCCCAACAATTCAGGTTAGTGAAATATTATTTCATTTACCCAGATAGGGATATCATTGGGATGATAATTGGGATATCATTGAGATGACAATTGGGAGATAATTGGGAGACAATGTGAATATACACTGGAAAATCCCGAAAAAAGTGGCAGGTTTATAGCGCTCGGAAAATTTTATCGAAGTGAATGGAGGATTTTCCAGCACGCCATGGCAATGATTCTTAGATTCTTAGATGGCAACTCAGTTCTACTACCCTCTGGTGAACTAACATAGCAATGGAAAATGGCTATTTATAGTGGATTTTCCCATTAAAAATGGTGATTTTCCATTGCTATGTTAGTTCACCAGAGGGTAGCTCGTTAGTTCATTTTTATTTTCCAAACTTTGGTGAATATAGCTATGAAAGGACAACGTCTTTTAGACGTCTCAACGGTTTTTACTGGTTGGTCTACACCCTGGCGTTAGATTCCTATGATACCTAGCATCATGCTTTGCAATCAACTCACATAAGTACCAACCTTTCCGACCCAAAAACCTTGACAGAATGGATTTTCTCAAAGGATCGCTGACTTTTTCCTAGCGTTTCTCCGAGGATTTGGGGCTACCCCCATGACTTGGGACACCTCCATAGGTTGACAGCATTCCATCGGGCCCGATTTTTGGTGGTTTCATCAGTGAAGCAAGTGACATCAACTACCCTCCGGTAAACTAACATAACTATGGAAAGATCCACCATTTTTCATGGGAAAAAAATGCTATAAATAGTGATTTTCCATAGTTATGTTAAATTACCAGAGGGTAGATTCTCATGGACTATTGATATGATACTTAGTTTCGGAGCCATCTAAGATTTCATGGTGCGACATCATGATTCAATGTTGTTGTTCATGAACCATCATGAAACTCTGTGGCTTTTCATTCGAAATCAAACATCAGCCAAGGCACCAAAGACATCGTGGAGAAACGCAACGGTCAGTGCCCTGTGTGCCGTGTGCAGATTACTCAGGTGCGCTCAGATCCTTGGGGTGGTCGACCTTTAGTGCTTGGCCACGAATCGATTCATGGAAGATCCCCCCAGTTTGGGATTTTCCACGTGGGTATATATATATAATATAATATATATATATATAATATAATATATATATAATATATAATATATATATATATTATATATAATATACATAATATATATATATATAATATATAATATAATATAATATAATATAATAATATAATATATATATATGGTATTTTGATATGGATTATACATGGATGAACAAGTGCCAGTTTGATTAGCAAACCTCTCATTTCTCACATGATTTTCCATAGCTGCCATAGCAGCCAGTTTGCCAGTTAGATGAATGGAACATCCCCCAGTTAGATCAATGGGATGAACTATGGGAAATATAGGGGTTACCCTCTGGTAAACGTTTACGTAACTATGGAAAGATCCACCATGCATTTTTAATGGGTCAATCCACTATTTCGACTGGGCCATTTTCAATAGCTATGTTAAATTACCAGATGGTAAATTGAGGGGAACCCTATTTTCAGACACACCTGTTTTGGCACCGCAGGGACTAGGACCCCTGTTTACCAGAGGGTTACGGTGATTATAAACACCATGGATCCGATTTTTAGGTGCTTCGCACATCGATTCGTCGTGATTCGTCATCGGTGCTACAAGGGTCGGTTCCTCGCGGTTCAGGAACTCGAGAAAAACCACCTTGTAGCTGTGAATGTCTGGTCAATCCATACTATCAACTTAGGTTTATCATGAATCATGAGTCAATCCATTTGATGAATAACATCAATAACACCCTGGTTGATTGATGCCTTCTCCTTAACATCGAATGCTCCCAAATGAAACAGTGGTTTGCTAATTGAATCTAGAATCTAGTCATTTTGGGGGCCCAAGAAATGGGTTTGTTTTTCAAAAACACTCAAGGGGAATGGGATTATCTGGGATGTTTTCGTCCAGAAATAGTGTATTTTCAGGTGGATCTGGCTTTACCTTGGACCCTTGTAAATGGGTATAGGTCAGACGCCAAGACGGCGTGGTATTCCCTTCATTCTCCACCTAAAGTATGGATACCCTTTGGTAAACTAACATAGCTATGGAAATCACCATGCGTAATGGGTAAATCATAGAACTCATTGGCCATGCTTTCTGGTTCGTAAACTGTCACAAATTACCCATATTTCATTCAGATCCTATTAGTATCCCATTATACCCCTAATACATATACATTTACGATCCTATATGTGTATACAGCAGCCCCCCAAAAGATAGAACTGTTTAAACTCCCAATAAAATACGACTTATGATTTCCGTTTCTATCTTAACTTGGGGGGTTACTATACGATATATCTACGATAGACATAATTACTCAACAAATCTCGAGTGACTTTTAGATGATTTTGGGATTTTGTGTCAAACTTGAGTACCCCAATAATTCGATGGTTACCATCTGGTTATGACTAACATAGCCATGGAAAATCCCAACCATAAATGGAGGTTTCTAGCTGGGAAAATCCATCCTATTTCGATTAGGGCCATGGCTTCCATGGCTATGTTAGTCATAACCAGAGGGTATCATCCCATTAGATCCCATTAAATCACCATTAAACCACCATTAAACCACCATTAAACCACCATTTAAACCAGAGGGTAATACTGAACATAGACTAAAATCTATGCTTCCTTCTGGGGCTTTGGGATGGCTTGACCCATCATTTCTGCATTTCTGGGCCGGAGCGTGGCAGGTCATTCGAAGCTACAACTGACGGAAAGACGACGAAGCATCGATGTGGACCTGGGGTCATAGCTAGGCATGGCGAAAAGCAATGAGAAATGACCCACGGATAGACCGTTGTGGCTTAAGATCAAACCCCGTCAGAAATCGAGAAAGCAGCGGTTTTTTCGGCGTCAAGCTGGGTGGTGGTGGATTTTTTACCAATGAATCAGGTGTGAAGCTCTGTCCCTTTTGGAACACCAAGAATCGAATCATGGGCAAATGATCTCCTGGTTAGCTGTGCATCCCCATTCCAGCCCATGTTTTATGGCATTTTTATGGATGGCTAAATCACCCATTTTCAGGCCCATAATTGCGAGGAAAAGGTGCGAGTGAAACTAAGTGTTTCCAAGATCTAGGGAACAGAACCACTGCAGCTGTGAAGATTTTTGATTGATAACTGCATATGGGATACTTTGTTTTGGTAAGGTTGAGATTGAGCTTATTGCCTCTAAGTCCAGAATGAGCTTGTCTCATACCCAACGGTTCGTGTGAAAGATGTGAACCTGGCGGACAGTGTTCAGCGCTGCGCACCAAAGGTGCTGCGGCATTGTTGAGAATAGCATGAAAAAATAACACGCAGAATCTGGTTAGGGGGGGCTGAAACAATGGCGGGGTTTAACCTCAACAGATTGGGAAATATATGTTGTTGGATCGGACGAGACGCAAAGGGGCGAGATGCTGTACAAGCCAATGCTAGGGACAGAGGCGACAAAGCTAAAGAATATACTGTAATTAGGGGATATATACCCACCTACAGTACAGGAAAGATGTTTCGTTCAGACAGGAGTACAGAGCCTTTCATCCTGCTTGTACCTACTCCGTCAATGATTGTTGTTTTCTATCCATGCAGAGTTATGGTGTTATACCGCAATTTGTTGGTCATATCCACATCTCACTCCAATAAGAACCCACACTTAGCCAGTTCTTGTGTCGGTCAAACTACCATTTGGGTCCTAGTCCTTGCGGTGCCAAAACAGGTGTGTCTGAAAATAGGGTTCCCCTCAATTTACTTCAATTTCTGGCATTTGGATGAGTTAATGATGAAAATCCACGGGTCAAGTGGTCAATGGCCATTTCAAGTAGCCAAACTGGAGGTACAGTTTTATGTGAGTAACGCAATGTGATAAACCAGAGATATTTTGATGGTTTATAGCACCCATAAAAGTGGTGATTTTGGGGATGGTGGATCCTATTGCTAAAAACCATGCTTTACCAACATTACTGTACCATATAAAGCCATAGAAATTGGAGGTAGATCCTCCAGTAATCAAACCTGGCTAGCTGGATATTTCCCCCATTTCAATGGAAGTTTCTAGCTGGGAACATCACTAAATGATGGATTTCTTCCACTTATAGATCGATTATCCCATCTAGAAACCTCTCTAGATGAACCGACCATGGATTTTCCAGCCACGTTTGATGAAACCGCATGGTAAATCCACCCTAATATTCCATGGATCTCCCATTATGTACCTATGATAGGCATATTATACCACTATTTTTCTTAGTTAAATCCCATTTTTGATGGGTAAATCTACCATTTTTCTTAGTTAAATCCCATTTTTGATGGGTACATCTACAATTTTTCTTAGTTAAATCCCATTTTTGATGGGTAAATCCCCTATGATAATCCCTTCACTTGGTCGGAATTTGTCAGCGCCAGGGTTCCCTGGACATCATGGACGCCCTGATCATCGCGCAAGCCAACCCTTTCGTCAAGGCTGGTCGGATTTGCGGCCGGTGTACCCTCTGGTAAACATAGCCATAGCTATTGAAAATGGCCATAGAAATAGTGAAATTTCCCATTAATAGCATGGTGATTTTCCATAGTTATGTAAACGTTTACCACAGGGTAATTCGTTGAGTTTTTTTGGTGGATATATCGATACAGTAGATCTACCCTCTGGTAAACTAACAGTTTGCGAACTTGAAAATCACCATCTTCAAAAACGGTAAATCAAATATAAATGGGCCATTTTCAATAGCTAATTCTGTTAAATTACCAGAGAGTAATATCTATCTATATCTATGTCTATATCCACTATATATATAAATATGCCTATAATGGTTTGGGGTTTACAAACCAACATCCCAAGAATCGAATGTGGTTTGTAACCCATGAATAGCCCCCACGGGTTGCCAGTGAGAAACTGACCTTCAATGGACACTTTGATGCGGTGGTTTTCAGGGTCTATGTTAGTTAGGGATGTGAACTCACTTTAGAGACTGAGAATACTTACCCTCTGGAAAAACTAACAGTTTGAAGCCATGGCCCCATTAGGAATTTCGTTCGTTGATTTACCGTTTTTTAAGATGGTGATTTTCCAGTTCGCAAACTGTTAGTTTACCAGAGGGTAGAATGAATAAGAGCATATAAGAGCTAAATACTTAAATTCCAGGTTCGATGTTGAAGGTGAGCTCAGTATTTTGTGTGTCTGAAAAGGGGCATACCCCCCAATTTATGGTCATTTTAGTAATGATTATGATGAATCATTGGTTTTGGTGCTTACTTCATTACCAAAGTTACTAAAAGTATAAGTAATGATTTTTGGTGCCTCATCTATCATCCATTGAATCATGGATCATTGTTTTGATTATGGTGCATACTTTTAGACATTATGGTCGCAATGGTCGCAATGGTCGCAATGGTCGCAATGGTCCATGGCCAATCTTCCCATTCATCCCATGGCATGGGATGATCAGGAAACCTGGTAGCCTCCAGTAAATTTGCCTGGACAATAACCATCAACAAAATAGGTAAATCATCTATGACTGGCCATGGCCATAGCCATATTAAATGACCACACGGTATATATATATATACACACGTATAATAATTAATAATAATAATTAATAATAATAATAATAATATATATATATACAATACTATATATAATTAAATATATATATATACACATGTATGTATGTGGTTAAATTACCTCACTGGAATGGTGGTTAGTGGGGACAACTATCACAAAATAGCCGAACTTTGCAGATTAGTGAATTACTATAAATTATCCAGATGTGATTAACCATTACTATTGGTTAATTACTATATTAGAATTCCTATGATTTATCCAGATGGTGAGTCATCATCAATTAGCATATAACCATTAACAACGGATGATGCTAATTGATCCAGATGATTATCAAATAGCGTCTTAACAATGGTCTCGCGTCCAAACAGTGAAATATTTCTGCAAAGAATCATTTGTCTCCAAAACACACACTCATACATTTAACAATTATACATGTCATATATGTATCTATCTATCTATCTGTCTATCCATCTATCTTATCTTATTTTATCTTATCCAATCTAATCCTATCATCCATCCATCTATCCATCCATCCATCTATCCATCGATCTATCGATTTACAGTATCCATCTATTGATCTATGGATCTATCGACCTATCTTTGGGTCTATGGATCTATCTATAATCTATAAATCCTACTACTAATAATAATAGTAATAATAATAATAGTAATTATATATATATATATAATCTATCCAGATCCAGTGAACAGTCAATCAGTCAGTGGATACATAGCCATAGCATCCCCAGGATGACAAGTCCCGGACGGTGATGGACGTGGCACTGGCAACCAACGATGAGGCCCACGACCAGCAAAAAGGTGATTGAAATCAGAAAGAATGGGGACTCAAACCATGAAAACCATGAAAAATGGGGACTCAACCATGAACACCATGAAAAATGGGGATTCAAACCATGAAAAAATCATGAAAGATGAGAAACGGGGCGATTGGAAGTGGGAAAAACCGATCAAACATGGTGGTTCAGTTGCAGAAGATGAGGGTTTAACCATCACAAATGGCAAAGACTAGGGAGCAAAAACTCGGCCTTTGGCAGAAAAAACTTGTGAAACATCATGGTGAAAGATTGTGTTTTAGTGGACGAAACCCGGATTAAACCATTTCAATTCATTTTCCTGGAGGTGATGCTGCGATACTTTGTCTTGTTAGCGTTACCCTCTGGTAAACTAACATAGCTATGGAAAATCACCATTTTTAATGGGTAAATCCACTATAAATGGCCATTTTCAATAGCTATTTTGACATAACCAGAGGGTACTTTGTCTTGTTAACGCAAATTGTCTTCACCCGTTATATCAAGAGCGACGTCCATGGGTGAAACCGATGAACCCTTGACTTGTCTTTGGTGTCCGAAAGAAATTGTCCAGGTGTTTCCACTCTTCTCCCATTTTCAACATTTTTCACCAGCTTTCCCCAATTTTCTCTCCCGGTTTTCCAGTTTCTCTCACTTTTGTTGATTTTTCCCCTTACATTTCTCGCAAAAGTTCTGCAATTTCCAGGGTAAGTTTCCTCTATTATAAAAGCAATCCCAGAATTGGTTGACGGGAAAATTGTCACTGAAAACTCCGAATGAATTTCATGGTAAAAAGCAGCCAGTTTCCGGTGACGATTTTCCCTTCAAAAAGTCAGGGTAAAAAAACCATCCCAACAGCTGTCACCACACTCAAGTGCGATCTTCATTCAACACAACTGCAGTCATTTTTCCGTCATTTTTCCGTCATTTCCCAAGGTTTCTCCCATCTTCTCCCACTTTTACAGGGGTTTTCTGAGTCAAAAAATCGCCGCACTTCATCACATAGGAGGTGATCGACACCATCCGTGACTTCATTGGCGACCTGCGACGTCAGAAACACCAGCATCTGAAGTCGGGGTGCACGATAGGGTGATGGATGGGGAATGTGAAGCCTATAAGGCATGGGAAGATGTGGGAAGATGTTGGAAGATATGAGCAAGGTATGAGAAAATGTGGGAACTGTGAGAAAATCCATGAACTAAATGGAAGTTTCTAGCTGGAAAATTCACATAATTTATTATTTATTGATCTATAATTAACATTAATTAACTTTGGTTCTTCCATGGAGGTTTGCCGTAACCAGCAAACTATGCAAGGTGAGGCCCCCCTTTTGGATAGCTAAGTTGATGAACACAACTTGGGTGAATTCTATGGTCGATTAGAACGATATAACTATGATAGAATTCACTCACATTCATGATGGTGTTTATTTTATGATATCTATTTCATGGGAGATACATTTCATGATAACACCATGATGGTCTTCATGAAAATTATTGTTGGTGATCCCACGTCGCCAGCTGTTTTTTGCTGTTGAGGTTTGTGCCTTATTAAAGTACCAAAATTGCTAGGTGATGAACATATGAAACATGAAAAAACACATGGGGAGTCAATCATTTTTTTGGCACCGCTATATGTATATATATATATATAAATAAATAAATATATGTATAGTTCTTTATTCAGTGAATTTTTAATGGACATTGGTTTGTGAGAAAATGAGGTGTCGACATGGATATACCGTATTAACCCAAAATGGTTGTTTGAATGGGAAACAATATGATAAACTCTATGGATTTTTTGGGTATGGTGTTTTCAGACAGAGCCATCGACTCGAGTGGGTTGTGTCTTTTGTTTTTCATGTCTAAAGTGGTACAAAATGATAGCAACTGATTGAATAATGTTCGATTGGAATTAGATATTTTGCTCGACCCTTAATCAGGCATATTTTATATCTTTGGTAACTACATAAATACCCCGGTTGGTGGTTTGGAACATTTATTATTTTCCATAATATATGGGATAATCCTTCCCATTGACGAACTCATATTTTTCAAGATGGTTATTGCACCACCAACCAGTACCTGTACTGAATAGAAGGGCGAGTAAATTCTTTTTTTGTTTCCCACCAATTTTGGATGGTTGAATCACCTTGTTCGTAGTGAAACCACAAGTTTATGTTCATTGAGCTGGCTGTCCTGACATTACCTAACATAGATATGACAAATCTACCAATTGAATTCTCAGTTTCCAAGGAAGACCCCATGGATTTCCACATTTTTTTAGCCAGATTGGTGAGCCCAAAATCATTGGTTTCTCCATGACGAGCACTGAGACGATATTGGTTTATTTCATACTGTCGATGGTTACGAAATCCTGCAGCAAAAGGATGGTTGAAAGCCTATAAATAATGGGATAAACCATCAACTTGTGAAGGATTTCGCAACCATCCACAGAGTGGCCCTTAGGCACTTAATAGCTGCCATGTACCAGGGGTGTTACCTGGATACTGCAGCGTGTAGCAGCTGTTTCTGCCGAGGATGATGGATGAGAATAAGGAGGAGGAAGTCTGGGACTCAAAGGGAAGGGCAAGTCTTTCGACGGATTTCGGGGGTTTCTTAAAATGGAGGACCCCAAAATTAGGTTTTCCCAGGTTAAACTTGCTCATTTTGCCATTTTCTATGGTTTTTGGGGTCCACCGTTTTGAGAATTCATCATGTTTCATGTTTTTGGGACATGCAATCCTATCAACGGATGGATTTTCCAGGGAAGAATTAGAGGGTTGAAAGTGGCTGGCTTCTATCCCTAAGTTCTTGGGCTTCCTGGAAATGTTAGCAGTTCAGATTACAAGCTACGATCCTTGAAGTCTTGGCTGATCATTCACCCAAGGAATCCCATTCATAACGAACCAGTATGGTGGTGGTCAAAAACTAGGCTCCCCCAAATCTGCAGTTGTCCTGAGGAAGCGCAAGACGCACTGGACCGAGACAACTTCTTGGAACCCACCGAGCACAAGGAGAAACCGTGGGACATCGGTTTCATACACCCAGCTATGAACGAGATAAACCGGTTCCACAGGGTTATGAACCAGTTTCTGATGGGATGCTCTTGACATATTATATGTATATATATATACAATATAGATTACATATATGTAAATTTAGAGCTACTGATTATATACATTTATATATACACAAGAATTAGTCATATGATTTGATCATATATACATATACATACGTTTTCTTTTTGACATATATAAACTATGAGATCAACCTGCCATCGACCATCCCACCATCTCCCAATCAAAAAGCACAAGGGGGCTGCTGATTTTCACCCCAACCATTTCTGGAAATGGATGGGTTTGCCTGTTAAAAAGGGTGATTTACATACCCCCGGCCATGAAATAGTGAGGAACATTTTACGGTCTTCAACTAGGAAACTTACCTTTCGAAAATCAAACATGGTAAAAAAATCCCCGAACTAAATGGAGGTTTCTACCTGGGAAAGCAAACCAATGGGGGCAATTTCCAGCAATCCACGTTTGATGAAACCGGAGATGTCCGGTTTTTCCAACTTTTCCCCGGAAAACCAAATCAGGTCGCCGCCCTATGACTCCGCAGGAGACTTTTGGGGGCAAGAGAGTTGGGATCCCCAGATGCCGACAGGTGAAACCATCCCACGGATCGTAAATGGTCAAGATTCTTCATCCATTGATAGATGGGACAACCCACGAAACGGGGTTATCAACCACTTGCTAGGTGGGATGATCCTCCAAACTCTAGTTGATGGGTACTTCTGGGGCGTTCTGGCAATGTTGGTTTATGTCACCCCAATGGTGTAGCAACCGAACCATTTAACTCACTGGACCACCACCTCACACGTGTGGGATGTAATACGTGCGCGATAAATGATGAGTCATGACAGGGCTTGGCCCAAAATTTAGGACCTTTTGAAGAATCCTAAATTTCGAGACATACCAAACCATATATTTCTTCGGATGGTGCTTGGTCGAACTGTGATTTCTCCTTCCCACGTCCTGGTGGCGAGTTGAACGCATCCTCAATCTCATTGATGCGTGAGGGATCTCGATTTTAAAGGTGGTTCATAGATACGGTTTGCATTCTCCAGGCAGGCGGTTGTGCCTGGGTTCCAAATACAGTTGTAACCCATATAAAGAAATAAACAATGCATTAAGAAAAAATAGATAAATCAACACATGAATAAATATATAAAAAACACATGAAGATAGATCGATAGATCGAAAGATCAACAGACCGATAGATCGATAGATCGAAAGATCAACAGACCGATAGATCGATAGATCGACAGATCGGTAGATCAATACATAGATCAATCGATCGATAGATAGACACATCCAATGTACAACCCATATACATATATATGTATATGTATATGTGTGTGTATACATACATACATACATACATACATACATACATACATACATACATACATACATACATACATACATACATACATACATACATACATACATACATACATACATACATACATACATACA
>Ga0126342_10016868_pt1 | contig 12682 bp, 14 predicted proteins | sample Cyp1metagenome_FD_92528 | JGI IMG/M metagenome (GOLD analysis project Ga0126342, IMG submission 92528) | Coral microbial communities from Lord Howe Island, Old Settlement Bay, Australia - Cyphastrea 1 metagenome | ecosystem: Host-associated > Invertebrates > Cnidaria > Coral ...
CACCAACAACACCAACAACACCAACAACACCAACAACACCAACAACACCAACACCACCAACACCACCACCACCACCACCACCACCACCACCACCACCAACAACAACAACAGCAACAACAACAGCAACAGCAACAGCAACAAGAACAAGAACAAGAACAAGAACAGCAACAGCAACAACAACAACAACAACAACAACAATATTGGTATGATCAGTTCAAAATGCGCAGTTCCAGCACTTTTGGTTGCACCAACAGTTCAAACAGAATCCTAACAAACCGTTGCAAAATGCACAGTTCCCGCAATCTTGTGAGAACGAACAGCTCTAACAGAATCCTAGCAAATTGCTGCAAAATGCACCCACCTCACCCCACCCCACCTTAAACCATGACAATTAGATCATCTTGGGCGCAGCATCAAAGTCTTGCGCAAGGTCGAATGAGCGTTATCATCGCCCCGTCCCACCCCACACCACTGATGCAGCATCAAAGTCTTGTGCAAAGCCGGGTGAACGTTAGCATCCCCCCACCCCACCCCACCCTATGTGAGCGTAGCATCAACATCTTGCGAAAAGTCGAGGGAACGTGGTCGAAGGAACGTTATAACATCCCCACCCCACCCAATGTGATCGTAGCATCAACATCTTGCGCAAGGTCGAGGGAACGTGGTCGAAGGAACGTTAACATCCCCACCCCACCCCATGCACCCCATATGAGCGTAGCATCAACATCTTGTGCATGGTCGAGGGAACATGGTCGAGGGAACGTTAACATCCCCACCCCACTCCATTCCAACCCACCCCATGTAAACTGTGGGGCAAATGGTGGGCGTTGCGTCTAAAACTACTAAAATGGTCTGATGACTTGGATGATTGGGTCCCTTCATTGATGGAAACCTGCATATGACTGGTCTAGTTTCTGCATTGTTGGGATGGTCACTAGGGTATGAGGGTTTTGACCCACAACCAAAAATCCCACATGACCACCACAGAAGAATCAAAGCACCTTCCAATGATGAATTTACTACAGAAACATCGTTTGATTCCTGCAATAGTGGGCCTGGGCCTATGATAGTTGCAAGTAGGGTCCACTACCCAAGACCAACAGATAGTAGAGGAAGAACCACTGAGAATATGTTTTGAAGTGAGCAGATGCCCTACACATAAGTCACAAGTCCAACCACCTACCCAAATGGATTTCATCAAATAGCTGCATATACCCTCTGGTAAACTAACATAACTATGGAAAATTACAATTTTTAATGGGAAAATTCACTATATACTATAAATGGTCATTTTCAATAGCTATCTTAAATTACCAGAGGGTAGCTGGTCCATATATAACAACCACTCGTTGAGGTTGTTCCTTTCGGCCTCAGCCAAAGAAGGGGAGATCCTTTTCGTGTGCCCTCAACCGGGGGGATCGCGCCTGGTCGGAGCTTGTTTGAGGAACATCTTGGGAAACCATAGAAAACCATCCAGTTTTTAGCACGTCTTTCATGTTTTGGCCCATAATTTCATGCATCCTATGCATCCATAGTTCCATGATGTTCCATGTGTCCATGGTTTTGTGCATCGTAGACATCTCTAGCTCCATGCTGCATCCAGATGTTCATGCGTCCATGCATGCGCCTATGGTTCCTGACACCCATTGTTCCATGCATCCATACTTTCCTTAGCTTGCACGTTCCGCACGTCTGCAAAATTGTGCAGATCCATGCGTTCCATGCATAGATATATGCATGAACTTATAAATCTTGGAACTTGTTAGGACAAGGTTACCGACAAGGTTGTATGCTTCATAGACGCCACAAGATGGGCCCTCGGCGAGGTGCGAGCCCTTCGTGATTGGGTCAGCATCTGGTTTGCAGGAAGCAACCGTCAAGAAGCTGCGATCCGTTCCAGAGGACGGTTGGATTCACCCGCTTTTTGTCTGTTAGGGGACCATGGTGTTGATGCCCATATCAGCCATATTCTACAGAATTCACCAGTGGTCAATGTGAGGATCAGGGAGCCAATATAGAGTTTGAGATCTCTCCCATCTGAAAATGTCTTGAAAACTGGTACCAAATCCAATTTGGATTGACTTCATGGCGTTTCAGCAGTTTGATCATTTGGCTTCAGCCACAGGAGGATTTCAACCGCTTCATGTCTTTGCAAGGCCGTCGGGTTTCACCAAAATTAAAGCATGCAGGGCGTTGGAACATATTTCACTGACTCGGGGCATGTAGGCCAGCAAAAATACAGATGCTCACCAATGAAAGATGGGGCTAGGGATAAAACCAAAGCTGGGGACGTGAAGCAACAACTTAAACTGTGATAGGCACTGATTGAATTTCAATGTTCCCCATTAATATCTCCATTTTTTGTACATATCCAATGGCTTGGAGATTGCCAACATTTTTCATAGATGCCTGGATGGTGTCTTGATGAGGACACGGATCACCAGCCCTGCAGGGTCTGATGGCACGAGATTCGTCACAGAAACCGCTGGCTTCTCAGCCGAGTTCGAATGTCTAAAGATTCGGTGTAGAAGGTAGAGCCAACACAAAAAACATGGCGGCACCACCACCACACTTAGATATGACCTACTGTACAAAGCACAGGGAAGAGAAAAACGGGTGAAAGTGAAAGGTTCTGATTTGGAAAGGGTTATTTTGACGCTTGCGTTCACAATGGGGGAAGACCAAAAGGCATGACTTAGGCATGACTTCTTGATGTTGCGTTCACCCCCGTGATCCATGCACATCCAGGAAATGAAGTTGCAGAGTTGGACGCGTGGTCCAAGGCTGGAAACCATGAGAATGGGATTGTGGAGAGTTAAAAACTTTAGGATCCAGGGAATTTCATGAAATTCAGCCAAGTTGAATTGCGAGATTTGATCTCAAACTTTTTTTTTGGTGCTGTCAACTACAGATGGTTTCGGTCATTTTTTGCGTTGAATGTCTATATAATTCTTGCAGGAGTGAAATTCTTGATCCTACCCGTCGGTTGTGGGGTCGAATTTGGAACCTCCTGTTGGGAGGGAACGCCATCGTATTTGATGGACACACCGCATCCGTTTTGCTGATCAAGACATGCATTTTTGGCATCAACAACATGGAACGCCACAAGTTCCTGCAAGCTCTCAGCTGCTTGGCTAATCGACAGGACAGTGCAACATCAGAGGTCCGTGGACGCCAAGAAAGTGGCGAAGGCCTGGTGCCCTAAGGTTGGTCCGGGAAGTTGATCCGATACGAAATGGTCAAACTTTGGAGCATCAAAGTTTCTGACAGCCGAGGTCTTGCAATTCAATAGCCTGGCAAGGGATTCTCTGAATGGGCAAGGTTTTGCAGAAGAAGCAGCTTTGTTGCGCCCTGAGCCAGCTTGGTTAATCTGACTGACACCGGTCTGTTGTGAATTACTTTTCCACGAGACGCTTCCAATCCATTTGACTCCCTGAAAGCCAGGTGTGGGGTGTGGCCTCTATGCAGTTTGATCAACCATTCTTGCCTCCCGAACGTCGGAGCCTTGGTTCTACCTCCCAAAGATGGCTCAACAGATGGTCCTCAAAGTTTGCAAGATCTTTGGCTTGGGCTGCATGTACTTCGTATTTTTTTCCTCCCAGTGCCAACCCCGGTGTACATGTGAACAGATGGATATGGCTCAAGATCATTTGCAAACTTGCATGGTTCATTTCCCATCTCCCATCGGCCATCCTTGGCTCAGGTGCAGGAGCACTTTCTCGGTGATTTCTTGATCCTGAGGGCAGCACGGCCCATCGCAGCCGGAGAGGTGCAGCAGCTGCTGATGCCTTGGCATATACCATGGCTGGGAACCTCACTAGCTGGGAAAATCATCGAACCAGCCATGTTTGAGTACCAGAGGGTCCAGAGGGTCCAGAGGGTCCAGAGGGTCCAGAGGGTCCAGAGGGTCCAGAGGGTCATTTCTGTTTGGACAGGAGTTGTTGATGTCGTCCTGGGCTCAGAAAAAGGGACTTGTGCAAGGAATGTCTGAAGGACTTGGAAAAATGCTGAACGACTGAGGTATGTTTCCCCCTTCCAGTCATGGACCCAGTTCAGCATACCGACTCAAAGTTGTTCCAATGACTAAAATTGATGGCCTTGATGAGGCCGCGACATGTGCGACGCCAGCGCCTGTCTGGCACATTTCAGTTCTCTTGTGCCTGGGCGACAGATTTCGGCGATGTTGGGATTAGTGGAACAAATGGACCCATCCAAGTCTTAGGCATGTTTCCTCCAGGTTTGTTGTTTTCTGTTGTGAACGACCTGACTTTGTCAAACATAGACTTCTGATGACTGGAAAATCTGGAAACTCCCGCATTTTAGTTCGATGATTTTCCGAGTAAAGCCGGGGGACTTACAGCTTGCCTATGATTGCAGTAGGCACGGATTGTTCGCTGAGGCAGTTGCGAACGCTGCGCTTTGGAGGCAGAGCTGGTGCCTGAAAAGAGGGTGCGACACCCAGGCCATCGCAAGGTGGTGACACAGGATGATTTTGCCATGGCAAGGAGGAACGCACTGAGTCGAGTCCTAATTCGGAAGTTGATGGTGAGTTTTTCGGTGAAATTGACATAAATTGACATAACATATAAACACATATATAAATTGAATAGTTTGATAATGTTTGATATGGGGATATGACATAATATCACCATATATAACCAGGGTATATTGGAGAATACAACCTGGGAACCCTGTAGGCCCACCGGGATGACACCCAGGCAGCCGAGATGCTGAAACGCTTGGATGCCATCGTTGCAGATGCCCGTCCTGGAAAACTCAAGGAGGCGACGCAGCTTCAGAGTGGATCATGCCCCTGAGATTGCGTAAGTTGAAGATGTTGAAGGCAATTCTGCAGTTTGGACCACTGGATGACATGATGACATTTTCATGAATCTTCGGAGGAATCGTAGGATTCATGTATGGATATGTAACATGTATGGATTGTGAATTCGAACCTGGGGACCTCGAAATCCAAAGCTCCTCCGCTGAAATCGACCACAACAAACTGATGTGATTCGGTCCCCGCGTCCCCCTTGCCTAGAGTTAATCATCATTTTCTCATGATTTTCTCTATTCAATGGGCCATAACATGCCATGCCAGTTCACGGCTGAGCTGGAGAAGCTGGCGCAGCAGTGCCAGGAGGCCGGAGTTTTCTTGTCAATGGAGGCATTGGCCCTATGGCAAGGTTAAGAGGGAACATGATGATCAATTTGATTAACCATGAAATTCTAGGGTTTCCCCCATGTTTTGGGACATTTGGACCCGGTGGATCAGGTGCCATTTTTTGGATAGACAGCTTTTCTGAAAGTATTTCTTGTTGGGATGTGGTTCTGACAGTCAGAGGATGCCCAACATCTCAGAGGCCCTGGTGAAGTCATTTCTCGCAGGTGAGTCGGTCACATGCGGTCGACGGAAAGGAAAGCTTGCTGTGCTCGTTGGCATCTTAAGTCCAGGTGTTGAAAGATGTAGAAAGCTTCAGGTCCTGGGGTCAATTCAGGGATTTTATTATGTTTTAATGATTGGAAAATGATGACACGCCAGGTTTTCTTTATCCAAATGTCGCCAATGAAAACAATGACACACCCGGAAATTCAGCACCACACAGACCATGACGATTTCTGATGGTTCGTGGCAAAGCGTCCAGGTCATTTCTGGCCGTATTTATGGGGCTTGCCATGGCCAGGCTTTTTGGGGGGACAGGTGAGCACCTAACATGTACGGATAGTATCTGAATGTTCATTCTGAATAACATCCATGCAGATAACATACATACAGATAACATATTAATCTATCTACCTTATATACATTATATATATATATATTATATCATATAATATATATATATCTCTGCATATTATATATATACACATATTATGTATGTATGTACATATATATATATATACATATAATGTACATACATATGTGAAGCAGCCTGTTGATTCATATCAAGTCATGGCCACTTCCTTTCAGAACAGCGGAGCGTTTTCGGCAGGAAACGATCCAACAGTCCGTGCCATCCTCGGAGCGTTGACAGGCATCACAGTTTTGACGGATACCCTTTCTTTGATCAAACATGGCTGGAAATGATTTACCCTCTGGTAAACTATGGAAAATCACCATTTTTAATGGGAAAATCCACTATAAATGGCCATTTTCAATAGCTATGTTAGTTTACCAGAGGGTAGTTCATTGTAGTTGAATGTGTTTCTCAAAACTCCGATCTATAGAGGGGTATTTCAATATTTCCTTCCGTTTAATCCGTTGATTTTCCCATTAGAACCTCCATTTACAATGAGTGGATTTTCCAGCTTGCCGAGCAGTTTGCCATGTTTAAAACCAGAGGGTACCCCAATTTGACCGATGGGACGTCCCCTAGGAGCACAGCCGACGCATATGCGCAATGTGTAGATCTCCTGGTGTCGACCCCAGATCGCTCAGCAACTTCTGGCAGTTCTGATGATTCCAGCAAGGCGAACATCTGCTCTGGCAGTTTGCGCCCCTGGCTTGATTTTTGTTCAGTCACCTCAAAATCAGTTTGCCTTTTACTTGGACTCAGCTTGGGCACGAGATACCTTAGAGAGATCTGAATTTCCTGCCGACCTTGATGAAACGCGACGTTTGCATCGCTATCGGATTCCATCGCAGGTACCATCTGCACTGGTCCTTCACCAGTGCTTTGGAGTCTCGAATTAGCGCATCATCCGACGTGAGTCGGGCGCAAAAGGCTTGGCAGTGGGCTCCCCAGATCACCATGACAGCTCCAAATATCTGATACTGTAGCTGCTGTAGCTGGAAAATATCTAAGAAAAATAAGAATCTACAAACATATCCCAACAGACAATTATCTCTATGTATCCTAGTCTATCTCAGTCTTTATCTATTTCATCTTCCCCATCTGTCGAAATTTCAATCTCTCATTTCCTTTCTCGTTCCAGTCTTTATCTCAGTCTTTCTCAATCAATTTAAATAGTTTTGCACAAAGAAGCAAACACACACACACACATATTGACAACTGCAGTTTACACATACTCTCATGACTCAAAAGGAGAGAACTCTACTACTCTGTTCCGTTGTCAGATGCGAACCCTTCAGGCTTTTCTTGACCTTTGCAGTGCCAGATGCCAAAGACCCTGCCTCAGTCACCCACCAGAAATGTGGATCCAGACAAGTGACCCAAACTTTTTTGGGTTCGCGGGGATGAACATCCTCAAGCACTAGGCACTTTCCCGAGCTTTGCCAAAAAAAAAGATTGAGGTCTGCTCCGGCTTTGCCAAAAAGATTGGCTGGCCACAGGATCTCATCGACAGCGTGCAGAATCTCTTCGCTGAGGCTCTTTCTTGGGCATTGGTTGCTGGGAAGGGCCGTTCTGCTAATGCCAGAAGCCACTAGGCTTGTGAAGTCACTTGCCGTTCCCGACTTTATCCAGTACCCTGGAGACCATGATTCATGACAATTGGAAAGATGAACAGTTCAACCCCTTGAGAGAACTGTCTAGCATTTCTGCCGTTTTGAACACTTCTCCTTTGAACCATATCAACACCACTTGGGGTGATGGTCCGAATTGATCCAAATTGACTTTCACAATAATTGGGTTAAAACATGTTGAAACCAGCTCCCAGACTTGGAATAGGCGACGCCTGCGGCCCCGGCGCGGCCTGGCAGTTGGGAGTATAGCGTGCAGGAGGTGCCGCGGGTCAACCAGGGCTACAACGAGAAATGGGGGATTTTTATGGGGATGGGGATGACCAGCAGTGGTCCAGATTTAAATTCAGTCCTTTATTTTGATGCCCACTTCAGTTTCATCATAAACGAATTTAAGGACCTAAGAAAGGGCTGAGGACTGGGTAAGCAGGGCGACCGCAGGGGAGGAGTCCCATGTTTTGCTACTGTAGTCGACGCCATTCAGCAGGCTCATTTTTTTTGCGCAGGTTTAAATCTCACTTGAATCATTCAGAAACAAGGAGGCAATTCTTTTTCGTCGTCTTTTCTGGCCCTGGTCCATGCTATGCAATTTGATGGCTGGAGAGTTGTTTCATGCTGAAGGAAGCGGCTCTGATGGTTATATCCATCACTTTGCCAGATGGCTGGGGCCACAGGAGGGATCCATGGCAACTTCAAGCCATTCCTTCTGCAGTGACAATGAATAAGAAGTATTTGGGCTTGTACCAAGAATCTGGTTCCCCTCCAAAGTCCCACTTGAAGTGACTTGTTTTGTCTCCTGCAAGAGCAAACCTTAGGTTTGAAATATTCGTTGGCCCCCAAAATATGATAAATATGGATTTCAGGGGACAGGTCCCCAGGACCTGAGGTTTTTGTCCGCAACGAGCAGGGGATGCTATGGGTACAGCATCGCCATTTCGCAGTGATCCCTCTGAGGACTGGCTCCGCAGGACATCGACGTGGATGTGGGGGCTGCAGAAGTGTGCGTGGTGATAGCCCTGGGGGCTCACATGTTGAGCCTTGATGGATTGGTTCAAAAGCTAAAGCCAATCATGGGGTTTTACTTTGAACTGTACAAGAGTGTAGGATATATGTGCCATGATCACAAGTTGGCTTACATATACAGACTATCTTGAGGGATGGTCGTCAATCCATTTTCATAGGGATTCTATGCCCATGATAAGGATTTCCATGGCATGGCATGGATGAAGAAGTCATATAGCGTGTTTCGACCACACCTGTGGAGATCCCATGGTTTCAGGTTGCAAAAGGCAGAGAGAACTTGGTGATCCGCTTGCCTTCCCGAGTCTGGGTCTCTGGCGGCGGTGAGGTCAGTTGTTGGTATTGTGAAAATCAGTGGCCAACCCAGCCCCCAGCTGGTTTGTGGTTTCAAGATCTTTCAAATACATCTATAACAGTTTGACACACACACACATGATCACACAGGTGCTATTTTTCATCAACTGAGATGTATCCCCAATGAACCATCAATCATCCAGAGAACGTAGCCTGTCTTGGAAAAAACATGTCAATTTTGCGATGCCCGAAGTTTAATCTGTGAATCCATCAGTCCTCCATGTCAGCTACCTACGGCCGGCTGATCCTTAGCCCAAGGTTGATCCAGAGGCAGCAACGCCTGCAAAATTCAAGAGGTGCGGCTGGCTTTCGTGGCCCTGCCCAGCCACAGATGTTACCTGAGCAAACCTAAACATAAATCAATTAATTTAAATCCGGACAACCTCCACCCATATGCCCAGCTGATGTGGGAAGATCGCAGTGGTGGCATCGTCACACCAAAACCCCTGTGCCCAGGACCACCAGGCAGCTGGTTCTACGGCTGCCGCTGTGCTGACCACGGAGTTCTTTTCTTCAAAGTACCAGGTGGGTGACACCATGGGAGGGGCTGGAAACCTGCGGCACCAGAGATGCTAACCCCGCTAGATGGTGATGGGCACGAGGTGCTGCAGGGCCCGGCTGGAGTAGTACCAGAGACGATGCGTCCTCCAAAAAGGCTGCAGTGTGATATTGTCTTGGTCACCCTATGTCATGTCAAATGCAGAGTTCTTGGTTTGGAGTTTATGATACGTATAGATTTCCAAAAATATTTTCTGATTTGAGTTTGAGTCTCAAGAATCGTCAGGATCGGAGCAGGAGCTAGGTGCCATGATGGTGCCACCGGGCCCAAGCAGATCGTGACCTTTTCTCCAGAGACGTGAACTTGAGCCAAGGGAGGCAGGAAGCTCGGACATACTTAGAGTTTAAATTGCTTGGTTCCACCCAGCATGGCGTGTGACATGTTTTGTTCAATTTCGGGGGGGGATGTTGTATTTTTCTGACATTTCCAGCTCACCGATTCGGAAACAGGGCCTGAAATCATTGCAGGTCACAGCTCCAAGAGGAACATTGCAAAATCGCGACCTTTCTGTGCCAGAGATTGAGGCAAGAAGAGGCGCATTTGTGAAGTGCTGCTAGATCGGTGATGGGATGAAAGAACCCGTGTCTCGGGGATGTAGCTTATACTTCGTAGCCAATAGATTTTCGGACACCTGATTTGTGCCCTGTAATGGTAGCCTTTGGAGAGGACTTGCAATAATCCGTTCTATATTTTGCACACTGACCTTTGCCATACTTTGCCCATATATATATATATGAATGAATGCTGAAGGCTGAAGGCGACTAAAATGGCAATTATAGAAAATAAAAATAAAAATAAATATAATATAAATATAATTTCATATAAAATAATATAATAAATAATAATAATAATAATAATAATATATAATGTGTATATTTGATATAATATATAATAGAATATAATACACTATACTATACTATACTATACTATAATATAACATAATATAATATAATATGATTTAATATAATATAATATAATATAATGTAATATAATATAATATAATAAAACATAATATGATATAATATGATACAATATAATATAATATAACATAATATGATATAATATGATACAATATAATATAATATAATGTAATGTAATATAAGATAATATAACATCACATCACATCACATCACATCACATCACATCACATCACATCACATCACATCACATAACATATTATGATATGATATGATATAATATGATATGATATAATATGATATGATATAATAATATAATATATTCGAAGGAAGTTTAGAATAGTCAAACTTCCGATAATATGGACAGATGGAAAAGCAGAGGTTCGAAGAGTCAGAGAAGAGAAGAGAAGAAGAAAAATATCAAAAAAGAGAAGGTCTCAGAAGAAAGGAGATCTAGGTGCGCGAAAAGGTAGGAAAGTCGCGAAACACTGTGTTTTTCCAATGATTTGTGGCTCCGGAGGGTCGAAAAGTAGGCTCGCTAAAGCGGTGGGTGCGGAGCCATCTGGCCAGATAAGAGATAAAAAATTGCACGCCGTTGTGGCGCGAAGCACACTTCGAAGTCAAAATGTACAATGCACTTCAGCTTCGGAGCACTTTTAGAAGTTGAGATGTCGAAAAAGTGCACGTCGTTGTGGCGCGAAGTAATTTTCAAAATCATGCACAAAACACCTCATGTTCGGACTACTTCAGGAAGTTGAGATGTCGAAAAAGTGCACGCCGTTGTGGCGCGAAGCACATTTCCAAGTCAAAAGTGCATAAAACACCTCGGCTTCGGAGCACTTTTAGGAATTGAGTTGTCGAAAAAGTGCACGCCATTGTGGTGCGAAGCACATTTCCAAGTTAAACGTGCAAAAATTGATGGGTACGGAGCACTTTTGGACGTTTAAATGCCGTTTCGCGAAGCAGGCGCAAGGGACTGTGCACCTTATTAAAAATCTGCGAAAATAGAGGGTTTTGTACCATTTCCAAAAACGATGGCAGACATGGGAAATTAAAAAGGATTTGGCACGCACAATACAAGGGCCATATTCACCAGCGAAATTAAGAGGCACGGGCATTGATTTCTTGAAACGGGTTATATTTTGAAGGAACATATTTTTAATTTTGGGAAAAAAAAAATTATGCGATAAATATAATATTTTATATGATTTAATTATTATTTAGTGGAAGGTATAATATTTTAGGCAAATGAAAACGAAAAAAATCTAACATATAATAATATAAAATCGTTAATTTTACATTTAATTTTTTCTTTTTGAAAAACATTTCGTAAAATTATTTTATTTTTTTTTATTATTAATCTCGAAAATTAAAAACAAAATTATAGAATTATTATATTTTGATATTAATAAATTTAAAAATTAAAAAAAAATAATAATTAAAAATATAATAATAATAATTATAATTATATAATTATAATTTTATAAATATAATAATTATAATAATAATTATTATTAATATTATTATTATTATTTTTATATTGTTATTATTATTATTTTAAAATATTATACTAATATAAATACAATTAAATTATTTTATATATATTATATTAAATTATATTTTATTATACTAAAATATTTAATATAATAATATATTATACTAAAATATATTTTATTAAAATATATTACACTATATTATATTAGATTAAATTATATTATATTACATTATATTAATTATATTAGTTATAATGAATGTGGTTGAAAATATTTAATTTAAAAAATTATATAATTTTTATTTTTATTGGACATATTTTATTATTATAATAAAATATAATATAAATTTATATAATATAATATCTTTAATTTTAATTTAATATAGGATATATCGTGGTAGAAATACGATATCATGAAATTAATGATAAACATAATGGAAATATGGAATAAATTCCTGAAATTTGAATAAGAGAATTGTCGACATCGTGCTAAAAAAGGCAGCTTATGGGAGTATGGGCGAATCTCTGGTTTTGCGGATATATAAAAAAAGAATAATATTTATTAATATAATATATTAAAAATATAAAAATAAATATATTATTATTATGAAATATATAATAATATTATAAATTATATAATTAATATTTTATATTATATTTTGATACATTAATATATATATATAATATAAATAATTTAACTTATATAATAGAAATAAATTATATATATAATATATAAATATATATAATCGATTTAATATATTATATATATTATATATATATTATATATATTATATATATATTATATATATATTATATATATATTATATATATATATATTAGATATAGAATAAATATAATATATTTATAAATATGATATATAATATATATATAATATTATATATTTATTAGAAGACATA
>Ga0126342_10016869_pt1 | contig 12682 bp, 16 predicted proteins | sample Cyp1metagenome_FD_92528 | JGI IMG/M metagenome (GOLD analysis project Ga0126342, IMG submission 92528) | Coral microbial communities from Lord Howe Island, Old Settlement Bay, Australia - Cyphastrea 1 metagenome | ecosystem: Host-associated > Invertebrates > Cnidaria > Coral ...
AGCAGGGATCCACACGGAGCCCTCATCAGCAAATGCTGCCTGTGGTGTCACCAAGGTGGCCGCGGTCAAAGCTGCTGCGGTTCCAGTGCTTGCTGTAGGAGCAGACACATGGGAGCTGCTAGGAGCAGGCACGAAGGCGGTCAGGAATGCACCGCAGCTCAGCAGCACGGCACCAGTCAGGACGAAGGAGCGAGCCATTCCGGACAAAGATTGACGAAACTGGCGATATACTGGCGAGGCTGCTACTGTATTTCTGTACTTTGAGCCAGGGTAAGAGATTTGTATCTGACTTGCTGAACAGTCAACAGCTGTTCACAGCTTCATGAAAGTGAAGTGTGGGAGTGACATGTCAAGAGTATCTTGGCCTGCATTCATTCCTTGTATTCATGTGCGACATGGCCTCCCCTGGCCAGGTTCCCTTCCCCTTTAGTCACCACAAGCATCTTGCCCAATCCAGTCCTGGTTCACGTAAACGTACCTGAAGCGGCTTGCCGGTTGTGAGCTGAACTGCAGGAGTTGCTTAAACTTCTGACAGGCCGCATCAGGCCGCAAGCCAGTTTCGGTTTAGCGTCTGGCAAATGCCACCACCATGAACCCTTGGAGGCCGCCTTTGACCTGTTGAATTTCATGTGGTCTTATACTGCTGGATGCGGAGAACCCAAAACGCAACACTTCGATGGGTCATAAACAACATCAAACAACTGTGGATGTTCATATTACAACTACTGATCTTGCTTGTGAAGCACCCCTTAAGTAGGACACCCAAGGTCATCCCAGCAAGATCAGCCCTTTGGCCGCCAAGTGGCTCAGGATCAAAGTCTCTGCCGGTTCGCTCCAGACCCTTCACGGGCACAGGCTTTTCGCCAATCACTGGAGCCTGGTGCTGGCGAAGAGTGGAACTCTGAGATTGGGATAGGCCATGGATAAGCCATGGCTAAATATGACATATACAGTATGACATATAACTCATATAACATTGCCAAGAATAGTGACCAACTCCTAATGCAACTGCACCTCGCCGTAGCAGTGCATGGTGTGCGAGTACTGGCTATTCCCTGGGCAGCTACGATGCACCATTCAAGCCAGTGTCATGTTCATCTACAGTAGGTGCTTCAAATATGAGGCAACAGCCTTAAACATCAAGGTGCTGGAGTCGAAATTGTTCGGCGAAGTCTCTTCAGGTCTGACATACGCGTTGCTTTCAGGGACCAGGGTACCAGCCCAACTAGGTACTTCATTTTTGGCCTCTCCCAAGGACCACACCGTACTTGATGCAAAGGTCTTGGTTGTACTTCCCAAGTGCCTCCAAGGCATTTGGACAAGGCTTGACTGAGCTGCAAGCGATCAGGTATCTCGCATGCGTATACAGGCTGCACAGAACACAAATGTTTGATTGAAAGGACAGATCGCCAAGCAACCTGTGAGTTTTTGAAATATGTTGAATGTGTTTTCATGGCATTTTCTCATCTAATAAAGAAGAAAGCATCAAGCCTGGAGGAAAGCAGCTGTCAAACCATCGAATCATGAGTTCTCACCCCGAGTATCCCCGAATTGTTACAACATGTTATAACCATCAGCAACGCATCAAGCGACGCCAGGCATGCCTTGGGCATGAAAGACACCACCACATTGGTATTTTGCGCCGGTGCCAGCTTGCCCCTCATGGGATGGACCCGCATGTGAGGTACCTCACGTTGCACACCGCAAGGCAGCCATTTAGGTCACTTGCAGCCACGTTACATATCGCCGTGTCGTGAGGAGATATATGTTGATAAATGTTGATACAGTATATGTTGCCTTGGATCATCTTATCAGTTTCATTATATGCCTTTCTGCAGGACACAAACAAATAATGAGTGCGAAGTGCTTCTAATCTAGTGCTCCAGCAAACAACGAACATATTGTACATCATGCTATCATTTGTTCAAACCATTACAAATAATCTACTGAGTCTACCCTCGTGCAAGAAATGATGCAAACCCAGCACTCCACACTGAGCACAACACTCTAGGAATCTCGAACTCGATGGGCGTGTTTTGCGGACTGCTGTTGGTTATCCGCAGAACAATATCCCGCCTGAAGCGGGCTTGTTAGCGGTGGGTCGGAGATGATCATGGATGGTTGGTCATAAGTCATCAATGAAGGACGATCGTCTAGAATCCAGGTAATTATAACACATATAGATACATACACAATGTAGATATCTACTTATTAGAAAAGAGGGCTGTCACCTGGCTGCTAAACGCAATGGGGGCTGGTTGCTGCCAAGCGGCCGCTGATTCACAGGGCACTGCCCAAAATGGAGCATGTCCGGACTCACCTGGCAGGTGGAATACAAACCATCAGATCAACTTAGGAAGCTAATTGCCGATCGTTTCTATTCCACTGTGCAAACATCCATTGCATTGAGGATATGATGCTATAATATGCTATAATATGCTATAGACTCTAGACAAATATGTTCAGAGGCCCTGAGGATGATTTTGCCTGGAGAAATCCCAGCACAGGAGCGATCAGTGGGGCCCACCTTGATTGAAGGCACCACCTTTTCCGAACTTTCAAGCTTCGGCAAAGCAGGATTGAAGTCCTCCCAAAAATGTCTGCCAACCAGCCAAGGGTCACTTCAGTGGTTGAATCTGCGAGTGTGCTTGAGCGAGGGGATGAACCAAGGTAGACCAGTTCAAAGAACAAAAAACACTGAAAAACACCGTAAAAACACCACAGCATAGTTGCTAGAGAAACCTAAGGGCATCAAAATGGGGATAGCGACGAGGGTTGCGATGATGGTGATGATGGACCACGAACAGCAACGACGATAATGGTAAGGACAGCAAGGGTGGAAAGGATGGCGAGGACGATGAGGATTGTCAAGCCTCTTTGTCAAACTGATGCTACTCACTGATCATAAGGAGTGGAGAAAATTTCGACGAAGGTCCTGTAAGGCTACTAGAGAACCAGAGCCCTGAGGTACAACCAAAAAAAGGGAAAAACGGTCGAAAAGCTACCAAACACGGTTGTGTTGAACGAACTTCAAGAGTCCTTCATTCCATGGTGCTGTTATCTTATATGGCTGAGGGTCAAAATTGGGGCTGGATCGTGCCGCATTGATCTGGTCGCCTAGAACAGGGGTCTGGACTTATGTATCGTCTGCGGTCCATGGGCCTTGATCCAGCCTGTGGGTTTACATGGAGGTTATGTCATGTGAAATCATCGATCCATATCGATCCATATCGATCCATAATGGCACAGCCACCTTGCTGATGTAACCTCCATATGATTGCCATATGTCTTCCCTGAAAAATTCCTCCGGTGGTTCGTTTCTTCTCGCTTGGTCCTCGGTTGGCACTTCATTTCGCTTGCCATGTCGATCGGCCTGGTCAAGGCTTGGGATCTTCTGATGAACAGCCCCTGCAAATGGTAATGGATGATAATGGAAAGTATCTTTTGTGCCGGAAAACAACGAAGGTTCTGGAAAAATGGTAAATGGTGGACAGTGGATATCCCATGATATCCCATTGTCAGGTTACCAAAAGGTATCTGGGTGATTCCAACCATTCGCTGACCCGAAGACTTCGGCCCACCATTGAAAAACACCCCGATCCAACTCCAATCAGTCCAGTGAAGTCACGACGTGAGGTTGTGATCAAATTGTCCAGAATCCCTGTATCACACTATATACATACATATATATATATATATATATATATAATATACATATAATATACATATAATAATGATTATAATATACGTATATATTCTGATTGTGCCCACATTTTATCCCTGTTATTCACAGAGAGTATTCCCAATTCTATTCCCAGTGTATCACCCTTCATATTCCAGCGGAGGCAGCCTTCCCCGACTTTCCCTGCCTTCTCCATGGTTTCAGTGGGACTTGACTGTCCTCGCATCGCGGAACTGGCGACACCTAGCGGAACGGTCAAGCTCTCTGTCGAACTGGGTTTTCGTGATCAGCCTCCCAGTCATTCCTGATTTGGGATAGCAAAAGGATGCCAAGATATGCCAAAGGAATCTTTTATCATCTGTTCAATTCTTTTCATATGTTTGTATGGGTCCGTCTGAACATGGGGAATACCGGAATACCCCAAAATGGCCATCAAATTGGGAACATGATGATAATCCATGGAAATTGAGGATACACGATTTTCAAACAAACGCGTATTTTGGGAGTATGTGTCTGATAGGTGGGTGTAGTTTGGCATCATAAGTAGTTATAAATTGATATATGATATTGAAATTCACCAGTGGAGCTGATTCTTGGCTTGCGTGTGCGATGTATATCAGCTAGTAATACGCAGTGCACATGATCTTCATCTATCTACTGATACTGTTCCTATACCACGATTTCCTTGGAATGTCCATGTCGAATCATTTGCATTGAGCACATGGTGCGTGTGTGTGTGTGTGTGTGAGTGTGTGTGTGCGATCGCGATCACCAGTGTCTGTGTGTGTGTGCATGTGTGTGTATGGGTGTGCGTGTCTTGCATGTTAACATGCCCGCATTTGACTCCCATGTGCCATTCTCAGTCCTCAAAGCAGCACCTTGCCCGTGACCCCACGCCCTAAATCGCCCTAATGCCTTCGCCGCCTTTGCGTGCCTTGGAATTGGGAACAATGTCAAGCTGTTGCAAGGAGTCTCCTCCTCTGAGCTTTTTCTGCCCGAAACAAAACCTGTGACCCGAGGCCTGTACTGACCGTGGCACTTGAGCGCACAGCTCCACTTCACCACGGAAGTCCTGTTCCAACAGAAGATGCATCGGTACTCCATCGGTAGAAAAGTGCTGAGAAAGGTCAGAGGTATAGAAGCAATGGAACAGCACAAGTGGAGACTCGGGGAGCAACTACTGAAAGTAAGCCAACAATCGGTCCAGGAAGCAGCACAAGAAACTCTAAAAACAACAATTTGGGGGCGGATAATGGATGTAAAGGGCTGGAAAAAAAGCTAGCCCGCGTATTCACTGGAGAAAGGGGCTGAGTTTTGCATCATCACTCAGGTTGCAGAATGGTGCAAGTAGCATTGATACGCATTGATTCAAAATCCGCGAAGCAAACGCCTTCTCTCTACCTCTCATTTCCTGAAGCAGTCCTGAATCCCGTTCACATCATTCACTAAGCATTGGACAAAACAAATCGGTCACCGTGTGAAACGTGAGAACGTGCTATTCATGGCGCCAGCAAAGAGCTCAAAGGCCAAAGGCCAAGGACCTAAATGTCTTGGGAGGCCTTCCAACTTAAGAGCCATTTGTCCGTTTCGCTCCCTGAACCTTTCAACACTTGTCAGTCCTCTGCCACGACCACCAAGGTGTCATAAAAGTCATCTGCTTTTCTGGTCAGGAACTCAATGTCCACGGACACAGAAAGTCCAGGTGCTACTCCAATTTCATTCCTGGTCAAGGTGTCATCGCTGAAGGTACAGAAAGAAAATCTGGCACTGGGAGTATTCTAATTTGACCCATTCCGGTTTTACCCGCTTGGAGACAAAGGGATCTTCTTCAAGTGTGATCTTTACGTGTGACCTGCTGATGAGGCTGAGATTGTGACAGGTGCATGTCCAAAACTTACATTCGAAGGAGCTTCGTTCCTCCATGATTTGCTATAGATACTTTTCAAGGATATGCAAAGCATGTTTAAGCTCATAGTAATATAGCGAAAAAATATGTCAAAGTAGACATCGAAGAAAAAATTGTTTACCACCCAGGCAAAAAGTCAGGTAGCATCCACACCTTTGTTCTGGTTGCATTTCGGATATTTTGAGATGTAAGGTATTCATCTAGGTATTCATCTCAAAATCTGCCGTTATTCGGTGGTAGGCCCAAAACTGACTCTAGCCAAGGAGCTCCGTGACTATCCTTAGTAGCTGCAAGCTGCAAGCTGATACAATGTAAATTAGCTGCATAGCAGCATAGCACACCCACACACACCCGTGTCCAATCAAGGTGAAGGACCTGCTTCTTTAGTCTACTGTTTGAAAATCAAGCATTTCGTTGGCCAGGTACATCCAACAACGCACCGCAGAAAAATAGTTCTACTGTACTTCTTGTTGCAATGGAGGTATGTCCAATAACACAACAGGTCCAGCTGAGGATTTTTTTTCGGACGAAACAATGTCGGAAACGCAATCAAGTCTCCTAAATTCTTGAGATTTTGGCACCTGGAAGCGAATGCGCTTGACATAGGTGCTGAGATTTCTCACCACCAATGTCTGGATATACCTGACAGGGAACAGTGGACCCTAATCCTGGATAAGGCATGTCTAGGCTGCATCCAAAACCCATACTGTATCAGATGCCGTTTGTTGCCGTCTGGTTGCCTGAAATGAAATTTGAATGAAAAAAGGACCTGGGCATCCAAAGTTGCGGTGACTTAATGCATTCAGATAGTTTTGAATGTGCGAAAAAAAAAAGGTTCAAAGATGTTTCATTGTATTTTTTCAACATTGTGGGATAAACATTGGTTCCGGATGACTTAGGTCGGCTTAGGTAGTTTCTACGCCTCATGACAAGTTCTGATTCTGAATGGTTCAACATCATTTTCACAACGATTGCACTTGTACGTTCAAAAAGTCTGGTGGCATCATTACCATGTTCCAAATCACTGCGCAAGATCAAAGTTTGAACAATGTTAGTAATACTGTTACAGCGATTTCACCCTGATGTCTTACCACACTCCATGTGCGGACAAAGCGCTTCATGTTGGCTTCGATGTTTTCGAAGACAATCCCCGAAGGCTCAATACTGAGATGTCTGCCATGGGGAACAATCGTGGCGTTCCGCGCGCCCCGGATCATTTCTTTAGAGAAATGGGCCGCCCACTGGCTAATCCGGAGGGCCCCACGCAGGGGCCGCTAGCGGGCCCCGGTTGAATCTGCCTATCCTACCTGTCGAACCAAAATGAACAAAACATTGCCAGTTTTCCTGACCAGCTATGAGACGTTTGAAGTCAAACTACCAAAAAATCGCACGGATTTATGATCAATAAGCGTTTCATACACAACAGGGATAACAAACGCTAGCTGTTAAAGTGGTGTTCTCATTTGCGAATCTCGTGAAATTGAATGCGATCTACAAATCGGCCAAACCAAACACCAGCTTGCATTTAACGCCTTGCACGACTCACAACCATCTGGCCTGTCAGAACTCGGAGTTTGACCGGCAAGAGACCCCAAACAAACAGTGTGTGTGGGGGGTTAGGAAGTCAATGTACCAGATACAAGCAACAGTGGCTATGGAACAGTAACAGATCAGGTTAGGCAAGATCGCAACTGCAGCAGCAGGACCTTCTATGTAAATCTGTAAAAAGGAGCTCACAAAATCTTCATACAAGAGCTTCCTATGGCACGTGTAAGGCATCTTGCGGGGGATTTCTGAAACAGCCGGCATCGAGTTCTGCTTGAAGCCGCTGGTTTTCAGCGGTCTGAGGATTTCTTTGAGTGTCTGCGGTTCCAAAACTCAAAGCTTGCTGACCGATTGACTTGCAGTGGTGGCTGAGCCTTCTGCATCACTGATCAAGGGTGCAACTCTAAAATGCTTCTGCTTGAGCCAATTGGTGACTTCCCGGCCTTCCTGGCCATGTGGCTGCGCCACGATTGAAAGGATTCAACTTTGCATCGATGCAACTCTTCTTTCAAGGCATTATGGACATCGTGTTCAGCATCTCGCCAGCTTTTCCAGGGCAAATCACTGGGCCAGGTGCGCCATATGTTAGCTTGGAGGGTAGGGTCCGCCTTTGCTCCTGTGACAGTTTGCTTCACGGATTCTTCCTAGCAAGCGGCTGAGCTTTCTCCGCCTAAACATGCCGCAGCGGTGGCCACTGCATGTGTTGTCAGACCCATGCACAAATTTGGGCGTCGTGCCTTTAGCATTGGTTGAGTCAGTCACGTTGATCATGATTGACGGCATCTGCTCGGAAGACACTTTGCAGCATGCGATTATACCAGTGCCATTCTGCATCAACATTACCGTGAATGTCGCTGGGAATCTCAGGATCCAAACCAACAGTTCTGGTCCATGCCTGAGCTACTCTAGCGGTCCATTCGGTGAAGGTCAAATGCTTCGGCTTGCGGAAGTTGGCACTTCCCAGCAGCGTAATGTCAGGTACAGGTTGGATGCCAGCTTGCATCGCCACGGTGAAAAGGCTTTATGGTCGCCGAATTCCTGCAAAAGATAATACTGCAGCAAGTCAAAAACTACACCCTGATTGGCAATGAGATAATCCAGGCAGCGCTTTCCCTGCCATCTGCTGGGGATGTATTCCTCGTCTTCCGTCATGGCTGCAATGGAGATGTCATCACTGGTTTTAAAAAAAAACTAAAGGGTCCAATTCCGAGTTAGCATGCCAGACCGTATGCAGGCGCTCGACCCATTCGGTGCAGTCAACCGTGCTGGGACATTGCCACACGCTGGTCACAAAGATTTTGCCCAGCTGGCAGCTAATTGCTTGCCCGTCGGAGGCACTGTAGCTACTAATTGAAATTCCGGGAAAGCATTTCTTCACAATCAAAGCACATCCTCCTTGAGTATTGCCGATGGAAGGCTGGTGGACGGCCGCGCGGAGGATTCGAAACCCAGCGTAATCCAATTGGTCTCGAGAGAGAGCAGCCCAGCTTGTGTCAAGCGTGTTTCCTGAAGGGCCGATACATCGCACGCAGCTTCGCTGAGCATGTCCATGATCTTGACGGTGCTTTCCATGCCACCTGTGTTAAGGGAACAAGCTTTGATCCGAAATGGACCAGGGTTGGGCTCAATGCCTTGCTCCACCAGTTTTGACCACTTGAGGTCATGAGTCATGAGAGAACTTCCCCATTCTCAGGCTAGATTCCGTGAAACATACTGCAACACCGGCTTGTTGCTGGGTCTGGGACCTGGATTTGGTTCAAACCCCTGTTGGTATGGAGTCTTTTCGCGCTTTTGCCTCTGGTAAGTGGTAATCTGCCCGTCGGCTGCACTATATTTTTTCCAGGGGGTAAAAGGAAGTGATCTTTATTGATCTTTTACCTATTAACCCGCAACCCCCTTGTGCATGGTCATTATCTGAGGTTACGGTGTCTGCGCGCCACAGTCTGCTGTATCAAGTTTGCGTTCGGATGACTTGAGGCCCTGAGAGGTGAGCTTGCTTTCCTGGAAGGCAAGACCATCAAAAGGTGAGTCATGCCCCCGGTGTTGAGGGAGTATCATAGCTTCAGGAGGTTTGGCCCCGGGTTCGGTTCAATGCCCTCTTCCCGGAGTTTGGTTGTTTTGCGATCTCTAAATTGTTTTGTGAGCTGGTTGGGGATTGGACCGGCCGTCTCGGTCTCTTTATACTGGCTTTCTTAAAGTTTCTAGCTTTGTGTATTATTTCTGGTTTATGGAGTGCGAGCGCCCGGGGCTGTGGGCCGAATTTAGTCTGCATATTTTTCTTGAATTCATTGCTATGGGTGGCGACTATGTTTTCTTCTTTTTCCGTGAGTCTCCAAGCTTGCAGAGTTCTGGCTGCCATTCACGGTCGTTTCTTTCCCAGAGGCCGTTGTCCCTTTTGGGTCTGAGGCGGTGCTGTCTGTCGTCGCGACCTTTGCACTGGTGGTCCATCTGGCGCAAAATATCTGCTTGGAGATCATGTTGACCGGCCCAGGAGGCAGCGCAAACTTCGCAAACAAATGCCGCTTTCTTTCTTTCATTGGCGCTGCGCTTCCACTCTGACGATGCTGTGGGATGTGCTGGCGGCCAAGGTTTTCAGCATTCTCAAGTGAGTCAGAGCACGAGTGAGACATGAGATCCTGGCCACGCCCTTATCTTTAGCACTGAATCCTCTGACGGTTTGGGCACTGCCTCCATAGTATCTGACCAACTGGAGCAAGTTCTGGAGAAGGGAAGATGCTGCTTTTCAGCGTTGCGGGCATGTCTTTCAGGTGATGAGTCGCCCTTTCCACCATTTGCCCAGCACTCCCCCCTCTTGACATCCATGAGTATATCTGGGAGGGCGTAGTTTTGGCTCAGCTTTCGGAGTGGCCCCTTGAAGCTTTTGACGCTTCAGCTGTTCGGCTTCCATCTCTTCGTCTTCTGCGAATTCATCTGTAAGTTTGTGCTTCTATTTGGCCGGGGCACGTTTGGGCACGTGTCCAACGATCGCCGCGGTCGGGGAGGAGATACCGGAGTTTTGTGGCTCTGTTTTGCAATTGGCGTCTTCTGGCCTCCTTGTGGTGGTGCTAAGTTCGATGTGAGTTCCATCGGGGATAGCAACAACGGGTTGGATCAGACCATCGGATTGGGGATATAGACGAGCCAGGATGTGCAGTGGCGGCGCCATTCCTTGGCGACTACCTGGATTTCGGTGAAAGGCATAGTTTTCGAGCAGGTCTTGGACTTCTCCGAAACTCCATGTTTTGGGCACCTGGTCAACCCGCCAGGTACATGATCGTGCTTGCAAACGATTGTCTGTGGCGTCAACCCGAATGCCTAGCTGGAACCTGCCTGCAATAACCCCAGATTGGGCCATTCTGTGAGTTCTGCATGCATATTGACCCCATCTTCCTCCATCTTGGGCCTCGATCCACAGGACTTTGGTGGGCAGGATGTTAAACCTTCTGCGACTGGTTCCACAAACCACCTTTCGCCGTTGCTGGAGTGCTTGGTACCACTGGCTCTAAGGAGTGTCATTGCGGTTGCATAGTCGTGGATTCTAAACATCCCTCTGATATCTCTCCTGTTCTGGATTTCGAAGTGGAAGCTGTCGCCTAGGTGTGCTTTGGACGCACTGTCAACGACATCGATTGCCCAATTTCTGGCGTGTGCCCCCGGCGACTTGTTAAGAGCATCCCCTGTGGGCCAATCAACAGTTTGGTAGACTCCAGGTGCGACAAATCGCACAACCCATCCTGTGCTGCGTGTTCGTGTATGTCTACCATGTTCTCTGGTGACCTTTCAACCTGCTGTCTGGTTTTGAGTGTGGGACTTCCCTGATCAGAACTTTGACACCAAAAGTTGCAAAATTGCAAGCCCCTGCACAAGATTCCCGGAACTCTGACATTGCTACGCATGTTTTCATCCTCCGGTGGACAAATGGCATGTGGCAAGAGAAGCGTTGCCATGGCACTGCACTCACCTTTGGCTAGGCCTATCATTTCTTGAAAATCTTCGAGACTTCCGCAAGCCCAACTAAGGCGGCTTGTTTGTTAATTATCTGGATGATCGAGGGCATCTGCATATTGGCTGGGCACGAAGATCAGCACGACTTGGTCTGTGAGTTTGGAAGGTTCTTCGTGTGGGACGTCCAGGGGGGAGTCGATCTCTACTGGAGCCACCGCTTTGAAGACCCACATAATTGCCGCCCGTTGCCATGGCCGATTTTTCCAGAAGTTCAATATCAGCAAAATCACATTCCTATATGGTCCTATATGAAGTCTTCAACTTGTTCGAATGTCCGATCATGGGGAATGGCTGTGACGCGCCGCTTTCTGCCTGTAAACTTTGCTTTTTCAAGATCATCTGGGGCCGCAGGACGAGGGAGACCTAATTGCTTGAAACCTCTGGCAATCCCAAAACAGATGTTCATCGTTCAGCTACTTCGACCCAATCAATCTGTTGATCTTGCAGGCCAAGTTCTGGTCCCGGGGATGCACATGACGGTTTGTCGAAAAGGCTTCTTCTGGTTTGGCTGATAAATCGTAATTCCTTGCGCGCCGCTTCTTGTTTGGTCTTTAAAACTATGGCTTGTCTAAATAGTCTGAAACCATGAATTTTATCTTTCATGAAATGCTAACGCACGTCTATATGGAGTGGGTGCCGCTGCTAGTTATTAGTCGTAGAACTTCAAGATTCTTCTCTGCTGCAAGGCTTGTCGTTGCCTTTGCTGTCAGCGCTGCTTTTGTCAAACAGAAAGGATAAACTACAAGTTCTCTGGCGGCGACTGGATCACGGGTCAGCCAAAGCTGCTTTTTGCAACTGTTGCTAGCGCATTGCTAGGATTGATCTAGCGGGCAAAATTGCGTACAAATTCGCGAAATTAAACAACAACCTCAAAAATGTAGGAAAATGTTTGAGCAGCACAGAAATTCATTAAGACATGCTAAGTGTTACATCTGAACTGTTCTTCATGTTGAAGTAACAAGCAGTCAGGGTCACATTAAAAAAAAGTGTGAACATGGATGTGAAAAAAAAAACTAGCGCAAACTTGTTTTCTAGCGCTACCTTGCAGAATTGGTGAATTTAGTTGCGTGCCGCATCAGAACGAAGAGGAAAAAACACTAGATCCGAATCCACACTAATTATCAACCACTGCTTCCAAACTTCTGTCAACATCTTTTGGCAAAAGGTCACATGGACATCTCACAAGGGAACTTCTGCGCTGTAAGGGTCACCAAATTTGCTGAACTGGCCGACCCGAACCATGAATGGAAACCAGGCCTTAACCGTTCTCCTAAGAACCCCAAGTGTGCCCACACGGTTTGATAAAAAATGTTCCGGCAACCCACATTACACCCCCCAGAATAGTTTCGTAAGGATGCCCATACAGTATCTAACATGTTCCTTCTGCCCAAGCAGCTCAAGCAGCGTGCAATTATATTTTCTTCCGAAAAAAGGTTCCTCGCTCGACCAGCTTCGGGGTTCGGGCGCTCACTTGATGAGTGGGTTGGCGAAGAGAAGCACCAGGGCAATCACCAAGCCATAAATCGTCAGGGACTCCATGAATG
>Ga0126342_10016870_pt1 | contig 12681 bp, 16 predicted proteins | sample Cyp1metagenome_FD_92528 | JGI IMG/M metagenome (GOLD analysis project Ga0126342, IMG submission 92528) | Coral microbial communities from Lord Howe Island, Old Settlement Bay, Australia - Cyphastrea 1 metagenome | ecosystem: Host-associated > Invertebrates > Cnidaria > Coral ...
AAAACATCTTGTCGGAACTGGACCTGACGGACCACCGGCAAGAGCTCGCAGCGGCAGGGTATGACAATTTTAAGGCCCGGGCAGTCCATTCCGATATCTCCTTCCAAGCTGATCCCCTGTAGGCGCACCCCTTCACTCAAAGGCCCCTGTTTTCAGCGTGGTTTCAGTGGCACTGAGGCCTCTGTAGGCAGTCTTTGTGTTTGGCTTCAGACAGTGGTGTTTCCTTCGTTTTGTGAGAGTTGCGGGCCAGAAACCTCCAGTCAGGCATTGGTGAACATGCCGGAAGCCGACATGGACAGGTTCAGCTTCCCCTTAGATGCCCTCGTCGAAACACAGAAGGTGTTCCAATTTTTGAAAGGTGCGCGATTGGAGAAGTTTGCCCAGAAATTCATCGAACTCGGCTTCAGCACCATGGAGGATTTGAAACATATGTCTGACAGCGACTTGCTGAAGTGTGGAGTTGGTCAGCCGGGGCACCAGAACCGGTTTGCTTCCCAGAAACAAAAGCACTTCTGGCCGGACCACGTCGAGCCGCTGCCTGTGCCCTCTGCTTCAATGGAAGGTGGGCATCTCAGCAGAGTCCCGAAGCCCCCAAGGCCTTTGAACTACTTTTGAGCTGTGGGTTGTGAGTTTTTTGTGATGCTTTTGGTACCCGTCCGTGACCTTAAACTCTGCAAGGTAATTGCAACCTAAACCATGAAAGGGGATGTCTGACAGAAAGCATCATTGACACATGCGATCACATGCGGCACTGTTGGCTGCAATTCATCCTGAACAATAGAAAACAAATGCAAGCACAGGAAAATAAAATTGTGCTGCCCCACGGATGCTTGAAAAGTGGGACACCATTGTGCTGTTGCGCCAACGGAACATTCTAGGGACACTACAGTCACTACAGCATGACCAATGCTCAACAGGCTTAACCCTTCCGCCTTCAGTCTGGATCCCATCATCAATGCTCGTAGCTAATCGTAGCTTTCCAGGTCCAAGCGCTCGCCAGTGTCATGAAGTCAAAGTGCAAGAGGCACGGCCCTTTGTTTGCAGGTTGCAACTGACTCAAGCAGCATGTCTTTCAAACTGAAGAGCTCTGAGCCGTCTGAACCAGCTCCAACATGATCCAAGAGCCACCGGCTGCTCAGTGCTAAAAGCTGAAATTCCTTCAGTCAGTTCCTGTTGAAATGGTGTGAAATGCCCTCAAAATCCCTCAAAGATGTAACATAATGTCGGTCCTGCATTCGGGGCCTATTTCAAGCCGCAGGCAGATGAGCAAGCAGCAGCTTCCTGCGACTTTCATTCCATGCCTTCTGTGGAAGAAGTATGCCCGGTCCAGGCCAGCATTTGGCAGTTTATGAGTTTATGAATGTTTATGATAGTTTATGCAATTTATGTCAATGTCTATAGAAGAAATGTTGGAACCATGCTGATCTCAACAGCTCCTCGAGAAAAGCAAGAGCGAAAGTTGGCCAAAGCAATGGTTGAGAGCAGCCAAGAGACTGGTTCCCGGAGTTGACCGAACAACACCAAGATCATTTTAACTTGTTCCTTGCACTTCTAGGTGTCAACAAAATATAACAAAATTGCAAATTTCAAGGATACAAAAAACACTGTTCCCCATGCCCGCTCATATTTGTCTCATGAATTAGTTCCGAGACGTGTTTTTTATCCTTGAATCTGAGCCGACTCCCAGCAGCCCAACACATCACCGTAGCATGCCAAGCTGGAATGAGATGATAGGCTGCGGCTCTGCCCTTCTCTCCACCTCTACGAGGATCCACCGGAGTATTTGATCAGGCTTGGACACCTCCAAGCGTTGGTTGACTTCTGGGGTGTTGGGGTAAATCTGGAGCTGAACAGATTTGCTGTATTTTTTTTTTCTACTGGTATTGTGACCGCAACTACCCTTTTTCGAACAGATCAAATGGACATTTTGAATCCTTCTGTGATTGCGTTGTGACCACATTTCGATCAAGGTCCTGCGTCACAAGACCCAACATTTTTCAGGGATGGCAAGCCTGGTGTTGGATTCGAATTTTCTGGTTTTGTGAGCGCAGAGCCAAGGAGTTGGACAGTTTGGCATCATCTCCGTTGCTCGGAAACGGCACAGGAGAACATCAACAGTCGGACATTCTCAGGACAAGAGAAACGAACAGTCATGCTGATCATGCTGTGGAACCCCGGTAGTTCCTATATTGGTATGAATATATCTGAATATGCCTTTCCGACACTGGAGAGGGTGGAGAAGCCTGCGCCAAGGTTAGCAGATGATCTTGACAAACTTCATCTCCTGGCTGAACACTCACCCCGTAAGTGTGATTTCAAACGGAAGGGACTTGAAGCTTGGCAAGCAGACGTGGGAAAACATGTCGAACAGTAATTACTGTGACAGCTCAACAGCTCCAAAGAGACTGTCTTTAACCAAAAAACCATCTTTAGCCACGCAATAGCCCAAGTAGCAAACAGATCAAGCAGCTTGCGGACTGCTTGTGAACACAGTTAAGCTTAGTTAGGCCCAGCGATGTATTGCCATTGTTTCAGCCACGTTACATGTTATCAGTTTCTTGGAACGACATGAAAGAGCTCCGACACAGCGTGGATCCCACGGAGGATCTTGATTGCCTGGCCGGAGTCATAGAAGACTCCACAGATGCAGTGCATCTTGGCAAATTAGGTGTCAATTTCTGGGGATGGAGACTTTTTCGAAAAAGATTCAGAAGACTGAGTAATGTCCAACCTGCATTCAATCAGTGATTCAAACATATTCAAAGCTGTTTTCTGGAGAGGTTGACCCGATGGAACAGGATGCTTGACCCAGTGTGGATTTGAAATGGCCAGGAATGCGACTGCGGGGAAGAACGTGATTCTCCTGATGGGCAGCACTGGCTCTGGAAAGACTTGCTTCATGCACACCCTTGCAGGTGTGTTGTGGCAGGAATGCAGTGGGACCACAGATTTTTTCGCCTTTAGCTGCAGCCATGCAGTCATTGAGTGCATATGATATGCAACTTTGCTTTCAGAGGCCGTGAGTTGGTTCGTCAAAGTCGCGATGTCAATGGGCAAAACCAAGAAGTCTGGGAATCTTGGCTTTCTGCATTGGGTTGCAGTGAAAGGACTTTTTCGGACCTTGCCTATCATTTGGATGCGGCTGATGGGCTTCTAATACCTTTTCTTTCCCGGACGGGCGTTGATTGGTGGTCACAGGGCGTTAGCATCACATGTGGCTTTCGCTCTTACAGGGCCAAGCTTGCCTTCCTGGGCACTTTTTCAACGACCAAGGAAGCGAAGGATCCATTGGAAGGTTTCACCATCGGCCACAACAAGGCACGATCTGAAACGTGACTTGGAGCAAATGTACGAGGGGCGCATTCAGCTGGTATTAAAAAATGGAGTCCGACATAGTCCAACAAACGAAACCCCTTATGCATCTAAAAGTTGTTTATAACAATGCTGTCATTACTTTGTGAACGCGAACAAGTTTGAAAATGCTCACACGTGGCCTGTCAGACGAATTCTATTTGCTAACGAATGCTTGCTCGGATCAAAAGGGGACCAAGTTGGACCGAGTTACTACGAAGATTTTTGGACATTAACGCCGATCAATGGACATTGGAAAAGCCACACAGAATTCAACACCACGAATAAAGATAATAAAGTAACAAACACAAAGCAGTGGCAAACTATAGGCAGCCCGTGATCACCACAAATCATCACAACATGCCAGACTCCTTCCGCTGAAACTCGCACCTGCTCGCCCCAAAACAAGCAACGGCCATTATCTGTCATCTGTGCCCATCTTTTGAACTCATGGGCTGGTGAAATGCCAGGAAACGGGCCACATCAAACGCTGCACCTAAGGCGCAGTCTCCGCGCTTTGTGGCTTCCGGAGGCGAAGGCAGTGGTGGTGGATGCACCTGGCCAGTTGGACACTCGAGCCAGTGAGATTGACATTGCGACCTCAGCCGTGTGTCATCGAATTGCGGAAGGATGCAGGAGAGACAGGTCATTTTGATGGGGATTTGATTTTCTACACGAAAGGTGTCATTTTGGGTGAGGGGCAGGGAGCACAAAGCCGCAGGATCAAAGGGTTCATAGTCGCCAGCGCCAGGATGCTTCGCTTTGTAGTTCTCATCAACTGCTACACCTTGCAAGCAGACCGCGCTGGGGGATTGCGGCGGGTCGCCGAGCTTGTTGCCAATGTGTTGCCTGACCTTGGAAAGCGCAGGCTTGGAAGTGTGCACGTTAGTCAGTGCGATGCTATGTCACTATGTGAGTCGCTAGATCAATGAAGATATATGATTATATGATTGAAACCATACCCAGGGGGGTTCACCCACATTTCCTCGCCAAAAAATCATGAAACAATATGCATATGCACTTCAGTTGCGCCAGATCATTTGTTTGCAGGGAGCATCCTCTTGCCATCAACTTCTTCTTCACCCATGTGGAGGCCAGCAGAAAAGCTGTCACTTTCCACATGTTTTGCTGGATCCTGTGAAGATGACTTTGGCAGAGGCCCTGAACATTCAAGAGCTGACGCCCGAGACTGCTCGTGGTGAAGTGCATCATTGGCTTCGTGAGGTCTTGGATGGATCGGACGAAACTGACACTTGGAAGAATCCGATGGCCCAACAGCATACCCAACAGCATACCCAACAGCATACCTTCGTCACATGTCCTCTAGACTGGTCCGACTGGTGACTAATATTTTCAGGTTTGACTGATTGTGGTAGTGTACCAGATTTGGTTGGCCAAGGAAAGTCTTGCTGCTCTTCGGTGGATGCGGAAATCCATGGACCTGTATGAGAAAGGGACCTTGAGGTACAGGTGAGGCTTCTGTGTACTTTGAACTCGGATGTCTGGTGTATTCTGGTGCAATGTTTGTCATGTTCTTGCCGATATGATGCTGCTCTGCAGGCTTGTGGACGTCTACAACCCAGAGTGGGCCACCCTAAGGGAGGTGCGGAAGGCGGTCATTCGCTTCAAAGCCGAATACGCGCTCGGTCGATGCCTGAGATGTGAACATGTCAGCCGTTGGCTGAAGTAATTATGGGCTTCGATTGATGGCTCTTGGCCCCTGTTGGCTTGCTACTTAGGACAAGAGGGAGGTTTGATCCAAGCAAACTCAGTGGGTGCGATTTTGATGCCTGCAAGCAAGGCACACCTGCTCGATCACTCACTGTCAACTGGCCAAGCAGCTATACAAAACCTATGCTCAACCCACACACTGTAGGCTTTTTGAGACCTAGTGGGAAAAACTTTCACCTGGCAGGTGAAGATTGAATACATGCTGCAAGCCAGTCGTGATGAAGCTCGCAAAGTGCTCGAGGAAGCAACTCCGGAAGATGTACCTATGCTGCGCACTTTGGCCAGAAAAATCAGAGCGGAGGGAAACAAGTTGTGCTGCAAACAACTTTTAACTTTGCGCCTGATTTGGTTTGATTTGGTTTGTGGCCGTTTGAGCCATTTGAGTCCGCGCGGCCTACTTTTTTTGCTGAGGAAACCTGTGGAAAAACGTCGAGCTTGTGAGGGATTATCTGATAAGCTTGCCCAGCGCTCGCATAGTGCGAGATGAGATTTCCAACATCTTCACACGACGTTTTGAAGTTCTATGGCTGCTCGATAGCATGAAGCATCCCCTGGGTCAGATCAGCTTAAAATTACATTGGAACTTCGTGCAACTGCAGCAGCAGTCAGAAGTTCCAGGCCTCCCTCAGCATGACCACGCAAGGTAACCCCGATTCAAATGTGTCTGCTGCTTATTGTCAACAAGGGTGGTGGTTCCCTTAATCCGGCAGTTTGCTTAGGACCGTGATTTAGGGAGGTTTGTGGCATGGTCTTTTGCCATTTTCATCCATTTTCTGAATACAAACAAAGTCTTTTCAAGGTAGTTCTCGCCACTTTTTTGGATTTAGCAACATTCATATGCTTATTTTTCGAGATGGAGCTAGAAGTATGTCATGTGTCCTGAAAGAGCTGCTGGACAAGGACCCAGACAGGCAAGTCTTTTCACTCTTTCTTAAACGTTTTGAACACAAGCAACCGCAATGCATTGACAGAAAAAAAGATTCTCCAAGGCAAGATGCCACTGCCCTGCTGAGAAAACTGGAGAGTGACTCTGAAGACTTCAGTGAATTGGAAGCTGACAAACTGTGGATCCTTGTCTGCGTTGCTTGCTTTGACCAAGCCCTTAGGACGGTAGGCAAAGGCGTTTGGTTTTTGAGGTGACCACGAGCTCATTACCACTGTCCAATTTTTGGGGTGATTTTTTCTCAGTCTCAGCGCAGCAAACGCTCCAGGAACACCATTTGTGTGATGGAAGGCATTGCTTCCTTGGGACAGGGGAGCGGAGACTGCTGCTCTCAGAGCAGGCTTGAGTGTTGCTCGGTGATCACATTTACTGTAAAGATTGCTGACTGAACTGAAAAGATCATGAAGGATCTAGATTTTAGAGGTTTTTCGTATTTTTTCGTCTGAGAAGCTGGAGTGCTGCAGATTTATTTCGATGGGTTTCTGAGTTCTGAGTTTGAATTCGACTTGGGAGATGCAGCCTAGGCTCACTGGATACCTGCTTGGCGAGATTGAAGCAGGTCTCTGCTGCAACGGATCTTGCGAGCTTGCCACGGACCCATGAAATAATCCGGTGGCAATCCAAGATCAACGCGTGGAATGCCATCAAGCCTGACTGGGCAAAACAAATGAGTCTACTCATAGAAGCACACTGCGAGCAGGCGAAGCGACAAACTCTGCGGGTCCACAACAAACTGCTTTTGAACTGCATGTGCCTAGTAGACTTCTATGATTAGAATGATCATTTGAATGAATGCCTGCAAACTAAAGTGGGATACATATGATTGCGGCAACACTTTGGACGCCTCGCTAAATTACACCTGTGCAACACATGCCGCTGAGCAGGCCGCAAGTGAAGCCAAGAAGGTCCACGAGCTTGGAAATCGTGTTATTGTGGTTGCAAGGCAGGAGAATGTCAAGGATATCGCTTCGGAAGTGGATGCGTTGGATGGATGGAACATGGAAGAGATCTTCCATGAATCCTTTGATGCCTTGCAGACGCAGTTTCAGCAAGTCTTCGAGAACGCTTCCGAGCTTGCGCTCTCATCTGTGAAGGCGGTCTTGGAGTCTCCTGCATCAACTCCCAAGTTTGACTTCACCATGCTAGGGGAAGTAGCAACATCAATCGAAGAGAGCAGGTTGGCCTGGGAGGGTGCCGAAGGTGTGGCTTCGCAGACACGCGCCTGCTTAGCCACATGGCATCAACACCTACGAGGGGCGGTGACTGGTTGGCTCAGCGACTTGTTGGAGGGCAGCAGGGTAGTCCTGCAGACTGTGGCCCAGCTGGCTGCTGGGAATGACGACCAAGAGACTTGTCCAAATTCATATGAACATTGTTGAAAATGGCCAGCTTTTAAAGAGATCAACCTAGAATCAGGCGTAGAACTAACATTTCCCCTGAAACGCCAGAGGCTTAAAACGCTACTTGGTCCTTTGAACTAAGACTGAAAGAACGCTCCCAGATCCACTTCCTTTGTCACCTTAATTCGGGTTTGCGATGTTGAAGACTGACTATGAAGAGATGACATGAAATTTGTCTTCAGTACCATACTCTGACACTGAAGGATGTGCATCATGCCAGCGGTACATGCTACAAGAATATCTTTGACACTATGCGGAATCTGGCGGAGTCCTTGCCCGAAGCTATCAAACAAATTTGCGTCAAAGACTTCTGCGAAGTGGCACCTTGCATCCAACAAGGAGCGGTCGAGCGGTGTAAAGCCAAGGCAGAGCAACAAGAAGATTAATGAAACCATATGAAGCCATTACCTTTGGAAGTCTGATTCCCATTGGCACTTCAAACGGGTAGGACCCAAACATACCATGGCATACATGGAAAACGGCTTCAATGCTGGTGATGGTTCAGACCGTGATTAACTATTTGCGACGAATGATTGGCCATCAGCCGCTTGTTGTTTCCACGGGAACCTGGGCGGGTCCCATTGGTGGTCATAGAAAGTCATACGAGCAGCATTTGCCCAGATCTGCCTAGCAAAATTGCATCCATTCGAGCCCATATTTGTGACCTGAGGCATGGATGGAGGTGCTGAGCTGCGTGAAACAGCTGACTACAGCAGCCTCGACATTGTCTACGCAGACTGCCCTCGCCTCAGGGAATGGGTAAGCGCACAGCGGGCCATCCAGACGGGATTGAATTGAACATACTCAGTTCGAGTTAGGTTAAAACTGATGGTGACTTGGTGATCTGGTGACCCTTGCATGACACTTAACCCTTCGTTGTCGCGAAGCATGCGCACCCTCGCAGCTTTGTCGAGCTCAGGCCAGTGGCTCCGTTACTTCAATGGCTCTAGAGAGCTTGATTTTGTGCCTTGGCCAACCTTGTTCTTCCCAATTCACCTTTTGCTTGTTTCACGCTCCGGGTTTTTCTCAGCAAACGAGAGCTTCGTCTCCTGAATGGACGAAGGAATTCACCCAAACACAATTTTCTGGGCATCCCCCCCAGCGTACGCACAAACAAGTTAATGCACATGCGTTGACGTCACAGCATGACCCATTCTTGTATTGGCCTAGGCCTAGACTAATCAAACATTTATGAACTTGCAATGTGATTGCTTTTTGTACTTGGTTCTGTTAGTTCTGATGATGTGTTGATCCTTTATATTTTCTTGGAGACCTAGATGTTGGGAGCCTGAAGGCGGTGCAGAAGTCATCAGGTTCCAAGGCCTCCAGCCATTCCATATGACTCAGGCGCCTGGCAGTGCTTGAAGGTTTCTTGTGGATTGACAGCGTCAATGACAACAAGGAAGCTTCAAACAGCTTCACCGAAGTGCTTGACACCATCAAGTTTCTCGGCATGTGACCACTGGAAGTGAGCCAGGCACAAGGAAGAGGTAGGGTATGACGAGGGCAGCTATGCAGAATATCAAGGATCCTATTCAAGGTGAGTTGAAGTGGAGTCCGCTTTCGCTCTTTCAACCCGTGGCTTTTGTTTGAGGCAGCAGATCAAGAAGTATTCGGACGATCTTTGCCATCGATTCGAGACTTCTTTCTGTGCCTTCCTGGAAGGCCCCCCAAGCAGTCGAACAACTTCGAAGCTTGGCAGAACGGAGTTCAAGGTATTTGACTTAAGACGGAGTTTGCCCTGCCATTGACTGTCACTACTTCCCAAGCTTTGCACTGGCAAAGCTAACCAAATCTGAGGGAGATGACGCAAGCTTGGGAATCCTTTCAGAGGCTGAGTACCTTAACTCATGGACGGCAGCTGGTTGATGCAGATTACCTCAAAGGCACAATGGACCTTTGTCAGCAATCCTCAGCCAGGAAGATGTGCTCAAGTGACGAAAATACTCAATACTCCATAAGCTGGCTCGCTTTTTGTGGTGCCGTTGTATGCCATTTTTTTGCTTTCGGATGTCAAGGAGACACTTCTGGAGAAATGGCTTTGCGGCGCTGAACTTAGATCTTTCAACTTCCATTTGAAGCCTGCAGGGTTGAATCATTTGAATCTTTCAAGGCTTCCGTGCTATGACGGCAAAGCCTGAAGTGGAACCTCCTGACTCATGGCCTGTAGAAGATGCGAGCATTCTTTGGTCCTTTGGAAGAACCCATCCCTGCAAACTGGGGCAAGAAAGGGATTTGGGCTTGGGGCATATTTTGCTAAGAAATTCTAGGCAGAAACACTGCATATTGTCAGCAGAACAAGGATGTTGTGATCTCTAGCTCTGCATTTCTTTTAACAGTGTTTTTTTTGGTCTGCATATCTAGCACAGCAGTTGGAACCAAGCGCCGTGGATTATCAAGGAACCATTGCCAGCGGACCAGATTCGTGCCGCACTAAGAGAGTCTGTTCAACATGTTCTGTTGGCTCCGTGCCAGGAAAATACTTGCACCATGTTGTGTATCTCATGCTTTTCCAGCTTGCCTCTTGCTAGGCTTTTGTGCTATCAAAGCGCCCGAAGTAGAACTGGAACGTCTTGATGAATGGCCAGCAGAAGACCTCAACAATATCCTTCATGCTCATGATCAGCTACAGCCTCTTTTTCCTGATGCGCTTCCCTGTGGGTGGAAGCAAGCATTGGAGCGTACTTTGGCCAAACCTTTTCAGCTAAGCGAAACTGTTTGGAGGGCCAAGACCAAGATGGTTAGTTTTGAGTCACTGCCGCGCGTTGTTTGTGCAAATTATGACATCAGGTTTGCAGAAAGCAACCGAGCGCACCAAGATGTTCTTCTTTTCCTGCATGGATGAGTCTGGGAACTACAAAGATCCTCAGCGAATGACCGCCATGGCCTGTGTTGTTTAGTTTTCGGGTTTGGATTTGTTAGATAGCGGATAGAAACTCTAGAAACTCTTGAGTTTCATGACAGGAAGTTTGCTCCTCTCAAAGTTATCACTGCGCTTGGCCCACGTGCTTTTAGTTTTCTGGACTCATTCCCTCAAATCTTCTCTTTTAAGAAGTCTAGATGCTGGAAGGTGAAAGAAAAGAACATACATTTGCGGACATCCATTGTAGCAGAGAACGGATGAGAACGGTACAAGTATGGGGAGCCGTGTGCCACCTGATTTCGGCTTCGCAGCTTCCACATTGCTTTGTGCAAACCGACATTTTTCCCCCTGTCTTGACCCAGGAGAAGGATTTGATTCTCTGTGCGCTTCAGAAGTGGCGAGCACTTGGACTACAGAGTTTACTGGAAAAGCTTTGTCAAGAAAGTCTCGAGAGACAGGTGAAGCAACAGGCACCGCTAGGGAATGCAACATGTCCAGATCTGCACATCAAAGCAGTCCTTTGTTGATGCACCAATTCATGATCATGCAGCAATGCCATACCAAGACCTCTTGTTGAGCAGAGACCCCCGAGAGAGAAAGTGCAAACTCAAGAACCTACATGAGCAGCGAGCCACATTGGCCAGAGAGCTCACACTGCAACTAATCAAGAGCATTGACCTTCTGAAAATTGAAATTGCGTAGCGGCGTAGCGCACAGGTTCTGAAGGAGCTCGACAACGTGCACGAGATGATCATGGACCCCATGCAGAGGCAAACTGCAGCTTCAAAGCTTGGCGGCTTGAACCTCACAGATTTGCAGAGTGCAGCGTTCAACGAAGCCAAACGATCATTGCAGGAATATCGCTGCTTGCTGAATGCACGCAACGTTGAGGATGACAAGGCAATCCAGTGGGCACTGGAAAGCTTCAATTTCAAAGGTTTGAAGGAGCTTTTGGGAGAGGCCCCAGGTACCGCGAGCGCAGAAACTGCAGCGACCAAACTCTTTCATCAACGTTTGGATGCCATCAAGCACGTGGTGCTGGACCGATTGACTTTGGCGGGGCGATCTCTCCTCGAGCCCGAGAAATTTGCCACAGAGTTCCGCAGTTTGAAAGCCGCAGAGAGAGAAATCGGTGAATACTTGAAGCTCTACCAGGATTGTGGGATTCCGCGAAGCAGCAAGCTATGTTCTCCATGCCATTGTGCCATACCTTTGACTAGTTTGAGTTTGTCCCCAAAAAAGTTCTGAGCCGATCAAAATGTCTTGATAAGCGGCTAGTACTGATATGGACCTGCAAGTTGACTTGGCAAGCGCTGCAGGAAACGAACCTCACCGAGGAGGTGCAGAAGATTGGCCAGCAAGCAACCGATCACGTTCAGACGATGCTGGAAAAGATCAAGGCAGGGCATCCAAGGTGACTGCGACGATGAGTGTGTGCTTGTGTGATATGCGTGTGCAGGAATGTCAATGTGCTTTCCACGAGAACTAAATTGCCCTAGCCTAGTGTAGCTGTCTTCGGCAGCCCTAGAAGACAAAAACGAACAGATTTATGAATTTAGCGCAACGGTATTGGAAGGGAAGTTTCCATGCTTTTCCTTACCTCAGTCCTTTTTCATGCCTGTGCTTGCCTTACTTTGTAATCCAAACATTTTGTTTTTGACGTTCATGAGTTCCCCATGGCTTTTGGAAACGTTGCGGGCAATGGCAAGCTGGATTTCAGCCCGCTTCCAGTCCGACCTTCAGGCTGAGATCGAGCGGAAAAGCTATGACTCTTGTTTGGACCATGCGGACGAACTTCAGGCTTTGGTTGATCAATGGCGAAGTCTTGAAGTCTTCACCACCACGCAGCTCTCCGAGACAGATAGAGCAATCTTGAAGGCCCTGCCTGTCCTGTCCCTGTTGGGTTTTGCTGTAGTTGTACAGCGTGCTGTGAGATCACACCATGAAAAATTGTTTTCGACCCCCGAAATGTCATTCCCATGCTCGCCCGACTTTTGAAATAAGCTTCTTCTTGAGAAGTCCATAGTTCACCCCCTGCCAGCACAGTCACCAATCCATTGTACTTCGATGAACACTTCTTTCGTGTTTTTTGGACACATTTTGAACTCTCCGAGTCCTTGAGTCTATAACATAGACCCGGGCAAGCCGGCGGCGGAAGTTTCCCAAAAATAAATGACCTATAGTTCGAAGAAAAACCTGTCCCGACCGTGTCCTTCCCTCGACAAGCGGTTTTTTTTTTCAGCGAGAGACGAAGCAAAGTCTTCACACTCCACACTCCACACTCCACACTTCACACTGCACTCTTCGCACTCCAAACTTCAAACTTCACACTCCACACTTCACAGTCCACACTTCACACTTCTCACTTCTCACTGCTTCCTTCACACTCCAAA
>Ga0126342_10016871_pt1 | contig 12681 bp, 14 predicted proteins | sample Cyp1metagenome_FD_92528 | JGI IMG/M metagenome (GOLD analysis project Ga0126342, IMG submission 92528) | Coral microbial communities from Lord Howe Island, Old Settlement Bay, Australia - Cyphastrea 1 metagenome | ecosystem: Host-associated > Invertebrates > Cnidaria > Coral ...
AGATAGATAGATAGATAGATAGATAGATAGATAGATGGAGAGATAGATAGATAGATAGATAGATAGATAGATAGATAGATAGAGAGAGAGAGATAGATAGATAGATAGATAGATAGATAAGATAAGGTTAGATAAGATAAGATTAGGTTAGATAGATAGATAGATAGACAGATAGATAGATAGATAGATAGATCGATAGATAGATAGATAGACAGATAGTTTAGATAGATAGACAGATAAGATAAGGTTAGATAAGATAAGATTAGGTTAGATAGATAGATATATAGATAGATAGATCGATAGATCGATAGATCGATAGATAGATAGATAGATGGATAGATAGATAGGCAAAGCATGGTAAAGCCAAAAAGCCACAGAAGCCACAAAAGCCAGGCTGGAAAACAAAAAAAAATCACCCAAACATCAAAAAATCGCCAAACAAATAGCCCTCCTTAACTATTGGTTTTCGATGGCTTCATCCCATCCCTGCATCTGGATGGGAGCGCTCATGACTCGCCATGGGTTTTTCAAAACTTCAACATGATCATTTCTCGAGCCATCTGCATTATTCTCAGCATTTTTTTTTTCAGGCGTCCCATCCCCCATGACCCATAGATCCAGTAAACCCATCCCCCTGGATTTGTTTCTGGAGACCCCACCTGCAGGTGCGGAGATCGCTGGCCCTCGCCCCTGACATGTCAGGAGGAAATCAACGACTTGGATATGCAACTCACAAGCTGGCACCTTTCCATTGTTTGTAGTGTGGGATTCGCCAAATGCCATGACCAATTTTGATCTCAATTTGTTTTTACGACTTTCTGGTAGAAATTAAAGATGGTTTACTAATCCCATTCCCCTAATATTCAACACCATTCTAAGGTCCCAAAGGTGTGTAAATCCCCTACTAAACCATGGTTTATGGGGTGGGCTTGCCGCCTGATTTTTTGGTTTCCCTGGCCCTAGATTTGATAAATGCAGTTGGGTTATCAGGTCATGCCCAGCTGCTTTGCAGATCCACCTTCCTGGAAGAAAAACAACTACACCTGGGGGTGCAACTTAGGTCATTGTTATGCATATAACTCCCCAACGATTTCAAAGCACCCCAACAAATGTCTGGTTATATAATTATATAATTATATATATATACACATAATTATACATACCATTACTAGTTGGTGGTTTCAACCCCTCTGAAAAATATTAGTCAAATGGGATGATTATTCGCAATATATGGAAAATAAAAAAATGTTCCAAACCAGCAACCAGATTGTATATTCACTTATATCTGGAACTGCACCTCCAAGCACACACCTTGTGACCTTGAGCTTTGATTCGTTGCGAACCTCTTTTGTTGCTCCGGTTCCTAAGCTTCATCCATACCATGCCGTCGCAGCAAGCCTTCAAGTTTGACCACAACTTTGGCTCAATCCCTATTTTTACGGGTTAAAAAACTCTGTTGGCTTTTGGTTTATACAATCATTTGGAGGTTTCCTGAAATAGGGATGCCCCTAAATCATCCATCTTAATTGGATTTTCCATGAAATAAACCATCCAGCTATGGGGGTACCCCCATTTATGGAAACCACCATTTAAGTTTGATAAACTTTAGAATTCCCATAGCTAGGTCATGTCTAGTCTTGAACACGCCTTCGGAAACAATGAGGTGTATGGCATTTATGTCGACATACTTCATTTACCCACTGGTAATCAAACATGGCAAAGGAAATCCCCCATTTCGTTAAACATGATTTACCCATTTGAACAGGATTTCCCACGTTTGATCACCAGAGAGTATACTGAAAATCCACCAAGTTTCACCTACCAACGGACCCTTCCACGGCTTTCCGAAGGGATTCCCATAGCCAACCAATGACCAATCAACACCTGCGGCGGTTGGGGTTTTCGGGTCGGCGCTCGCAACCTGAGCTCCGGCAGAAAGGGATGTTACACAAGTGCATGTCATTAGACATACCCCCAAACATAATTACACTATTAGATGATAATATAATATATATATATACTTTGAAAGGTGATATGAACCACATACATATACATATACACTATTATACGCTTTCATACACTATAAAATATATGACTGAATGTATATATTTAAATTACAAGAGAAATACAAAGGAACAGATAAAGAAAGAACGTGCATGACAAAAGAAAGAACACGCCCCACAACTCCAAACCTCTCACTCCAATTCTCCCGGCCGCAGGGGTTGCCCAGAGCTGCACTGTCGTCGACCAAGTAGCAGCAGACTTGGGCTGCACTGTTCCCCATCACCTGGGGAGTTGTGGCATCATGGATCATCACCTTTTAAAGAAATGGGGAGAACATGTAGTTTTGGATGGTTTTGTTTTTTTTCGGTAAATTCCGTGATGTTTTTGGGGTGTTCATCGTATTTTCCCTTGCGGAACAACCCATATTTTAACCATCAAAAGTGGGATGTACCTTGCAGAACCTACAGACATATAGAAACAAGTATGCATACAGTATATATACATATAAGATAATATATATATAGATATGCATTCAAAAGATGCGCAGCCCAGTCACACATCTGTATATCGTTTCAAAAACAATCTAGGCCAAAAAACAGGGTGAGACTCACCATCAAAACCGTTCATCGAAAGAGTAGCAAATTCATGCACACTCACCTGAGGCCCATTGGAAAAAAAAAAAGGACCTGATGCCACCCCCCAAAAACAACAACTAATCCTCCAAACACTCTGACAAATAGCAATTAATGCCCCAAAGAAGTGATTCAAAACCAATTAGTACGCATCACCCAGAAAATATCCATACGAACCATATAATACCCAACAAAATCATAGGCTGATACTTCGTGGTTCATCCCCAATATAGTAAAAAAGTAATCCATCCCCAATTATATAATGGCTATATCTACTAATAAGTACTACTTACTAATCAGCAATTCATCCCTTAATAGTAGTTACCTAGTAAAAATAATGACTACTTACTATATAATCCCCAAAATGTAGTAATCATCCCTGCAGTCTGGATAGCACCACCCATGTCTTGGACCCCTGACAGCTGGCCGGCCCAACGTGCGGGAGGACTGCGTTGAGCCAGTGCCGTGAAAGCGAAAACACTGGGGGGAAGAATGGCAAGATCTGTTTAAAAAACAAACTCGTAGTGGTTCTTGATGGTTCTTGAAGGTTCTTATTAATCTTAAAACATGACTTTTTAAAAATTGATTTAACGTGTTTTTATTGGTTTCTAAAGTTGTTTTTTCCTTTGGGTATATTCCATAACTGGAAGATATACTATGGTTGTCACCCACTTAGTGCACTACCCTGTGGTAATCTGACAGTTTAGTTCGATGATTTACGGTGTCTAAAAATTGTGATTTTACACCGCAAACTGTTGGTTTACCAGAGGGTAGCCGACAACTTGTGGGGCTGGCACCTTTTGATTGTTGTATTGTAACAAGTTGGTGATAGAAAATACCACGTGGAAATATGAGGGGGACAATCGCCAAATTGAAACAGGAAATTAACATGTGATCTACACTGTCACTTTGAAAGAACCCCTTTGGCATGGTCACTTACACCAAGGAATACCAAGGATACCCACATAGTGCAAACCTCTTGTCATGAAGGCTCAATCATCAGCAAACATCACTCCCAATACATCCCAATACCATGATCGCGTATCCAAAGCTGTGGGCTGACTCCAACCACTCCAAGAAAAAGTACGCCCTCTGGCAATACAACGTAACTATGGACATCACCATCGTTACTAGGTACAGTAAGCCATCATGAATCATCCATGGATCATCTTCCACAGCTATGTTAAATAGATTTAAATAATCAAAGGCTATATAAATAGAACCGGGGCCGGTCACAAAACCTTAAAACAGTGGGGTGTTTCACTCTGGACTGGTGTTTTTTTGACCACGGCCTGACGACCTTCGACTTTCAACAGACCAAATCCCAGCAGCCCTCTACCAGGACCATCCTACTTACTAACTGGTTACCAATAATCAAGTCCGATTAGATATCTATATATCCATATATATATATATATATATATCTATACCTATATCTATATCATACCTATATCTATATGTATATCTAAATCTATATCTATATCATTCTATATCTATATCATTCTATATCTATATATATTATATAATGTAGTCGGGCTTATACTTATAAATGGTTATATATATACTTTTTGGTCTATTGGACAAGCCCACAAATCCGGGACTTCTCCACCAGCACTATACTGGGATGATACTCATAGCTCCAGCACTGCGGCCGCGGCGTAAATTGTTTTTACAATGGCACCGCGGCACCTGTTTTTACCACGTCTCTGCGACCTACCCGCCGTGAACCGGAATGAGATCACAGGCAGGATCTTGCGACCAAACGCAGCTTAGCAGTGGGAAAGTCTTGAAGTCTTGAAATCTGGACATCTAGTTGTGCAGAATGAAATCATTATCGAGGGAGAAAAACTACAATAATTTGGCGATGATTGTCTTCGGATGATTGTTGCTACTCATCATTTCTACTTATGGTTTCTGGTGAGGCCCTTGCAGGGTGATTCAAGGGTAGTTTCCTATCTACACATATCTATATACACATAACATATAGCACTCTTTCAATCAATTTAAAGGATAGGTGTGGCGATTTCTGGCAACCCCTGACCTCAAGTTGGTCCTTGCGACCATGGCAGTGTCCACTCAGCAGGAGCCAGCGTGAGATACGGATGAACCAGGTCTATTTTTTAGGCTTACCCTCTGGGAATCAAAGATAGCAATGAGAAACCCCCCTATAAATGGCCATTCACAGGCGAACATTATTCCAAGGGGGCCATTGATAGAAGTGAAACAAGATTGAACTGCAGGATAAGACTTACCAAAAGGATGGACACAACAATAGTCAGAAGGATGTGTATGAGGCTATTTCAGTATCGGAATCCATGGTTTTGGGGTCCCCGATTTCAAGAGACACCATACATGGCGCATTCCGACTCACCTATGAACAGAACTGACCTGCCGCAGAATTGCTTGAAGCCCCAAAAGGAGTTCAGGAGGTTGCACGGCCCGAAGCAATTGTAGCATAGCATAACCGACCATGTATATGTGTATGTCATATGTTACATACACCATGTTGCATAACCCATTATCATTTGAACCATTACATCCAATATCCCCCATTCAAAACCCATGAAAACTCACCTGACGCAGCACTGACGACACGAGTTGCTGTTGAATGTGGCCTTACTGTGGGCTTCGTATTGGGATGGTTGCAAAAAGAATGATTCTGAAAACATCAGCTCAAAAAAGGCAGTGACCTCATCAAAAGAAGAAAGGAAGAAATGATTGAAAATCTCACATTAATATGAAGCTTCAATGTGGACATCAAGATAGGAACACCATTTCCATTCCTTTTTTTGGGGACTAATTTTGGTATACCTTCGTAACCAAACTGGAGCTTTCTTTACCATTCCAATCTACGTTGACAAGTGCAGGCTCCGAAGGGTCTCAGCTGGCTCGACGCGACAAGCCGTTGCTCCGAAAATCAAAAGATAACAAAATAAATTTATGTGTTTCATATTGTTTCATGTTGTTTGGCATGGCGACCAAAAAATACACACACACATATGTATATATATATATGCGAAGTACACTTAATTAGAACACCATCCCATTTTTGGCCACCCCGCTTGAAATATGAGGTATTGTCAGTATTGTCGATCATGGTAGAGTCATACAGCTTTTTCCTATGCTCAAATCAGCTCTCCATCTCTCTCCGGGTTTCATGGGCCTGTCGCGTTGCCAACGACTTCAGTTGTCATCACTGTCAGAAGCTTCCTCCGCTTCCTCCTGCTGCCGGGAAAATGGATCGGGCCGCCATGGTGGGGGTGGAGTGTATGTAAATAAATAAATTATATAGATATATATATATATGTATATATATATATATATTCATGTATGTGTGTATATAGTTATGTATATCCATAGGCACGTAAGTATGTCCAGTGACCTAAAGAAGGTGCACTCAAATGGCTAACCAGTTGAAAGCCTCAAATTGAATCATCACCGAAACCGAGTCTGAGGTGGCTCAAATACGGTGAAATCCAAAACCCTTCAAATCTCCTCCTCTTTATCTTCCTTGGCTTTGGGTTTCTCATTTTTCTCCTGCAGCCGCGGCATGAAGAAATGTGCGATAGACAGGTCCCCAGGCTTCAGCCTTTTCAATCCCTTCACATGTCCAAGTGATTGGGCCCGTCAAGCTAGCTGGAACGTGAAGAAAATACCATGCCATCCAAACAACATACACCATTAGAACCTGGTGTAGTCAGTGTAGTCAACTAACCAACCGCCCAACCGCCGATGATTAGGTACCCAAAGAAAGGTCTACAGTCTACAGTAAATAACTAGAAATTGTAGCTGGTGAGTCCTACTTTCATCTATCCTTTCAGCTATGTTCCAGATTTTTCAAGGAATAAATCGATTAAATCAGCACTTGCAAGATCTTACAGGTACATAAGTTGGTACCATTGATGATCAAAAAAATGCCGTGATCAATTGTGGCTTAATCAGGTTTCTCAAATGTTTCTTACAAGTTCTCCCATGGATCATCAGGATTTTTCCCATTGTTTCCCTGCCATGTTTCCAATCTGTTTCCATATTTGTGCCATTACGATGACCATCGCAATTTTCCACATTGTCTTCCACATGCTCCAATATCTTCCTCATAAAAATCGCAATTTCTTTCAACATCTTCAACATAAACAAATCGCAATTTGCTGAATCAGTTCCCCGTCTTCACCATACAACACATCAAATTCTTCAATGTTTTCCCCAAATCAAGTGGTGTTTACCCAACAAAAAAACACGGCCGTCCTCCTCATCGGCCTTCTTGGCCTCCTGTGTAGAACGCTTAGGCCGGGAGAAACTGAGGGGTTTCCCCCCTCAAAAAAACCATGGGAAAATGATCTAAGCAGTGGGAAAACCATGGGAATAACCATGGGAAAACGATGATTATCATGGATTATTAAATGATCATGGATAAAGCCAAAAAACAATGATTATTAAAAGATCTGGGAAAACCATGGGATTAAAATGATCTTTCTGTTCCTCTTCTGTTTTTTAACAAAAACAAAGGAAACGATCTTCACATATCTGAGTTTCTATAGAGAGGACCTACATTTCTCATTGCTGAATTGTGTCCCACAGCTGCCCCGACCCTGATGATTTCGAACTGTCATGGGAGGCACGTGCGTGCCGCCCAAAGGTCTGGTACTTGGGAGGTCACCCTCTGGTAAATTGACATACCCATCGAAAATGGCTACTTATTTAATTAGTAAATCATAGAACATCATAGGGGGCATTTTCCAAAACTATGTCACAAATTGCCGGAAGGTAATCAAATATGGTTTGCTGGAAAATCATCAATTTATAGATGATTTTTCCAGTAACACCATATAACACCTCTATTTACAGTAGGGGATTTCTCGGTCGTTGCCAGCAGTTCCCACTCCGCGTCCTCTTTCTTGGGCTCTGGTGCCTGGAATCACTTGTCATCGCCGGTGCAAATCCACACCAATCTTAGATACCCTGCAAAACATCACAGTTTATATAGCTGGTTCATTATTCATGGCTGAAGGTGTGCACACATGTGTGTGTATATATATTATATATATGAATATCTTAATATATATGAATATCATAGTATATGTAATTATATATCTGGCTAGTGCTAGATGCACCAAAAAACTGAAATCGCTGTTCAGTATCACCCATTGCAAAAGATTGAAGCATCAAGCTATTCATCCAAGGTCTGGTCCAGGGCCTTGATCACCACCTACAATGGAGATGGCTTTGCTACTTGTTTCACAGCGGGAGATTATAGTTGTTATTAATAAATTATTTTCACCCCAAAACAAGCCCCACTTGCAGTATGGTTAATTGTTCCGCGGGGGCGGGATTCTTCTTTACGTCCTTTGGAACCCCCAAAAGAAATCCTAATTGCAGTGTGCTTTCTTTTTTCCATAGGGTGCGAGGTTTTTACTCTTGCGAAGCGGCAGTGCAATGCACACTTTGTCACAACAATTTCATCGGTTTGTTTGAGGCGAATAGAAATTCATTGCTTTCTACGCTATTCCGTTCTTGGGCAAAACACGGTTTCTCACCAGTGTGTGCGCGCGCGAGTAATTTTGGACACACTGCTTAGCATATATCCCATTTATCCCTCCCCCTTAAAATTGAATGCTCCCAAGAAAGAACATCAACATGAATAGATCCATACCAACCTGCGTTTATTTTCAATGTACAGCAAGCAAAAAGGATTACAATGAACTACCTTCCGGTAATTTAACATAGCTATGGCAGCTTTTTCGAGGCCATGGCATGTGACTAGTTCGATGACTTATACCAGCTATGTATGGCATCTTACAATCATTAACGATCCCTGTTATCTTACATTATATGATATATGATGCCCTCATGATACCCTCCAGTAATCAAAAAGGGCAATGGAAAAATCACCATTTATTTATAGATGAATTTCCCATTCAAACATACATTCATATATAAAGGATTTCCAAGTGCAATGTGAGATTACCGGAGGGTATATAACCCAAGTTACAGACTAGTTATAAATCCCTTTTACAGCAATGGTATACATAATAATCCCTATCACCCACAATGTGGTACACAAAGTATGATCCATAATGTTATGGATTAAAGTGTGATTCCTTATTGTTATGGATACGTGCATCCCAATCCAATTGACATTGTGCACCATCATCCCTAGATTCAGGGATAATTACTATATCCAATTCCTATTCATTCATCTGGGTAAAGTATAATATTTCACTAACCTGAAACTTGCTATCATTTCCAGATTTCAGGTTAGTGAATTAATTGCTATGATTCATAAAATGATTATTCACCTGGGGACTTCCATTTTGGGATCATTCCCCTTACGGCTTCCCAGGGCTCGGGAGAGTGAGGTATCCGCCTTGGCCATCTCCTCGAACATGTCGTGCTTCCAATCTGCCACGACGTTGCGGGGAGGTGTTTCAATGTCTCGACGTTTATTCGTTTTAAACGGAGGGTGGGCTGGGAAAATGGTGATTCAATGGTCATGAAAGGAGAGCTTTTTTGGTGAATTAATGGAATCTAATTGTGATTTAGTGGGATATCATGGGGTTTCTTCAGCTAAGTTGGTGAACATAACTAGGATACTAGGCTTACTGGTGATATAAGAATACAACATTGGATTTAACCATCAAAGATGAGGGTTGATAGTTGGTTGGTGGTAAGTCAAACAAGACTCGGCCAACTACTCAAGGATAAAGTGCATGGATAGATCTTTACTCTCTCTCTGTACTTAGATGGGGTTACAAACCAAAGAACATAACTCATGGGGACCTTCCTGCATGAAAGGCTACTTCGGAAACGTTTGTCCAACCTTGATGCTCGCCATGGACAGCAGTGGCGTTGGGAGGTTCGAAGAGTATCGTCTCTCTGAGGCTTCTCGATGGAGACCAAGGCGCCCCAATGGAGGGCAAGTTGCAAACCTTCGACTCGATTTCTGTAAGCCTCTTTTGGTGATCAACCACCTCTTTCACCGGATCCCCCACCTTAAAATGAAAACTCTCCTGATCCAGAAAAGCTTCAGACGTCCAACCCGTGTGTCCAGCATCCAAATTCCAAAGGCGTTAGCAGTGTGGTCTCTCGCCTTCTACTGATAAGATGGCTTTCATGGTGGCCCCCACTACGGATATATACGGATGGAGTAGTCCCGTTTCTTGCCAAAGATGAAGCATAAGACTTCCTGAGCCGCCCTGCTGTCAGGACTTCCGCCCCGTCGTCGTTGTCCCCCGCTCTCCTGCGACATTGGGGAAAGGTGGGGTTCTAATGGATTATGAAGAGACTACTGGTTGGTGGCTTTAACCCTCGAAAAAATCTGATCATGAATCTCATGAATAGGCTGAATAAGGATCATCATCCAATTGCTGGATGGATCATTCAACATGTTTCAAACAACCAACCAGCCATCATTGAACCACCAACAACTTCGGAAACAAATGAGACGCACAAGGGCAAACAAAGTTTCAGAGACTTGGGTCAGCAAAGAAATGGGAGAAACTGGGAATTTGAGCGAACCAACCAAAATGTCCAAACGACGAGCAAAACACAATGTTCAGTAAATTAGGGTAAAGCCTCAAAAATGGCCCAACATGAAGGCAAGAAAGAGAAGAAACGATAAGACACGTTTGCGGTTGAGCCCCCAAACCCAACACTGGTCAGAAACCTTACTCATCCCAAATAATGGTGGTAAAACCAGCTCAAGGATGCTCAAGGGCTTTTACCCAACCAAACGATGCTTTAAATCCAAAGCTCAGGAGTTTCTCTTGATGAAATCACCTGGAAACTGAGCGTAGAGTCGGCCATTCTTGTCAGGTTAATGCAAAATGTCAGGGTGGTATTGCGCCACTACTGTTTTGTCTTTGATGTGCCACAAAAAATCAAAAAATGTGAAGCACATATATAATTATATATATATATATATGTTTCTCCATCTCCTAAAATTCAATTTTGGACCTACACACCCAAGGCGTACCAATTTCCGAAGAACATGTTACACCCCGCCATGGCTACTTCCACAGAATTCCTGGCGATCATCATGGTCCCTGTACCTAAGGCGTCAAGCACGAGTGAAGCAACCACGCAATGCCAGACAGAACGCAGGCAACAGCTTCTCAGTTCGGAAAACCATAGAACTGTCCGTTCTTGGGTGCCTCACCGCACGAAGTGCTACGCATAAAATGTCTATCTACCTCCTTCTCATATTACAACCTAAACATCCCGTTTTGGACACCTCAAGACTATCACCAAATAAAGGCCGTCTCTGATATAGCAACCTCACTTTTGGGGGAAAAACATGCTCTAGCAATGCTTTTAATCCCATCCCCCTAATATTGAAAACCCCGAAATGGTACCATATATGATATATGTGTAAAACCCCTACAAAACCATGATTTCTGGGGGGTGTTTGATATTAGGTGGAAGGAGATTTAAATTTTTACCACATCTGCATCTTTTTTGGTGGTGCTATTTCTACATCTTCATACGTTTCTGTTTCAACCAAGGTGCCATTGCATCCGACCGCGGCCACCTGACTTCTCGGCCTCTAAGTCCAGGTTCCTGCGTGTTCGCCGCGGGGTGTTTTTTAACGGATGGAACATCTTACTTGCGGGTGCGGCTGGGGTGGATGAGTGTACCATGGCGAGTTCAGACGATTCCCGCCAAGCCCTGGTGCCGGCTGTGCCACGTCCTCCTTGTCCCTGACGCCAAAAATATTCACGCCGCGGTACCACCAATCACACCGTGCGGGCGCCTTGACGGTCCAGGCAGCGGTCTGGAGACACCCGTCCGCTGCCATCTGAAGCCTCGTAGAGGTAGTGCTTTGTCAGAAGACAGGCTGCCAACGATTCTCATGGTCTGCCACATCAACCCCAAACCCATCACTACTCAATGGGCAAAGATCCCCATCCTGCAGAGCTCATCTAACTGGAACTGCGTCCCCAAATTGTCGCCACGCAATCAAAAACTCTGGCGACATATTCATATATATATATATACAGTGTGTGTATATATATATGATGTTTTCAAATTTGTTTGGACAGCGCTTTGATTCTAAAACTCTTGAGGTCTTACTCTTCATATTTTCCGAAGTCTGGCTGGGTGTTGATCCCGTTCCTGCCAGAAAAAATAACTGGTATAGCCGTGGGAGATTAAAAAAATATATGGTGATTTCTACACATTGGGATTTCCAAGGTGCTGCTATTGCAGTATATTCTAGCGGGATATCATTGAGCTTGGGTTTGATGGTTTGATGGTAGAACCAATGCAAACCCAACAAGAAATAGGGCAACGCACTGAAAGCTTGGCTATAATCCATCTGGGTATACTCCAACTCTTACCACAATCACATTCTTTTTTCCCCGATTTCACGGAGAAAAAAACTTGGCTAAGAGGGTTTTGGTACCCGTTGGCAATTTAAAATAAACGTGGACAATTACTGCTTTCAATTTGTAAATCATCGTGCAAAATGGGTGGTTTTCCATAGCCATGTTGAATTAACCGGACACATCCCGCGGAGACGATATCCGGCAGTTGGATCTTCAGAAGGGACATTTCACAGTGCTTCTGTCAAATACCGTGCAACAAAGTTGATCTCTAATCCCATACCCCTAATACACCCCCCTAGAAGCCATGGTTTAGTAGGGAATTTCCACATAATTTCCACATATTAGGGGGATGGGATTAGTATCTTTCAACCAAAGATTGCATGGGGTTTGTCTGAAAACACATGAACATACGGCATCCCTGAATCCCATGGTTCATCAATATTTCCAAATGACATTGCCATTGTGGTAATCCTTCATGTTGGGTCAAAATTGACAGTGAAACAGTAGATGGACAAAAAATCAAACCCCACAGACATCTACCAAGTAAAACCCCACACCCCAAATTTCAATGTTGCACAAAACTCTATCTAACTTCCTCGGCGTTCAGGGTTTGATTTTTTTGTCCACCGGACCCAACCGCGCAGCCCAAAGACAACATTGAAATTTGGGGGTGCGGGGGTTGACAATAATACAGCAAGGGTTTGATTTCATCGTCCATCTAC
>Ga0126342_10016872_pt1 | contig 12681 bp, 13 predicted proteins | sample Cyp1metagenome_FD_92528 | JGI IMG/M metagenome (GOLD analysis project Ga0126342, IMG submission 92528) | Coral microbial communities from Lord Howe Island, Old Settlement Bay, Australia - Cyphastrea 1 metagenome | ecosystem: Host-associated > Invertebrates > Cnidaria > Coral ...
CAGATTTATAGACAACAGGTTCTAAGAATTTTACAGCAGGTTCTAAGAATCCTTTAATAGGTTCTAAGGCACCATTTTGATACGTCAGGATCCCTGATTTAAATAGACCAGACCCGGATCTAACATAGATGTTCAAAAAGGAACACCAGCCAGCAGCTGGGTTGTGTTCAAGAATTGACGATTTATCCTCAGGCAGTCCAACGTGAATATATAGCATCTATACAGGATTTCTCACTAAAACCATGATGTTCCCATGAACACATCCATTTTGCTCGGGGATGTTCTCCAACATTTCGCCACCACAGGAGGACCGCCCTTGTTCCTTCCAGCGTTGAGTTCAGCAAAGTTCTGAGCTTCTCAGTAAGTAGTCCCAGCGCTGGTGGGGCTGACATTGGTGGCTGATACGATGGCACAACCATGATCTTAATCTTATGAATATCTTATAATTTTATCTTATTTTATCCCAACCATTGATTATGATGGAGCAACTTTGAAGACAGGACGCCTGTCAAAAAGCAGGCAAGGTACCATAGGTACCATAGTTACCTTTCCGGAAACAATTGAGCACGTTTGTGAGGGCTCCAACCCTTTTCTGAGGGGCTCAACAAGTTTCAGCAGCCATGTTCAGAACGTAGCGTTCCGCGTTCCACGTATTCCACGTATTCCACGTATTCCACGTATTCCACGGGCCGAGGCGCCGGCATCCTGGTCCTACACCTTGTACTTCCTGACCCTCGCACGAATGGAGGTTCAACCTCGGCGCTTGGGGGTATTAAATCCCACCATTATTACAAGATATTACAAGGGATAGGATATCATGGAGATCCAATAGAATATAAAAACTGCCATGTATATCCCCACCATGTAGAAAAATACAATGCCCATTCATAGATGCTGATTTGCCTATCGGTTCCATAGCTACTTGTTAGTTTAGAGGGTGAATCCTTGCACTAAGGCTTGCTGAGGCCATGATCGTGACATGCTGAACAAGATGGCTGGTTGGTGGTTTGGACCATTTTTTATGATTTTCCATATATTGGGAGTTTCATCATCCCAACTGACGAACTCATATTTTTCAGAGCGGTAGGTGAACCACCAACCAGATGGGAATGGCTTGATTTTTTGTTGAATTACTTCGAGCCTATCTTTGCAGCTTCAAGATAGACGGACGATGATTTTTTGCCGGCCGGACATGGGTTCTGGTTCCATGTACTGTAGCTTTGTCCAACAATGGGGGATACCCCACCCCCAGAATGGCAATTCCAATGGCGACAATGATCACCGACCCTTGGAATTATTTGGTTGCCCTCTGGAAAACTAACATAACTGTGGAAAATCACCATTTGTCATGGGTAAATCAACTATTTCTATGGCCATGTTCAATAGCTATATTAAATTACCAGAGGGTATATTTCCCACAGCAACTAAGAACCAGACAAATCCATACTGTGTAGCATGTTGGTGACACATCCCACTCAATATATCCAAATATCCCAATAGATATTCTGTGTGTTTATACACCACAAGAAGGAGCCCCATAGTTTGCTAAGTTGACTCATAAGTAGATGAACTAGGGCTTATAGGTCATATAGCTATAGTTGCTCTGGTTTATAAACCAACTTATAACTAGGGCCCCTTCCTGCATGTATATTCCCATGGCATGGGTTTATCTTTACCAGTCCTTCTTTTCCACCTCTGATGCCAAGATGTCAACAGTTTCCATGCATTAGATTTCCATGTTATATCCCATCGTATACCCAGTATATCCTCATTGCGTAGTAGCCCTACTCTGTCCCCATGTTGCAGTATATATAATATATAATCACTCCCCCCTAATATGTACCCCCCTAGAAACCGTGGTTCGTAGGAGGTGTTGAATGTTAGGGGATGGGGTTAACAGGGAAAATCACCAACAAGGGAGTATAGAAATTATAAGAAGTCTATTGTTATTCTTATCTGGTTGTTGGTTTGGAACATTTTTTCCCATATATTGGGAATAATCATCCCAACTGACTAATATTTTTCAGAGGGGTTGAAACCACCAACCAGTTATACTTCCATTCAGTTTTCTTTGTTTTGGTACACAAGGATATCCCATTCATCCATCCCCCAAAAAGGGTAAACTTCAATGTGGAAGCCATGGCACCCCCAAGTCATGCCAGGGATCATAAACCCTTGGGATTATTTGGTGATATTCCCACAACAAGTCATCTCATCTAATGTGGGTAAAGCAATAATAAACCAGCCCCCAGTCATCACCATTTTTATCGGTGGGATTAAAACCATTCCCAGTCATGGGTGGTTTATGGCATTGTTTGACCCACATTATGTTATATGTATGTAAAAATGACAGTAAATGTCCGGTGATGGCTTAGCTTAGGAAAAGATTCTATGATATACATTATCACAACACTGATGTTTGGAACATGGAATTAGCGATTTTCAAAATTGTCTGATTCTCCAGCACCAGCTTCCAGGCGGTTGAGATCACTGACAGAACCAGCTCAGCGTCTTTCTCCGCGCCTCGTGTTGCGAAATGGCACGGGTGTTTACCAACGTTCGTGTTGGTGCCATGTTGTGGCTCTTCGTTTACCAAAGTTGATGGTGTTTGAATAGGTATTTTACAATGGGATAATGGGAAAATCCAAACAATAGGATAATGGGATATAGAAGCAATACGATGGGATAATGGGATAATGGGATAATTATCCCATTTTACATGTGGCTTTACAATGGGATAATGGGATAAGCAATATGAACATTGGGTTCATCTGAACATAGGGGATCATTTTCCGAACAAATGTCGTCATTTTAAGCGGGAAAATGATGAGAATCGGAATTGGGGATACCCTAACTCTTCAGACCCAGACGGGAAATTGACGAAAATTGAAAGTAAACAACAAAGCATAACTGGTTGGTGGGTTCAAACATTTTTTATGTTCCATAATATATGGGATAATCCTTCCCATTGACTAATATTTTTCAAGATTGTTAAAACCACCAACCAGGGATAGAACTTGGGGGTTCTTAAAAATAGGCGATACAAAATGCCCATCACATTCTTGGTCAACATGTAGGGAACAAATGGTGTTTTCAGGGCTGCCCCAATTTTGGGAACACCCAGTTGGCAAATCTTCGATATTTGGAACTGAAATTCAGGCACTCTAACTAAAGAGTTAAATCCTTGGTTTGGGGTCAAACATGACCCAGAATTTTATAGGGATACCTGACAGCTACTAAGCAGATGATGACATGGCCGGGAAATTTAGTTTTCATAGGGAAATAGATTTCAGAAAACAACCAAAGAAAAAGGACGGGCCTTTGTAAAGACTTCCTCACTAGAGATGTTTCTTTGGGCTGCTTCCAAATCATTCATTTCGCGAAGGGCTTCAAGCAAAATCCAGTTCAAACTTGTCCGAAAAAAATCAAGCGTTCCATGTCTAAATCAACTGAGGTCATCCTAAGGAACAATATTCCAATGACTTTTCTCGTTAAATCACGATACCATTTCGAACCACTACTAGTTAAATCACCAGGTTTGAGCTCGTAAAATCAATGTGTGTTCATGGTCCAACCCAATAAAGGCAGTGTACTACAGCGACGACAGAGCGTTCTCAGGCCTTTTGTCAACGCTTTCGGCCCTGGAAATATGTGCGGAGCTGAGGTTCCGAAGAGGCTTTGTGTCGACTATGGTACTCCCTATAGAAGATATCAAAAGATAGAGATGTGTTTGAATTTAAGTAAATTATATTTACCATCGCTTTATAGCAGGATGTGTGTGTGTCTAATTCTTTCGGGTTGCTATATTGAAACAACTGAGATAAAAGAGGCTGACCAGTGGCTGATCAGTGAAGTGAAGCAAAAAAGGCGAAACTCAAAGAAACTATAGTTACTAAGTACACTCCATGAAGTCCTATAGAAACAGTGAATTTTCCCATTAAAGATGGTGGATCTTTCCATAGTTATATTAAATTACCAGGGGATTCCATGGCTCTTGGGGATTTCCATGGGATCAATGGCCTCCCAAGGCATGCAGACTACTGAGGGATTTCAAGCAGTGGGCTGTCGTGCTGTGTCCTTAGCGCCTTGCGCAAACCAGCGGCCTGACAGATTTTCCAGCAGCCAGATAGGTAGGTAAACCTATTCCCACGATCCCATGAGCGAATATCCCATGAATATCCCAGGCTATCCCATCAACTCAACTCCCATTGGCATCCCATGTTTTTCGAAGCACCACATGGTACCCAACCCCCAAGTCTTGTCACCTGTGAATCAAAGCGACGCTGTGGCCTCAAAAGGCCTCTGGAGAGGGAGACGTCAACGCTCCACCGGGGCAAACCATCCATCGTTGCTAACGATGAAAGCAAAATTGGTTGGCTAACCATCAGCAGCCAGTTTATAGGATGTATTAGGTCTATTCGGTGACCACAATTTGTCGAAAGCTGCTCAAAGCAACAGCAAAACGAAAACTCCTTCGATTCAGGCTGCAACGGAGTTCCTTCAACAGTGCCTTGGGAGTCTTTGCACAGCGACCTAGCCTTTGGAAGCAGGCGCCGGACCCCGACCAATTGATGAAATGTCACAACTCTCAGGTCAACGTGCAGCAGGTAACCAGCTAAGCTTCTGTTGGATCATCCTCCATTTTTTGATTCCGAAAAGTTGAACATGGAAATGAAGGAGTCATCATTGAACTAACAGTAACTAAATGTAACTAATATCTGGTGGTTTGGAACATGAATTTTAGGATTTTCCATATATTGGGAACAAAAATCCCGACTGACTTTCATATTTTTCAGAGGGGTAGGTCAACCACCAACCAGAATATCATCTAATATCCTTATATATCCTTGATCTTTGCGGAACATCTTCTGTGGTCCCACGGTAGGCCCAATTGTCGAAAATTCTCCCAACATGCCATGGCCGTCATCCGAGAAACCCTTCTGTGGCAATCACAAGTAAGGAGAAAAACCGTTCCGGAAACATGGCTATGGATCAATACCTATAAAAATACCATTTTTAGGGGGTTATTCACATCCATTTATTTACCAGCTATTTTGATGTGAACAGAAGGGGTACTATTGGTTTTGACACACTGCCACATGTTTAAAGAGACATGGAACGGTCTCCAGGGGCCATGGCCGAAAAGCCATTTTTCAAGCCATCGAGGCATCGGCCTAAATTTAAACCCATCAGGAGCCGGAGAAGCATCAAGTTGGTCAAGCTTGGGTACCCTGTAAACATTGCCATGTGGAAAAGCCACCAGAGATGTGTTTATCAATGTTTATCATGTTCCATGGGTGTTTCCGCGTTTCCGCATCTTTTTGTATGTTGACCCCAGGCTGGCTTTTATAAGTTGGTTTATAACCCAGCATCCATTCTCTATACATCCTAGATCCCCCGTAAATTCAAACATCAAGCAAGGTATGTGCATCAACTTCGCAATCAAATCAGCTCTAAATCTGGATTTTTGGCTGAAAACACCATTTTTCCTATGGTTTTCCTGTGGTTTTCCTATGGTTTTCCTGTGGTTTCCAGGGAATGTCCCCCGAAGAACGGCGGTTTCCCGCGCAGCCTTCGCACGAATTTCAGGTGCTTGGCTTTGCGCGTTGCATCGATGTCGACTCCCTGGACTCTGGGCATCGTTGGGGGCGACCCAGGATGGATGGTTGATATGGTTTACACTGTGGTAAACATACAAAAAACTATGGAAAATCACCATTTTTAATAGGAAAATCCACTATAAATCACCATTTTCAATAGCTATGTACATATATACATATATACAATGTGAGGCCCCCCAGTGATGTTAGTTGGTTTAGATTCGCCCCAGTAACTAGTTCGTAATAAGTACCATAAACCATAGTGAAATTGGAGTTATTTGCACCAACTTAGTTATCTTGGGGGCCTCACATTGTACATAATTACAAACTTATCTATAAACCAATAGGTGAATAGGTGAATATGGGTTAATGATGTGAATATGTGGTTAAATCTAAATACTTACAACTGGAATGTTTTTTTTGTTTATACCACCTATAAAAATGGTGATGACTGGGGGATGGTTACATTAATCATAGACTTATAATATCTATAAACCATGTGTAGTGAACCATCCATCTATAAACCAACGTATGTTTTAATCATCATATAATATGGTTTACTACGTGAGAAATTCGAACATTTTTATTTTTTGCTGTTTTTTCTTATCCACTGCATATGCAACTTTCTGGCTGGCCTCGCAAACTGCACAAGGTCCAGGGTCAACATAAGTAGTGACTTGCCCTGCGCCTATTCCCCAGTTTCTCCCACGGCTTGGGCCTCAAATCAACATGTCTGGTAAAGGCTGTTTTTGCATTGGCACAACTTTGCGTGGCCGTGTTCAATCCCTTCCTTTTCTTTGTTCTTGGTGCCCGTGATGAGGCCGAACTCTGCCTGGCATTGCTTTACGGTGTGGCTGCACTTGGGTGACCGGCTGATGCCTCAGCCACAGAGGTGCCCGTTTGCGCAGGTCATTTTTTTCATTGAGGAGAACGTTCAAAGTTCGAGTTTATTTCGTTTTTAGGAGATGATGCCACAAGTTGAAAGCCACAAATGTCACACTTTTAATTGAGTTGACCAATGGCTTACCTGACACTTTTAATTGAGTTGACCAATGGCTTACCTGACAGGCATTTGGTCCTGCAGCTTGGTGCTGCCAGTTTTGCTGTGGGTAGCTTTGTTCACTCCGAGGAAAGCCCTGCAAGCATGTAGCACTTGCAGCCAACATCGCAACGAGCGCGGTGGACCCTTCGAAAACAGCTTGCGCGCCCTTTAAATCACTTTTCTTTTGCTTTTTGCGAGATGAAGGGTGCTCATTCCCAATTTCAAGGGTGCACAGTTGCAAGCATGCCACGAGAGTGGCACATTCATTTTAAGTGATACCATCTAGCACTGCCTTGCAAGTGAGCGTGTCACAAGGTAATCCCATGATTACATCACTTCCTTCCAGTCATTGTGGTCCAAGGTCCCAGGTCCAAAGTCCAAGCTCCTGTTTCAAGCTTGGCGTTTAGTCTGGCAATGGCTGTGTGGCGTGACTCGCTTCCAAAGACCCGCCTGCGCTGCAAGACTAGGGTGCCGCGCCGGCCCAAGGTCAGCAAGTCCCGCACATTTCGGGGCGAAGCTGTTCGATCTGGCTTGGCCCCAAAGGCTCGCAAGCCTTTGTCCCTCTATCTGATGGAAAACAGTTTGGTGAGGCCAGGCGCCGCAAAATCTCAATACCAGGTTGAGCTGAAAGGCTTGGAAAAGACTTGCACCAAGTCAACAGGCACAGTACAATGAACGCAGCATGGCAGAGTTTGAGGCTCAAAGGCAAGCAGTCATGTCTGCTCGGGAGAAGAGAAGCAATGACAAGGGGGAAGGTGTCCAATGCCCCTGTGTCTGGCAATGACCAATCCAACGAATTTTGGCTGGGTCCTTACAAGGTGAAGAAGTCAGGACACAATGGCTTCAGCGCTGTTGCTGGCCAAGGCCCCTATGGAAAAGTATTCATTGCCCGTGGTGGGTGTGGACGCCTGCATGCTGTGAAAGTCTTTTGTGGCAGAGATGCCTTTGCAGAGGCTGAGCATGAAGTCATGCTATACCAATCCCTGTAGGAGCTGAAAGATTGCGATCGGGAACGGTTCCCGAAACTGCTGGCTTCGGATTGCAAGGGGCAGCCATTTCCATGGATGTCATTGTCTTTTGGTGGCTTGACCTTGGCACGGTGCTTGCAGTCAAGTGAGCGGTTTGAGAGGGACACTGTGTCTGCAGCCATTCGGCAGCTTGAGCTTGAATTGATGGTCCTGCACAAGCATGCAAGGATCCTGCACCTTGATTTGAAGCCATCGAATGTGCTCTGGTGCCGCGAGCTAGCGCAGTTGCAGCTGATTGTCATGGGCATGGCTGAGGCAATCAAGGACGACTTTGTGCCGCGTTTTCAAACTTGTGTAACCCAGCCCTATTTCCCACCAGAGCTCTGGAATCGCAGTGGCCCAATTGCAAAGTTTCTTACTGTTGGTGTTGATATTTGGCGTTTTTGGGTTTGTTGTTTTTGAAGTTGCCACTGGCGTTCCTTTGATCGCGGGTCGAACATGCAAGATTTGGGGAAGTAGCAGCGGTTTGAAAACAACAATTGACGAATGGTGTGTGGGTTTTCCATTTTTCAAGCAACAGACACCACGTCAGCACCTGCCTGGCACGTTCTCTATGCTGAAGAACCGCCTCGCCATGGTAGCTCACATCAGTGATGTCAATCTGAGCGCTTGTCATCCAAAGCCATGTTCTAGAATTTTGAAAGGGGCGGGAGTAGACCAGCCAGTTGCTGCAGGTCAGTCTTAACGGGTTTCAACTGCTGCTTCGTAAATCTTTTGGGTCCAGCAGGGTCCATTGTCCAAGGTTCAAGTTTCAAATGCATCTTCAGAGCGAAGCAGCAGCTGCATCATTGCTGTTCGAACATTGGGGACAATGGGGTTGGTGTGCAGCGACAAAAATGGAAAAGGAAAATGCATTGCCACATTGCGAATGCTATTAATTTATTGTCACATGTAACTGTCTAGAATCTTTTATCTTTGAGCCTGTCTGCATTTGTTTGGCAGGTGATGTCGCGCTGGAGCCGAGCCTGGAGCAGACCTGCAAGCAACCAACAAACGAGAAAAAGAGCGGCATTGCTTGAAGCAAAGAGGAAAGAAACCAAGGTCAAACCACCCAAAACCACCCATTTGCTTAATATTTTTCGAACTGGTCGAATTTCTCACCCAGCTTATATGGTTGATCGGTAGTTGGATGGTTCACACAATTCTTGGGCCATATAACTCATCATGAACCATAAAGCATCATTATAAAAAAAATATATATATATATACGTATATATATGATACACGGGAGAACATGTTTGGTCGCCCCAATGCAGTGGAACACAAACATTACTAGGGGGCTTGTGAAAAGTGCACAGCTTCTGTGAAACGTGCACGGCATCTCTGAAACGTGCACATATAGAATACTTGAAAACACTGGCTGGGGGGCGGTGAAACACTTTACGCCCATGATACAATATTGAAATATGGGCCAGACCGTTTTCGGATACCAAGTTGATGCCTTCCGGATGGCACGTGCTCGACAAGTGGCTGAAGCAGGGCAGCTAAGGGCGTCACTTCAGGTGTCAATCACCATACGAAGTCACCATAAGCATGGTGACCAAGACCGAATTACCAGAATATGAAATTATAGTAATAACCGAATATAACATCAAATAACCAAAATATACCAGAATAAGTTGTTATTGACATGGAATTGGGGAGTAACATGTACTGGTGTTAATATCAAAACTAATGGCAGTATTCACATGGAATATCCAGTCATTCATGATGCTCACTGGTACATCGTTCAGGTTTATCCTGGTCCCGCGTGTGAGATTCACATCCAGTTCTGAAAAGTTGACGGTTTTTACATTTTTTGTAGCTTGGGTAAACATGCTGTAAACGGGGACCTTCTATATATCGACCGATGGGCGAGATGGATTTTAGATGTACACCTTTTTTAATCCTAATGTGATTGGTGGCTCCGCATGCCATACAATATCGATGGTATCACGGCCATGCAGAACCGTATTGGTGCAGCGGTGCTATCCAGTTATCCCATTGGATCCATGGCACCGCAACAATTATACATATTATATTGTTTTTTAGGATTAATAGGGATTAATAGCAGTTAACTATGGTTGACCTATGGTTGTTTTTTGTACATTTGTAGCACCAAATCCATGCAAATTCCATGGGGAAACCAAAAAAAGGTCACCATGCCACATTTTTTGCAGTGACGGTTTTATTTACCTTCCATATCTACCATGTCGATTTTTTATTTCTGCCATTGATTCACCATGTCAGTTGGAATTCATCCTACCATTTTCTGCTATGTTTCTCTTGGTATTTTTTTCATCCCGTTGATTTAGACCCCCCCGAACCATCCAGCCATGAACGACCATGACGACTGGTATTGAAACAACCATGGTGACGACTGGGGAGTACCCCCATGACTCCAGAACTCCCCATGGATACTGTTTATATTATAGTCATCTGGATTATATCAGTATGTTCTATATAGCTATGTCATATCACACTGTGGATGGTTGCGAAATCCTGCATCACCAACCGGATGGTTTTCAACCCCAACAAAGCAATGGGATCTTTACCACCGTTGAAACAACTGGTGCAGGATTTCGCACCCTTCCACCGTATCTCTACTGGTTGGTGGTTTGGAACATTTTTTTTATTTTTCCATAACATATGGGATAATCCTCCCCAACTGACTAATATTTTTCAGAGGGGCCGAAACCACCAACCAGAGATGATCTGTGTCCCAAGGGAAACTAGGATCATATCTCGCCGAGACGTTGCGCTCAAGACGAGCTCGCGTTTCGCCGCAGGTGGGGATTTCGCGAGATTTTTTCCGGAGGAAGTGGTAAGTTCTTCAGTAAAACATGGCTTTCTGGGAAAACACTAGGGGGAAACATGTTTTTGTTTGCAGTGAAAATTAAGAAAAGTGAACATGGGAACACCACTTATATCTTCAATTCCAATCGATTCATTATCATGTTCGGAACTTCTCTCGCCAAAATGGGGTGGTATACCCTGGTTTACCCATGTAACATACCCCTTTCTCAAACATTTTTCCTGAGAGATCTGGAGCAGTGACACAAAATCCAGATGGGTTTTCATGATTAAAAGCCACAGCAATCACTATCAACCAGCCAGTAAGGCCAGCCACAGTATGGCTTCAATACTGCTTACATAGGGTAGGACGCCCACTAGCAAAGTGGAAAGTCACATTTATTATACAGGAATTTGGTGAAAATCTTGCAAGTTTAGTGATTACTGTTGAGAATTCTGGCATCAGTTCCATCTGCATCATCATCACCATCACCATCACCATCATCACCATTATCATCATCATAATCATAATCAACATCATCATCGTCGCCGTCGTCGTCATCATCATCATCACCGTCATCATCATCATCATCATCATCATCCTTATCACTGGCATCACTGCCATCACTGTCATAACTGTCATCACTGTCATCACTGTCATCACTGTCATCACGATCATGACCATTGTCACCATCACCACCACCATCACCATCACCATCATAATCATCATCATCATCATCATCACCATCATCATCATCATCATCATCATCGCCATCACTGTCATCACTGCCATCACTGTCATCACGATCATCACTGTCACCACAATCATCACCATCATCACCATCATCACCATCATCACCATCATCACTATCATCACTACCATCATCATCATCATCATCATCATCATCATCATCATCACCATCATCACCAGCATCACCATCATCACCACCGCCACCACCACCACCATCATCATCATCATCATCACCATCATCACCAGCATCACCATCATCACCACCGCCACCACCACCACCATCATCATCATCATCATCATTGTCATCACTGTCATCACTGTCATCACGATCATTGTGGATTGGATCCATATCTCCCGCTTTGTGAAATTTACCATCAGTTTTCCTGCTGACGTCGCATCCCACCCGCTGTCCAGGCACTCTCCATGGTGGAGGGTTTGGAACCCAGAATTGCCTGGAAAGATCGAGGTTGTCAAAAAAATGCGGGAGACCCAACAAAGGCAAAACTCAGTGTTAATGAATAGTTTGGCCATGTTTGGCTGGAAAAATGAAATGAACAGACAATTGAGTTTGGTCTTAATCACAGTACGTTGTTGTTCATGGAAAATAATGCCTTGAACCGTTGGATTTGTTCTTTTGAGACAGCTCCAAATCACGGTTGAACCGTTTTGCCAAGATAATGATTGAGGTTTGACATGGTTTGACTACGGAAGAAAATGATGAATCATTGAGTCATTGAGGTTGATTCATTGTGAAACTACCATCGTCCCATCCGCCTATGGTCGCCCAATATAACCATGACACCCCCAGAGAAAACCCATGGTTTCGTAGGATAAAACCACTATTTGATATTTGGGGCCATTGCTCATGTGGGTGCTCCCATATACTGGGAGGATGGGATTACATATGACCATAGATGGTTACTATATGTTACTATATCCCTACTAAATCCCATATAGTAACCCACTAAATCCCCATAGAAATCACCATGTGTTGGGTGGCATGGGATGACAGGGCTACTGGATGGTCATCAATCCATTTTTGCAGATTTGCGATGTTGCGATTTGCGATGGTGATTTACCATGGGTAATGGTAATGTAAGATGAAAAGGAGATACTGTTGGAATATGGAGATATTGTGGGAACATATGGAAATATTGTGGGAATACATTTTTTTCAGTTCTACTACTGAGAGTACCCTGTCAAACCCATATACAGTAATTCTGGATATTTCTGGATAAACTATAACGACCTCACCGCGACGTCACTGGAATGATGGTTAGTAAGGATAACTATTCCAATATATCATTGTTTCAGGTTCATCATAATTTACCCAGCTCCCATGCTATCACCATGTTTAGATCATTTTGCCAGAGTTGGATAGAAATGTGTTATATCTATATAAATCATCCCAAGTTTTTTGTTAAATATTACAAAAGTGGTTTCACCTATGTTTACCTATTGTTTACCTATTGTTTACCTATTGTTTAC
>Ga0126342_10016873_pt1 | contig 12681 bp, 10 predicted proteins | sample Cyp1metagenome_FD_92528 | JGI IMG/M metagenome (GOLD analysis project Ga0126342, IMG submission 92528) | Coral microbial communities from Lord Howe Island, Old Settlement Bay, Australia - Cyphastrea 1 metagenome | ecosystem: Host-associated > Invertebrates > Cnidaria > Coral ...
ATGCTTTAAACCGGATTACGGATTAGGTCTCGGATTACGGATTCGACTCTTTGGGGCTTCTGAGACGGATTCCGGGATTACGGATTAAGGTAAGGCTCGCGAGCATTTGGTACAGCTTAGCTAAAGAATTTTACTGGAACCAATGCCTGGGTTCCCAAGAGTCTTAATACTTTTCGGTGATACCCCTTTCAATATGGATACATCTTTGGGTTTAAAAAAAATCCTGTGTTGATAGTAATGACATGTTTCATGACCATATTTCATTGATGTTCATTGGCTTTGGGATTTTGGTTTCATGACCTTAGATACCTTAGTTCATCTCGATTCAAGTTCGTGAATTATTGGAAGATGTATCCAAATATATCCAGATATCCCAGGGATTTGAGCGATGGAGCATGAAAATTCCAATACCATTAATTCGCGTTTAGTAAATTAAATTATGCCTATATCATATATCAAATAAATATGCGGTTGTTGACATATACCAGGACATTTTTTGGGATATGTGTTGTATATTTTGAGTGTATACCAGGATAAATATTATATTAATTATATATATATGTGCATTTTTCCAGTATGATTATTTTCAATGTTGGATTTCTGCAACCTTTCGCACGGGGATTTCGGTTGCAGACATTCCCTCAGACGATTCCCATGTCGTGGGCTCGGTCAGTCTTCAGCCATGGATTAGGTGGGCACATTTGTTGGTCTGGATCCCAGTGCGCGGTCAATCCCGAATTGGAAGTTTATGGTAGTGGGATGTAGTGGGTTTACGAAAATTACTAGCCATGGAATGTGGACAACTCAATGCCATAAGAAACATTAAAGAACTACACTTAGGTTGAAATCCCAGCCATAAGAATGGTGATGACCGGGGGATGGTTTATGGTTTATGATTGGGTTTACTACATGATTAAAATATGTCATCAACCAGTGGAAGGGAATTATATGATAAAATAAGGCTCTAGATACTGATCAGTTATCGCAGAATGTCAGAAGCCGACATTCACGTAGATTTTGGGACCGTGGAGCTGCACATTGAACTCATTGAACTTGGCCGAGAAAACCATCCCTGCTCATGGCTACCCCAATATTTTTGAAACAATTTTTGGACCTAGCAACAAAAGGCTACAGTCAAAACTAGATCCCAAATTGGGTATGGCTAAAACTTACTTTATGTGGGTGTGTAGAGCGTTGCTTTTTGGAAGTAAAACATCCCATCTTGGGGGATCAAACGGTTCAAGTCTTTTTTTTTGCACGGATGGATTGCATGTTTTATTATGCGACAGTAAACCATAGTAAAACCATATATTTTGAGGATTTGAGGGAACTTGTGGGGAACATCTTTGGGAATCTACACAAAGTCCAGAGAATATTAAACCAACTGACTATCCGACTAGCGATCCTTCAGCTTCAGTTTACCAACAATCATCCTTACTAACCAGGAGCTACAAGAGCATTAATAACTATTTAGTTTTATATGTTTAGGAATAAATAGATAATTTGATCCCCCTAATATTATTTTTACTTTTTACTCCCTAAACGAAACCCTTGCTCCAGTATTGGGTCTATTCATTCTGGGATCACTTATTGGAGGTATTTGCCAATGCGGAGAAGGGGTTAACCCTAATAACAAATCATAGTAACCCACAAAAAAGATAGAAACCTAGTATATAATAGTTAGTATGATTTGTGGGTTACTATGATTTGTGGGTAAAAATATAGTAACCCCACAGGGGTTCAACCCACAAATCATAGTATACACAGTCCCATCAGTCCAATGATGAGTTGAACCTCTTCTGCATCTTTTTACCTTCCAGGAACGCTTCCTTCGCGCGGAGGAAGATGAGGCGAAACTGGACGGCGATTTCCATCACAAGGCCATACCACGAATCTATGGGTCTATGGGTTCTATGTTTTTTGTAGGTAGGTCATAATTGATTGAAAAATATAGACATGTGTTTGTATATACATATATGATCATACATGATCATTCATATGTATGTATGATAGCGTTGCCCACATAGTAAAATTATATGATCATCAGTGTGTATTCAACGTATATTCTATATATATATATAAATATTTACAGAAAGGGACGTTGTGGAGGTCCATTTTTAACGGTGTTTTGAAAAAGTCACTAAAAAGGATCTTTGGTCACTATATCATCAAATGTTCATTGTGTTAATTATCTTTGTGATATGTTTAAACATGTTTGAATTGGGTAATGAAGATCAACCAAAAAAATATGAGTCATTCTATATTTTCTTGTGCTAAAAATTGCTAATATACAAACGTAGAATATCAATTTTCGGCCATATCAGCTTAATGCAGAAAGAGGAATGGACAGATATGGCTCACATTTTGGATTTGACTATTGCTACTAAGCTTTCTGTCTAGATATGTTTTCCCCTTTCTCTCTTCCTGCTCCTCGAGACCTCTGGAAACCTTAAAGCTCTGGTTTTTACCTTCTAGACCTCTCTGAGGGGGGGTCCCCCCCAAAAAAAATCTCCAAAAAAAAATGTGTGGTGACCCCCCCCCAGACCCTAGGAAACCAGCTTTGACATACTAAAGTCATCGGATTCTCTAGATTATAGTCTACCCAACTCCCCTCAAAGACGTTTTCAGAGGAGGGTATCCCCAGGAAAAAAAATACTCCCGGGAATACTGGAAAAACCGGACCCGTAAACTGCATTACACTGCTTAGCGGAAACAATAGGTCCCGTGGTGGAGTTGGTTATCACGACCGATGGATCCGACATTGCTCGGACACCCGTAGGTCCAAAATTGCACTTAGGGGATTTTATGCTACACAATAAGATAGGTTCGCAACCAGCTTGCCTCAGCCCTTCGTTAGGCAACGTCCATTGCCGGCGCTTGGTCGCAGGTCCTGGGGCACGATGGAGCCACCCCGAAGGCCAGTGTGAATAAGATCATTGGAACATAGCGCCCCCCACCTGAAGACATTTCCCCGAAAGCTTTGAACGGGGCCATTTTTTTCCCTTGTGAGCTTGGTACCTTGATGGTAAAATTCTTATTTAGCCACCCCCCAAATATTGCGAAGACAAAAGTCTGGACCTATCTAATCAAAGACAGACACAGAAGATTCCCTGCTCTTAGGGTACGGTGTTTGGAAGTAAGCGAGATGGGTAAGAGAGATGACGGGCGGCAGGCGGCAGATCGACCGCTAGTGCGGCAAGCAACCATGAGCCGCATGGAGGCGTGCGTCGCTCGCCTTCTTTCCATGTTGCTCTTCTGACCCTGAGTTGGCTACCCGATGTCCCTGCCCGTGCCCTCCAGGCCTCGAAGCAGGTCATCAAGCATGCGCTGAAGCCAGCGCGTGCATTCAAGGCAGGATCGCGTGCATGTATGGCTGGGTGCATGTGCGTATACACGTATGTACATAGGTATATCGATACATATAGCCCCCACGAGTATATAATTTTGTTCCCTTTTCGCCATAAGAGCCATTTCTGTGTCCACAGTTATCTTGATGAAGATGATTTTTTTCAATATATTCAAGCATGGCTGAAGAATCCCATCGTCACTTTTTACATACCCACCATGCGACAGCCCGTAAATAATGTCGTGTCATTCCCTACATCCAGCTAGGTTTCTGGCCCTTTTTCCCCATCATGCTGGAGGTGGCCTGTTCTTATGTTTGAGCATTCGTCTCCTAAGATTTTTTTCTAAATATCACTATATATATATAGGTAGGCATGTCGTAAGATGAACAAGCCAGGTTGCATATTTACGATCAATGAATTTGACGCATAATACAACATATTGTTTGCATTTTATGCAAAATGTTATATAGTATACTTTCTACCGTATAATAGAACGCAGCCAAAATAAAAACATAGAGTGCAGATATCGATGTAAATATTCATGGATTGCATTATTACATAGGTGTATATTTGCATTCCCGCCAAATTGTAGCCAGGCGATATGTCCAAATGTAGGTGGAATATTGGTTTGGAATCAAAGTTCAACTTGGTTTGATCGGATTTTGATGTGTGTTGTTGGGGATTTGTCTGCTCTTTCAATCCGTTAATAGCTTCTGCCCCGTGATTAGATGATGCTACAAATCGCGTCAAAAGCACCCAAGGCAACAATACCGATTTCCCATGACCTTTTCTGACCCGGCTGTTTTGGAATAGATTCGACATAAATGCAATCCACTCCTTCAGTTTCAGTTTTTAACGTTAGCCTTTGGGCGGTGCTCCTGCTCTCAGACCTTGCCTCGCCCTGGCGCCGCACCACAGTTGCTGCTTGCCCCGATGAAGCGGGTCCGCGGCAAGCGAAGTGCCTCGACTAGGGGTGCTGGAGATTGCCTTGGTGAACATAATGGGTAAATTAACACTTGCATAAAAGAGAGAGAATCACTGACGAGAGGGGGTGTTTTTTTACCAAAGGCATATGGAGGTACCATCCCTGATGGAATATGAAGGGGGCTGAAACAAATAGAGTCATTACACAGCCTAAAAAGGGAGTTGCCCCATCCTTTAAGCCAGCAATTGGTTGGGTAGTCTACAAGCGACCGGTAACGAACACCTATTTAGCCAACTAATATGATAAAGAAAAAATGAATCATATTGATTGGAAAGATATCAATTTCACCAGCCAATGACTTGCCCAAGAGCGCGAAGAGGGCGAACAATTGTGCACATATGGCCATCCACCCTCATAGTCGAAGACAAAAAAATGCTATAAACAACTAACTGGTAACCTTAAGGGGCAAAAAAAAAGGTACCTGCAATACAATTCATTTCCATCAACCATATATAATATCTGAAAAGCACCGAAAATCCATACTTCTCTTCTGTCTCTTCGACAGTCGCGGATCCAGCAGTGCGCCAGCGAGTTCCCACAAGGAACGAAGATGCTTCAAGTGGACATGATCGTCCTCCTGAGCGACCAGAGGCACCAGGTTCTCCTTGAGGAGACCACCCATCGACAGCTGCGAAACACTGTGAAGAATACCAGCTTTGCCCCCTCCTCGCCAACAGCGACTCACTCCAAAGAGACCTACAGTTTTGAGCATTTGGACAAGTGTCGACAGATACTGCTCGACAGACACTGCTGGACTACTCACTTTTGAACGAAGAAGAAGTCAAACGGCAAGGTTTCAGGCCAGTGAAGGACGTGGATCTCTGTAAATCAGCCAAGGCAATGTAACCACATAGTGCACAGGTGGCTGCTTGTTTTTTCAAAGCCAGTTGAGCTTGGCCCGAGATTTCAAGAGATTTCTCCCTAGCCAGCAGACATGTGCCTTGGACGAAGTGCTGGCCACCAGAAAAGAAAACAGCTGTCTGACCAGAAGGGTTCTTTGATTTAGCTGAGGAAACGCGCCGCAGAGCATCCTTTATTTAGCATGGCATGAACAGTAAATGAAAGCACTTAGAGTCTCAATATTGGAGAAAAATGGGATGCTGCATGCATTGCCATGGTGCCTTGTGATAGGGATGTCATTGAGGGTAAGGCTTGACCCTAACCTACCCTTTTTTGGGGTCCTGCTAATTCCAAGCAGAGTTGTTTCTATTGAAGAGTTTGGGATTGGCATGCGTATTTTTCCAGAGGATTTTTGCAACATAAGTTTAACTTTTCCTTTGCCTTGCTGATGCCTCGTGTGTGGTCATGTAGGCGTGAATGATGATTCCCGCATTCGCAGCCATTTGTTTATCAAGAGACCCAAGCGCTTCGCTGACTGTGTGTCATGCCAGTGGTGCAGAAGACCCAGCTGAAGGGGTGGCGCAGACGGTGGCAAAACCAAAGCCTGGCCCGGGACCGCCGCATCGAGAAAGAGCTGCAGAACCTTCGGCAGCTGAAGGCCCTTCGGCGCATCGAAGAAATGCGCTACGTGGAAAGCTGCATCCAAGAACTTCTCCGGGAGCTGGGCGACACCTAGAAGGTGCAAAGCAGGGGAGTTTTGTGTTACAAGGCACGTTCTCATTCATGTTTTGGGGTGTAAAATCAAACTTACCTGGCTAGTGCTGATCAGTGATCCAGCAGCTTGCTCTCACAAAGGTTGAGCAGTACACTAAACTCTCAACCTCTACACTAAACTCTCAACCTCTTCTTTCCCTCTTCCCTCTTCCCTCTTTCCCTTTACTCTTTCTGCTTCCTCCCTTCCGCGCCGTATTTTTTGTACCGCCACCCCCCTAAGTTTAAAAAAACATCATAGGAGAAGCGTTGTGTGTTACAAGGCAGGTTATCATTCATGTCTTGAGCTATAATTGTAGACTTACCTGGCTGGTGTGAGTGAGACACCCAGCAGCTCTCTCATAAGGTTGAGTAGTGCACTACACTCTCAATGACCTTTCCCTTTACTCATTCCCTTTACTCCCTTCCCTTCTCTCTATCCCTTTACTGTTTCCCTTCGCCCTGTCCCTTTACTCCTTTCCCTTTACTCCCTTCCCTTTACTCCTTTCCCTTTACTCCTTTCCCTCTCCTCTCCCTGTCCCTTTCCATTCTCTTTTCCTTTACTCCTTTCCCTTTCCCCGAACGACCCAAAAATTTAAAAAAATAGGGTCCAAAAAGGAGGTGATTTCAATACTAAAAAATGCTCGTTTTACAAGGTCCGGCGCCAAATCCTGACCCTGAGCCTTTTTTGGGTTCCCCGATTCATTCGTATGTCTTCCCTTTCCCTGCTACTACTTCTACTGCTACTAGCATGATATTGGAAATGGTTTAATTTAGTTTTCCTTGTGAGATGTATCCAGCTCTTGCACCCTAACTATTTTTTGTATGTGTGAAGGATTGTTCAGGGATAACACGTGATTATTGTAAAAGAAACATGGGAAATGCATATAAAAATGACAAAAACAACACAAACACGCCGTAAAAATGATGCCTCCACAGCGTCCCACTCTCAAAATTAAGCATATATATATATATATATATATGGATGTTGAATATAACTATCATATATAATTATATAGTCATATTTCTATATATATATATATAAAAACGCATGTTTCCATATTCGAAACAAGACAAACCGACTCGACTCTTACCTGACATGATCTTGCCGTCAGGTGCAAGAGCTCTTCCACGAGGAGGTCGCATTGCATTTTGAGCTGGAGGCGGCGGCGATTTTTCGGTGGCAATCCCGGTTTTTCAAATGATCGTTGGTCAATCAACTATAAATGGTGGATGGTTGATAGTGATTAATAGTGATCGATAGTGATTTAACAGTGGTGAATAGTGATTGCTAGTGATTAACAGTGATCAATCGTGACCAATGATGATTAGGGATTATAATTAGAATAGTACTTGTATAGTAGTTAATTATAACACTCCAATTTGTACATCTGATGAACATGAAATGGATTAGTTGAAAGGGAAATATTCCATCGAATCCCATCTAATGTGGGCAACTCAATGCCAATAAACAACTACATTTGGGGATGGTTGAAATTCCACCCATTAAGATGGTGATGACTGGGGGATGGTTTTATTATTGGGTTTACCGCATTTAATCCCATTGTCTTGCAACGAAGCATTATCATTATCACCAGTCTTGATACCGTGTGGTAAAGTAATATAACTGTTGAAAATCACCACCTGAATTGAATAGGTAAATCAATTATAAATCGGCCGTTTTCCATAGCAAACTGTTGGTTTACCGGAGCGTAAAATGAAAGGAAACCTAACGGATTTGATCGTTGGGATTCAACGAGAATGCTGATCATCTGAGATATCATGGCGTTGTTTTCTGAATAGGGGATTCAGCTAACCCTAGATTGTCCTAGATTCAGCTAACCCCAAAAGCGTCCCAATGGTAACATCTGGGGAATATACAGGGATCAAACCTGCCGATGATGGGGATGGGGTTGCGACTTCACCGCGGTTGGCTGAATAGCCATGAAACATGGGAATTGAAGAAACAAAGATTCAGGACATCTTCACCAACATATTATATAATTATATATTGAAGCAGTGAACAGAAAAGGAAATTTGATCAACCAAAATTTGCATAGGATTGAAAAACACGGCGACGGCATCGCATGCAAACGTGTGGGGTTTACTGGATGGTGGAATGGAACCAGCAACGGCAAAATAGGGGTGCAAGTCAACTGAGAATACGTGATAAGGATTTCTCCATGGGCAAATCATCTCCGTCCGTGGGAACTCTACCATCTTTGGTTCTTTTTCTGCTTTGTAAAAGAGGGTACAACCCACTTCTTGTGCAATCGGACCTGATTTGCAAATTTGCAAACATGGCATCGTAAATGGATACGTCGACAACACGTCAAAAACACGGGAGCAAAAGACGAAACACATGATGTGCCATGCCTGGAAAGTCATGAATAAATGGTTGGTTTATATTGGAAAATCCTATTAACATGGATGATTTAGGGGCCCCCATTTTTGGAAACCCCCAAATGTATCTAGATGTCTTGTAACGGAAGCAGTTTGAAAAATGCGAAGCTCAACGACTTGCGGCGCAGGCAGCAGAGCGCTGTCTTCACTATCTGCGGAGTGGCAGGCACCGGGACCGTGGCAAAGGGACGTGGCCCTTTGGGAAATTTCAGCAACTGAGGCCGAACCGAAGATATCATGGGTGGATCCCACGATCCTATCAAGCAAAGCATTGTAGATCCACGTTGGAAAATGTGTTTGCTGATGACTGATGGAAAAAAAGGCGCCAGGTGATGACTATCGATATTTGAAGCCCCATGGGCTGTCATGAGTCTGTATCACCCAATGTACCAAGCACTCAGCTGCCAGTCCAAGTGAGATGTGATCAGCATCAGTTTGGATTACAATCGCAAACCATATGCAGGGTTACAGTGCAGAAACAACCAGAAACAACTCATGTACGAATGAATGTGCGTGTGTGTGTGTGTGTCAACCCTGTAGCATTTGGAGTTCAATTACTTGCCAAAACATCAAACTCTTGACCGCTTTGAATCAAATCAATTCTTACCGCGTAATTTCAGGACAATCTACAATATACATCAATCTACACAAATAGAACTTACAATCAAATTCTTACTAATATATCCCCATTTGAATACTACAAACTGCAGCCGGGCTTGTGTTATCAATTATTGTTTTATAACTGTTCATGTTTTATCGGAAATTCCAACCCACTAATACTATCTATGATAGAAATGATTGTTGTGGGTAAAACACCAATAAACCATCCCCCAGTCATCACCCGTTTTTTAGGTGGCATGGTTACCATTCCCAGTCATGGCTGGTTTATGACATTGTCTTACTTACCCTTTGGTAAACTAACAGAATACAATGTTTAAGTTCGGTAAACCATCTATTTCTATGGGCCATGGCTTCCATAGCGAACTGTTAGTTTACTGGAGGATATATCCCATTATCATCCCATTACTAACCACTATTCAATGGGAAATCCAGGATCCTAATATGGAGGTACTGTACCATATTTCTGGCCATATTTTGTGGGGATATTCCCTTACATAGGCCTGAAAAATAGGCCTTTTTTCTATGGAATCAGTACCTCCGTCCTCAATCGATTCCTGAGTCATGGCCATTGAACTATTAACCCACCACTAACCCATCATTTTACCATTAATCACTATTAATATCATCACTATTAATCATTAGGAAATCTCTATTACCCTCTGGTAATTTAACATAGCTATGGAAAATCACCATTTTTAATGGGAAAAACCACTATAAATGGCCATTTTCAATAGCTATGTTAAATTACCAGAGGGTAACCACTATTAACCCACCATGATCCCATTCATATACCATGAATACGTCGTCCATAATCTATTCTCTTGTAACTTGGTTGTTTCAACAGACTTGGTTTCTTGCCTTTCGTGGAAATTGTGACTGCACCCGGCTGAAAACATGAGGACGAAGGGGTTTGGTCATTATAAAGAATTATGTGTAAACGTTTGGAGCTTGCCTGCAGCACATATACTGTTTGAAGACCCCTCACTCCTCTCAGCGTGCCTGCTTCAAACTGGCCTTTCCAACTTGCGTTTACTGTATGGAGACACCTTGCTTGTCATAGGCAACGGGCAATCATTGCCAACATCAGTGCCTGATGTGCCCTGTGCCCGACAGGGCGTGCGTGTACACATCACAAGCGCTGCAGTAGATGTTTGCAGATTTGTGAGATTTGTCAGAAGTCTTATAAGTGAGATGCAGTGAGATGATGGGTAATGAAGCAGTCAGTTCCACAAGACTGTGAAACTGCGGTTGGATTGAAAGGAGATCGAGAGGTCGCCAGTGTTTGAGAACTTCATCATTCATCATGTTTCAACGCTTGCTTAGCCCTTCAATGTACCACCAAAAAAAGATTTGTTTGGAAGCATGCCGAAGTGCTTGGAACACTTCATATCGATCCTTTCCTTCGCCCATCCTGATTTGTTTCTGGGCGGCCAAACGCCATGAGCAAAGTGCACGGTTGAGTCTTGGCAAAGGCAATGACGCTTTTTGTTTCATGGAAGGAATTGCTTTCACCTAGGAGCAGGCTGCGTTGAATTGTTTCTGTGGTTCTTTATAAGAGTTCTGTCAAATCTCATGAATCTGCAAACATCGACTGCAGGGCTTGTGATGTGTACACGCAGGCTCCGCCAAGCACGGGGTACATCAGATAATGCTGCCCAAGACAAGCAAGGGCAGTCTCCGCACATTTTGCCTCGTAAACTAGCAGCCTCCATGTTGCAGATGGAAGACTCTGCGCTGTCATATCGTGAGAAGATTCCTGTTGTGCAACACACACAAGTGTCCCTTTGTTGCCAGACCAGTGGACCAAGGATGCGGATACCCACCCAAGGCAAGAAACCAAGTTTGTTGAAACAACCAAGTTACAAGAGAATAGATTCCATTCTCCATTTCTTCGGGCCGCCCAGAATTCCAGGCCGGCGCAGAAGATCTTCAGCGAGGTGATCCGCGCCTTGGCCGAGAACTTGGAGGCCCGATGGCTGATAAAGCATGAGAGAGCATGAGATGAAACATGTTCTCAAAATAGATGTTGAAATACCAAATTAGATCAAATTAGTGCAAAAAAAGAAGATATATATATATAATTACATATATAATATAGAATTATGTATATATAATTATATATATATATATATTTAACTATATATATATATATTTATATATATAATATATATTTGTAACATCAAGAACGGCTATTGAAGATGTGATAAGCAGGGGTTACTGGGTTTTGATACATCTCCCATATGACTATCATAGTATCCCAGAGAGTTTCTCTACCCAGCTGGAACTTTGCCCCAACAACTCGTAGGACTATCGCTCGCGGTCAGAGGTGGATGGGTTGAAGTCTCCCATGGTTCAACCATTTCCAGGGACATTTGTGGCTGATGGGGATTTCAGCAACCAAAAAATGTGGATTTCACCAAGACAAATTGTGGTGTAACCAGCAAAAATGCTGATTTCACCGACAATTTTTTGTGGATTTGGCCAACAAAAACTTGGCAATTCAACTATAAGCGATGCATAAATATACGTGATTCACCAACCACTCATGGGAATAGAATCTCATGCTCTAAGGCAAGATTCATGCCATCGACCCCTCAGAAATAGACCCCGTGTGACCCCAGAATGAATACATCCAGCACTAAACCAAGGTTGCTTGGGGTGTTTGGTGAGAAGGGGAATGGATTTGGGGTGGCATAAACCACGGTTTCCTGTCATTTCCCTTCAACCAACCGAATAAAATTCATGACGCCCTCACGAAAGATCACGAAAACATGTGGCAACGAAGTCTGTTTCACCCTGTTTCACCATTGCCACAGCGAAAAGACGATCTGCAAAAAGATCAAGAAGTTGATATTCCACAATATTGCCATGCTGGGAATTTCCCAAGGGCGCTCTTTGGTACTTTAACCTGCCCGGGGTCCTTGTTTTTCCGGTTAGATCCCAATTTTCAAGGTCTATGAATTCCCAAAAATGTTATGAAAAATGTCATTTTTTCTGCACTTTTCAATCGCTAAAGCATGTTAAAACATGATTAATCCCTACTGTAGCAAGTTCAAAGCTTTAAACCTCCCCAGCTCAGTTTTTTCTTGTCAAATCCCTATATTTTTAAATCACGTTAAATTTAAATCCACATTTTTCAATGATTCAAATATCTTAAATGATGTTCAATGCTAAAATCATCTTGTTAAATCCCCCATGTTTCCAGGTTCAATGGTCAAATTCATCGAATTGACCACCCCACCATGTTGAGTCCATGAAAATCCCATGATCTTCCCATTCAAACTCCATATGGTTGAGAATATCCCATTGACTATCCACATTTATGACTATGAATCACTATTCATGGCAATTAATCACTATTAAATCACTATTAAATCAATGTTAATCACTATTAAATCAATGTTAATCACTATTAAATCAACGTTAAATCACTATTAAATCACTATTAAATCACTATTAAAACACTGATGACCGTCCCCAGCTGCCGCTTTGCAGGCACGTGAACTCGCCTGGGACGTGGAACGTCAGTGCTTGGCGCCGCTGGAGCCCATGCTGCGGCTGCGGCTACACAACGAGGTTTCGGACGCCTTGAACTGCTGTGTTCATCTGACGATTGGAGATCTTAGCCTATTTTGGCCATGAAAATTTGGAGATCTTAGCCTATAGCCATGAACATTTTAATCAGGATGTCAATGGCTATTGGAGATCTTAGCCTATAGCCATGAAAATTTGGAG
>Ga0126342_10016874_pt1 | contig 12680 bp, 10 predicted proteins | sample Cyp1metagenome_FD_92528 | JGI IMG/M metagenome (GOLD analysis project Ga0126342, IMG submission 92528) | Coral microbial communities from Lord Howe Island, Old Settlement Bay, Australia - Cyphastrea 1 metagenome | ecosystem: Host-associated > Invertebrates > Cnidaria > Coral ...
CTGGGATCACTGGGATCACAGGGATCACCAACAAAATCATACAAAATCCATCACAGTCCTAAAAACATGTCATTCTCAGACCATTTCACATCATTGTGAACATAACCGCCTGATACACAACCACCTCATAGATTGCACTGGAAATATCTCATAATGAGTTGCGCGTTCTTGGACATCCCTGGAAGATCTTAAGTCACTAGCGTATTTGCGATGAAGAGGCCTGCCTGCCTGTGTGTGCATAGAAGTCAGCTGCAACACTGACCTATCATTCAGTACCATGTGCCATTGCAATTGTCACGAAGCGTCACAACATGTCACAACGGCCAATCAATGCATCATGGTTGTGGCCAAGTTGTGGCTGTGATGCAAGGGACACGCAGAGTCTCCAAGGCGGGAGCTGTTGAAGCCACGCACCACAAGACGCGGCCCAAACGCAGTGTGCGACCAAGTTGTCCGGTGCTGCTTGGCAGCAAAGGACAGTTGCAGCGCTCATCCACCCGTCCAGTCTGCCGACAAAATGCAACAAACATCGACAACCGGCATTGAACATCATTTGATATATTTTGATATATTGAATTAGGACCATGATATGCCTTGATATGCCTAAATACGCCTCGATGTGGTTTGAAAAGCCCACACCTCTGGCAGGGCGTTGCAGCTGCAGGATTTGTCGGCACAACCACGAAGCCAAGATGCCCAGTTGGCGACGGATGACGCATCCGCCCTCAGTCTGGCAATGACAAAGTTGCACCAGCTGCACAGCCTATCCACTGTCGACAGTCCACAAGGTGAATCAGATGTCCGAGCCAAATCCAAGTGAGAAAGTGTGGGTTTTTTCCGATTTGGAATCAGGAACATAATCTTGCTAAAAATCGACATTGCTAGTAATGGTTACTTTATATATATACTATATCAAAAATTAAGACTATATTACACTATACTATGCCATACAACAGCATACCATACAAGAGCCTATCAAGACCTACTCAGATCCAGGGTTCACTATGGACCTCTCAGTTCGCAACGGACCAACGCTCTGTACTTTGGAAGCAGCTTCCAAGCTCAGCCGCCAGTGGCGATGCCGCAGCTCTGCATAGAATAAGCCCATGTCGCCACGAAGCCTGGTGCTAAACGTAGGCAATTGGGGTGAATGGAGGGAATGGGATGATTGATAATATGTTAATAGATATTAATTGTTAATAGTTATGGATTGGATCATTCCCCCTTTCCCTACTAAGCACCAGTCAGATAAAGCATGAGATTTCATGCTGCTGATGATGGTGCCGCTGATTTTTCTAGAGGTCTGATGACAGAAAATTCTGGAAAAACCCCTCTGAATTGCCGTCCGGACATAATATGTCTGACAAAACACTAGGCTAATGATGTTCTGCCAAGGTGACCAAGGTTCATCGTCACCATTGCCTTCATCCTACAAGCCTCTTTCAGCCCACCTGAATAGCAATGCTTCATCTTCCGCCGATACATGTAACCATCGGCAAAGAAGGAGCACTTTGGCTGCCTTCCCCATGGGTCGGCGCGTTCGCCATGTTACGGTGTGGTCTTTATTGGCATGCGCAAAATCTGCGAAACATGAAATTTTGACACATCTTTGAGATCAAAATCTCATTCTGGTTGATGTCTCAAGATGTGTCAAGCGCTGAGGCGTTTCAGCCCGACTTTGTGCTTCGTTTTCGGCCCAGGCCACCCTGGCCCAAATGTGAGACTGTTAGATACATCAGGCGCAAGGGGTGCATGACAGGTACGTGTGAGATCGTGTGAGTTAATTACGCGGTGCAGTGTCGTCATATGTCGTGATGTTGTGCCATGTCTGATGTCATGTCTTGCAGGGCCCTAAAGGCTGGTGAGTTCCAGGTGCCTGAGATTTCCCAAGTCTTCAATAATCTGTCCATTTCTTTCCAGTCTTTCACACTTTATTTCAGGGCGGCTTTGAGATCACGAGACGGTGAACATATTTGGATATGCTAAAAATTGCTAAAATATCAATGATGAATGGTGTATGCTGGTCTGCAACATGGGTGCCTTTTCCAAAAAGCAGAGCGTTCCAAAGGCCAGCCACTGTGGCGCTAATTGGTCAGATTCAGCCTGCAAGACCAGAATTCAAAGGCCAGGAAAAGCTCCAGTTTTCCTGATTCCGGGTCTTGAGTCTTCATTGGACACTGATTCAATCGGTCAAATGATCAAGTGTCCTACTGTAATGCCCTTGAGTTTCAGCCTTGCAAGCTGAACGAATGAAGAAAGAAGTGAGCAAACTAGTCAATGAACTCAATAGGCTCACTCGCCTGGAAGCAATGCACACTGAGCACAGTGCTGAAGTGCGTCTAAAGTCTTCAAGAACATACGTGATTCATCATGCCAATATATGCCAATGATTGAGAAGGGGAGTGTTGGCTGGAGATACCGGATTTCGCAGGGTATCTCTTCGCACATGCTCATTAAACACTATGCTTTTAAGGTGAAACAATCGGCTCTTGAGAATCGTCCTTCTCACGACTTCGTCGCCAGCCACCACTCTTTTCTGCACGGAACAACCGGCTTCCTACATTGTCCAACCTTTGAAACGACATCATGCTTTTGAAACTGCTGTCAGGATGGCATCCCACATCATTTCCTTGCCAAGCTTGAAGTTGAGATTCCGAAGCAGTGGCAACTGGGCCCTGGTACCTTTGGAACCTTGGAGCCATAAGGTTGATGGAACTGAGTGAATCAGCGCTGGCACTGAAGCACTGGAGTTCTGCCTCTTGTGGGCTATGAAATGTCGAGACTTGCTGCTCTGTCGCCACTGCTAGATACAGCGTGGAAACAATGTCTTGTTCTGTGTAGTTCAAAGATGTTCAAAGTGTTCATCAAGATCATGTCAGTGTCAGTGTGCATGAGAAGATATGAGAAGATATGAGAAGAAGGGTTGCTCTCGGTCAATTCACTCCGACATCCTGAGACTATGCAGGAAGCTACCAGGGTTTTCCAGGTTTAGGAGACAGAGACCTAAGCGAGCGGCGAAAGCTGTGACTGGTGGCTGTGCAAGCTTTCTCTTGCACCACCAGACCCAGCGCCGCCAGTTCCCAGCGAAGCTCCGGGGAAAATGATGTCAGCCACAAGCTGCACAAATCTGCACAGTAAAAAGGGAGCTGACTACTTTTGGCTCCGCCAATCCTCGTGCCTTTGTGACCCCTCTGGCAACATCCAAGTTGGGTCCTGTAAGCAGAAAGCGTCAGAGACAATCCCATTAGATGCATTCCATTGCATCCCAATATATTCTAATTATATAATATAATATAATATAATATGATATAATATAATATATATATGATATATATATATATATATACGTATATCCCAATCTGTCATACAGCTTTCAGCTTCCCGCAAAGCTGCAGCTCATGTCTGTTTCATATCGTTTTTTTATCATTTCCAGCGCCTTCCAGAACTGCCCACCGTCTCCTCTTGGAGGATCAGTAGCGACATACTTCGATGTCCAGCTTTTCGCCCTGGACCTGCATGCGAGAACTACGACCAGCATCACTTGGCGTCGGACGATCGTAAAAAATGAGCACTGCATGGCACTGCAGAACTCAGTTTCAAACGGCCGCAATCTTCATCTTGGCCATTAGCTCAGCAGGATCTCAGTAAACCAACGAGCGCTTGAGATGCACTCAAAGCAACAAGAGCACTAGTAGACATATTACACATTCAATCATATTCATACAAAACCTTGAAATGAGCTGCTGACTTCCCTGGCAGCCATTCACTGTAATGACACGGTCTCGCCGCTTAATTCCCATACCTTCAAGGTCGTGGAACGTCCAAAAGGCACAAATCATGCAAGTCACTGATGCTGCCGCCTACAAGAAACCAAGACATGTCAGACCCTAAACCGGCTATATGTAATGTAACCGGCTTGAACAACACATAGCACTACCGTACCCTATATCCTACATATTCCTACATATTATCCTACCAGATCATCCAGATCTACCGATCTCAAGGATTTCGTTTCCCTGTTCCTCTGCCTCGATGTGACAGATTCCAGTCCTTGATGAGGCCAGGGTTGACCTCAAAGCATTGGGACATGCAGATCCATAGCGATGGCACAAAAACATACAAAAACGCACAGAATATCAAGATATATCAAGGAAATTCAAAGGACATCACATTGGACTTGAGGCCAAGGGGTGAACGAAAGCTAAGGTTCCTTTGAGTTTGGAAACATGATGGGGCGATATGGTGAGGACATATGGTCGAGAGCAACTATATCCGCAGAAGGTTGGGACAAACAAACCTGAGCTAGAGAGTTAAAGAGTGACCTCAGAACGCCCCTGGCAGGATTTGAGCCCATGCGGAGCTTGTGGGGGAGGGGGGCTGGGGAGGTCAAGTGAAAAAATCACTGTGTCGGACACAGACCTGCCTCCTCCCCTTGCTGAAGCAAGAGTAAACTCCAGCTAGCTACCTCTAGCTTTCGTGATATCATTGGATCAACTTGGTGCCCGGCTGTCTTCACCAAAAGGCTTGTTCCTCGGACAAAGGAGGCTGTTTTCCCTAGGTCGAAAAAATGTGCGAAAATTGTTTAACGCCAACATGGCACCAACATGGCAGGCTCGTCAATGAAGGAATGCTGAGTGTGTGGCCATTTGGAGCATGCTCAACCTGGAGCCCCAGCCTGAAAGGGTCCAAACGTCCAACAGCCCAAGCGCAAATGTTGAGGAGCGGATGCCATCTACGGGTGGCTCAGGAGCCAGCGGGGCATAAGCTCTGGCAATGCTAATGCTGAAGGTCTTAGAAGGCAGTAGGCGTGGGCTGAGTTGCTTCCATGGCCCCCCGTTGTCATCTGCCAATTGTATCCAATTGTCATGGCATTGCCGCGACATGCCGCGACCAAGGACTCTAAGATACTCTAAGCCACTCACGACCGGCCGCTTCAGCGTCACTGTCAGTTCCTGAGTCCCGGATTTGGATTGACCAATCCTGGGCCAATCCTGGGGCCATCCCCATTTGCTTCACAAGCACTGCTGGCAAGTGGCAGTGTCAACCTTGAGGTGTTCTAATAAGCCCTGGCAGTGTTGCCGAAACTTTGGCAGTGCGCTATGGAAGCGCACTGCTATCGAATCGGATTCTATCAGGTAGCGGTTTAAAAGGATTGATTGAAATCAATGTCACCTTGGGATCTTCAGGAGCATAGATTATTATCTGATATCATCTTATATCATCTTATATCTATGTCACCAGTCACTCTATGTCTGTGGGTTCTCATCTCTCAGAGGCAGGTATGAAGCATGCTGAATTCGCTCTCTGCCGTGGCCTGTGAACTTCCCCTAGCACCGTTGACTTCCACGATGCTATCACCATTCCTCGGCATGATGCGGGACTGAATTGCTGATTCTACCTGTAGCCTGAGAGTGATACAACACTGTCCGGATCGAACATGGCTCACTTCTATGGAGAACATTGGGGAACTGCGATATACTGCGATTCGCTGCGTCTTTTTTTATCGCTCTTTCGGCTGCGGTTTCTCAACGACTTTGCTCGGCTACGCCACGGCATCGCCTGGATATCTCACATCTCAGGTCCTCATCTCCACACGCATCAACTCACCACGCTTTCGTCGAGACCCATCTCCGCCCTCCAGAGTCCTAGCAGCCCTAGAGGCTCGCATTTGCCCTTGGAGCAGCTCCTTCCCTGGCACATCAAGCTGGTGGTACCACAGGTACTGTATGGTAACGGTACCAATCTCGCAGCCGCTGAGGAGTGGCACCCAAATACCATGCTATGATGATTCCGGAGTTCCTCGGCAACGGTCGACTGGAAACTCCCTCGAGTTTTTAAATGGCTTGTGTCTGGGTTCAGAGGCTTCATCTGTCCTGATTTTCCTGCATTGTCTCTCCATCTCCATTTGTTTTTTGTACTGATCGGGCTGAGACGAAGATGTTTAGACAAGGTTAGAGTATGTTCAAACAAGATATGACAAGGTTCGATGTAGTTTGGAAGTTTCTGCATATTTTTATGGATAGGTTTACCATGGTTTACCATGGTTTACCATGGTTTACCATGGTTTACTTATGTTTACTTGACTTTTTGCGCAGCAAAGTCTCAGCAGTTGCTGTCGCAAAGGCCCCACTTCCAACATCCGCCGCGCCGAGGTGGTCACCGCCGAGGGGATGAAGTGAAACGCCGTGGCGCCAAGCCTGGTAAGTCGCATGACCTCAGATCACCATAGATCACCATCTGGATCACCATAGATCACCGAGATATCCATGGTATCACCATGGTATCTACCCATGATCTACCCATGATGGTATACCCATGTCCAGGGTGATCCGTTGTGTGATCCCATGCCAGATCTGAGGCCACCACGAAATCCACATCTTCCAAAATGGGCCATTCACTGGCAGAGACAGTCACAGCAATGTCAAGCAGTGTCCAGCATTGTCAAATGGCTGATAGAAAGTGAAAACAAAACCTGTTGAGACATTGGCTGCCCAGCCTGTAGCCATTCAGCTGCTCAAAGGCAGTGCGTCGCACGAAAATCCCTCGGTCTCCGAAAACCAAACGTGTCGATCTGAAGCATTCCACCCGCGTGAACCAACCTTGGGCAACTTGGGCAAATTCAACGAATTTGTGACGACATGATGGAAGACTTTCGGATGGCATTCATAATGTCAATATATGTCAATGGTCCCTGCTGTACCATTCAGAATCTAGACTCTAATCTAGACATATCTAGACGATTTAGGACAGGCCACGCAATGCCACGCATCAAAACTGTTCCAAGGAACTCCAGAGCTGGAGGGTCCAACTTTGGTCCTCCTCGTGAAATCTCAGCTCAAAACAGCCACCCATGACACGTGTATCAGAAAGCGCGGCCTGGCCAGTCTGGGATAGCAGTGGACAGTGGAGCCACGATGAGCCACGGCTCATTGTGAGACAAGCCGTGTCCGACCCCATCACTGCGAGCTTTGAGAAAACAGTTGCTGGATATGGCATGATATGGCTGGCCTGAATTGCTGCAATTGCACCCTCGGGTAAATCTGTGTCAGCATGCAGGAATAGCAGAACGGAAGCCTGAAGCGAGCAGAATTGAGGATTCTACATCAAGTCTCACATCATGTTGCAATACGTTACGCCCAAAAGACTGACAACAGGACTTGCGTTGTGGGGAAATGATTCGACATGTGAAATGAGTTGATGCCCAGGTGGGCCAAACTTGCTTCATTGGATTCATCCATCATCCTACAGATCCATAGATGCTACTGTGTACCGCTTGAAACGGGCCATGGCCCACCTTGGTCGCCCTGGCTCCCGTATTCATCTGCACAGCACGGCCACGTGAAGAGGCCAAGACTTGGGCGCCACATTCGGCCGCAACTTCTGAGGTCCGATCCTCCGTCGCAGCTGCAACTTGTGGATACCAATATGATGTCTATATGACATCCAATGACCTCGCCTGATCATCCATGATAATTACCTGCTGACAACTCATGGCAACTAGCCATATCTTGTGACTTATGATAGCTTGTCACATGTAATAAACAATTTTGGAAGGTGGATACGGATACCAGCTTTTTATATTAATATATATATGTATATATATATATATATACACAATTATATAGTTATATATTTATTTATATCATGTTCGCTGTGGATATCTGCTGGCCAAGTTTCAGCTGACCCGGGATCCACCACCACAACCTCGCTTGGTGATGGCGTCTGGCTAAAAATGCTCTGCAAAGTCTTGGGCAAACTCTTCTCCTGCCATGTGAGGGGATGCAACACTGAACCCATCGGATTCTGCCAACGCAGGTCATATCAGTGCCCGTTAGCGTCGGCCACTGGATAGTCCAATCGCATTGGAAAATCTGCAGGAATTCCTGAAGAATACTTGGGGCCCAAAACCGGCTGGTGTCCGGCTTCATCTTTCCCTTCAACACAACCTGTGGATCGTATTATGATGGATCTGGTTTACATCTCACGGCCAGATTCCTTTTTGCACCGCATGATCTGTTGGCAATTCATCGCCTTAAAAAAAAAAAAAAACTTGAAATGAGCAGTACCCAAGACCCGCATCCCTTCCTACTCCTTGTTTGAGCTATCAATCACGCAGCTCGTAGATTTTCCATACACGAGCAATACATGCGCATGATTGTGCATGATATCTCCATTTTAGCGTTGAAGAATTACGTCATATTCCATGTCTTTCACCATCAAACGACATCAACCGGGTCTTGGGATATCTCGGTTGATCGTCTTCCGTCATGCTTAATGAAACTGTCACGCCAGGCACTTCCGTCCGAAGCTGTACAGATCTGTACAGTGAAGGATGTGAAACAAACTATTTGAGCACGTTTGAGCCATGAAACCTCTGCCCCGTTTTTCCATTGGACTGTTGATTGGTAGATATCCTGTATCATTATGGGCTACCCGGGTTACCCCTATAACGACCCATCAACAGGGGTATGTTTTATGGCTCATTGGTCCACCAGAACACGATTGATCGGAGACAGATTCTTAATTCCAATCACCTCCCGGTGATCAATCTCAAAGATACCTGCGCAACAGGACTCCCGAAATCCCGGAGCAAACTGCTGACAAAAAGTGCATCTGCCGCAAGAGAGCACTTTGCGACAAGGTTACGCCATGCACAATGAAGCCCGCAGCACTGTCGGAAATGTACCGTACGAGGTACTGACGGTCAGTATCAGCTCCATCACTAAGCATGCTGAGCTGATTGACAAAGGCCGGGATTTGCCTGCAGCGTTCACTCAGAGATGCGCCTTGGGCAAAGAGGCGCGCGGCCAAGTAGAAGAGGTAAAGAAGAGGAAGCAGACTGGACTCGTACAGGAGGACCATCCAAACTTCCAGACCATCATCTAGCAGCAGAGTGAAAGAGCCTGTGATGGCAACAAAGAAGCCTACATAGCCGAGAAGGTTCAATGAAATGAAGCACGGTGTGATTTCTCTCCCAACGCACTTTAGCAATGCTTGCAAAGAGTTCCAACTCTGGATACCACTGATGAAGTCCTGATTCTCTACGATGTCTGCACACCAGCAATCCAGCGTCTTCCCCAGGTCCAGAAGCAGATTGAACTGTACGTACGCTCCGTTCATGACCACTGCACTAGAGATTGCAAATAGTGAACAACTTGCGATGGCTTGGAGAATACAGAGCCACCTGGGCAATCTGGTTTCAAGCCTGGAAAAACCGATGTAAACCGATGTATCTTCTAGAAAGGCCCTTTTTAGGATCCAGGAAACAAGATTAAAGTTGGATGCCAAATAAATCGTGGATGGACCATGAAAACATTGCAAACCACAAGCCAGCCACGAACCGTGGGTGAAGTGACCTTCTTCATCTGGTGTAATCTCAAGAAGCACCTGCTGGACAATGAATTCCAGCAAAACCTTGGAAAGATTTGGAAAATGTTGGAAAGTTGCTTCACTTGAACTCTGGATTGACACATATCACGAGTAAGCCGGACGAATAAACCCCTGGCTGTTAATTGGGGTGGTACCATTTAAGTATCTGGTTAACCATTTGGGGAATCATCACAAATCCGTGTCAAAAGTGTCCTCCGCCCCCCCCCAAAAAAAAGTTAGAACATGTTCTTGGTGGGCCCACTGAGGGAAGAACAAAAGATCGGCAAATCCAAGACACAAAAGCCCACAAAAAGGTGAAATGGCACAAATGTTTCTTCGCCACACTGGCCCAGTCCAGTCCATGGCCACAGTCCTGCACAAACTCGTCCTGGTGGCTTCAACGGTGGGATACAGAAATTAGCAAGTCTAAAGTAGAATCATCCCCGAAACTACAATGATCCCGAAGATAGAAGGGCAAGTTATCACTGTTTTGGTAGGACTTTTCTTCTTCTTGGTGGTTGCTACAGCTTGAACATCCACGATGGATGGAAATCTCATAAAGTACCACTCGATGATAAGATTGATAAGCGATCAGACAATACTGGCTAATGGAAAATAAACATGGTACCTACATGCAGCTATGGATTGGAAATAAAAAGTGTTTGAATCCATCAAGCAGAAATCCAGTTTTTGCAGCGCCATGTTGAGGTCGGCTGAACGGAGCGAACGCTTCACCAGTTGCAGCAAGAGAATGGCCACGATGCTGAACAGTATCAGCGACAAAGCTTTCCATTGCTCTCCCGCTGGCTGCAAGTCCAAGATGTACAAAGTCACTGTTGGCACCAAGTAGCAGAGACTCATCATGACAATGCTGAAGGTGGTGAACTTGCTCCAACTCAGCCATAGACTTACTCCAATGTTGTCCACAAGGATCGTGCAAACTAATCCTTTACGAGCTGTGCAGGTAAGGATGCCTGAGAATCTCGAGCCAGGTGCTTAAAAGCTGACCCCCTCCTCCTCAACAAAGAGCCCTGTGAAGTGAAGCGTTGTGTAGCCGGAAGCTCTAGAGGTTTCCCCCCTGGATCCTTTGGCCGAGGGACCTCTGGTACAACCGGATGCCGTCCAGCTGAGGATTCTGGAGTTTTGGCGCCTTTCTGTGGGGTGTGCAGCATCATCCTCTCCAAGTCATAGAGATCAGGAATGCCTGACTCAACGCGGCCAGGGAGGTGACTTGTCAAACCCTGTCTGGGGATCACCGTCCTCACTGTCCTGACCACGATCGTGCTGGTCATCCGGATCCCCTGCCGGTGAGTCCGACGATGCTGCCGGCTCTGTCAGCGGCTCTGTTTGGGTGGCCTCGGTGGATCCAGTTGCTCCGGATCCAAGGCGTGTCTGGTCCATCAGCTTCTGAAGGTACAACAGAAGCTGCTCTTTGGTTTCCATCTGTTCAGCTCGAAGCTCCTTTATTTCACTCCGAAGCTCTTCAAGTGCAACACACCAAGCTGGACCAGTTTGCTCTACACTCTCTTGTTGACGTGCCGACATTTGCCGGGCCAAGATGAGCTGAGATGCGCAATTCAGAATTGTGAAACAGCAGCATGCTTGAACCGAAATGGATTCCAAACTGAATTCGAAGAAAATGGCTGGAACCCTCAAAAAGCTCCAACTTGTGCAGATGATGCAGGAATATCAGGAAATCCCAGGAAATTTGGTAGGGTAGTTGGTGGCAGTGAGGCATGGTGAGGCCACTCATTTTTTTGCGTCCAAGTGCCAGGCCTCATTCATGGCAGGAATGACCACTGCCACATCCGCCGCCATGGCTGCGGCTGCAACTCCCAAAGGTTTGAGCCAACTGATGTGGCCATCTGAAAGGATCCACAAAGACTTACGGTGATTTTAAGTGCGCAATTTTGCAGTTGCAAACTGTAGAATGTAAACACATGTAAAACTTGAAACAAATCTTAAGATAACCAAAGTAAAGGTGAGATATGCTGAGATGTTGGCTGAAGCATCATGTCTTCATCCTCCTGTTGCTCGTTGTAGGCACCTCATTGAAGCGATTGAAAGAAAGCAGCACTTTAGGAAGATACCGATCACATACGATCACATACTGCCACGTTTGTAGCAGTGTAGCTCATTTTGTCCGGCATATTCCGGCATCTAGGTTTGACTGAGTTGCAAACGCACCGGCCCCATCTGAGCGATCGCAACACAGGGACCAAACAAAGATTGTGACTGACTACTTGGATCCCTTGAAACATCCACTGAAACCAATTTGGATTGATGCCTTGATGGCACTGATGATCAACGTCTGCCCATCAAGTGCATCCAGGTTGAGGCCCAAGGATGAACCATGGGCCTGGGAAAGCCGAGCGTCTCATCCAATGATCAGCGTTACCGGTTAACATCGGTTAACCATACGCAACATGTCCAAATCCAGGCACTGGCAGACTGGTAGAAGCCGAGGCGTGGGCCCTCTCTATCTGCACTGTGAACTCGGGATTGGTCCTTGGCAGCTTTTGGGCTGAAGATGGCAGAAGACTCTCTATCAGCGCTGTGAACTCGAAAACCATAGATAGATATTGTTACTGATCAAAGGAAGTTTAAAGGTCAAACTTCCGACAATATGGCCAGATGGATAAGCAGAGGTGGGAAGAGTCAGAGAAGAGAAGAGAAGATCAGAGAAGAGAAAGAGTCAGAAGAAAGAAGATGCAGGTGCGCGAAGGTAGCAAAGTCGCGATTCACAGTGTTTTTTCTAATGATTTGTGGCTCCGGAGGGTCGAAACATAGGCTCGCTAAAGCGGCGGGTGCGGAGCCATGCGGCCAGATGCGAGATGAAAAATTGCACGCCATTGTGGCACGAAGCACATTTGGAAGTCAAAATGTACGAAACACACCGGGTTCGGACCACTTTTGGAAGTTGAGACGTCGAAAAAGTGCACGCCGTTGTGGTGCGAAGCACATTTCGAAATCAAAAGTGCAAAAAACTGACAGGTTCGGAGCACTTTTGGACGGTTCTGCCTGGCAGGCACAAGGGATTATGCACCTTGCCAAAACTGAGCAAAACGTGATGGTTTTGTAGCGTGTCCAAAACCGACGGCAGGCGTGGGACATTTGGAGAGGATCTGGCATCAGATCTTCAGGTTTGCTAAGATGATTTTGCGTGACAGGTGCAGCGCTTCGTGTGGCCTGGCATCACTTTTTCCTGGCAGGCGCAGTACTTTTTAGACAGGTGGAGTGGAATAATCACAAAACAAATTGGTACGAGGCCGTCACCTCTGCACTCAACTTTCCATTTAAGAACGTCTCGC
>Ga0126342_10016875_pt1 | contig 12680 bp, 8 predicted proteins | sample Cyp1metagenome_FD_92528 | JGI IMG/M metagenome (GOLD analysis project Ga0126342, IMG submission 92528) | Coral microbial communities from Lord Howe Island, Old Settlement Bay, Australia - Cyphastrea 1 metagenome | ecosystem: Host-associated > Invertebrates > Cnidaria > Coral ...
ATCCCTTCCCCAGCCAAACCTAAGGGAAGACATATCCCCCACCTGCCCCCCAGGACTCCGCCAAACCGGAGTGACCCTGAGCCTCGAGCAGATTGACACTTAAAATAAAAAATGTTGGTCCCCCCCCAAATTCATCAACACATTTTTCCACCTTTTTCCCCCGAAATTCTTTCTTTCCACGTCCCCCAGTTCTTCTCTTCTTTTGAAGAGATTGCTCAAGCTTTGGCGGACCTTGTAAGTAATTCGTAAGGACAGTGTGAAACGGTTGAAGCAACTTTTGGGGGATTTTCAGATCAGCTAACATGGCTAGGCCTGAATTCAAATAAATTTTTGCAGTTTTAACTGCAGTCCATCGTCCCAAGATGAGAACACGATCCAGGGATCCACACTTGACAAACAGGGATGTAGCACCTCCCCTTCTGAGTGAGTAGGGTCTGAAACCCCATTCTGAAATTTTTAGCCCCTGCAGACATTCATTAAACAATTGGCGCCACACATGTGGCTTTGCAGTTAAATAAGTGTGAGCAGGGACTTGTTGTTTCCAAAACCAAAGTAGTTTCAAAACACTCAACTCAGTAAGGGTCACACTTTCAGCAGCCCCCTGGCGTTTGCCAGATTTGGTGAGCCCCAAACTAATCACTGCAGGTTGGGAGTTGGAGGTCATGTGTATATTCCAGGCTTGCAGGTCCAGCAACTCCCCTGTGCGCAGCAACGTGTAAAATCCCACCAGTAAGGACAATCCAAAAGAAAAATGCTGATTGAAGACAGCCCACCCTACCACGGCTTTAAGGATCCCCTCAGTGAGAGGAGGGGCTCGGTTGGGAAGCTCGTTAGCAGTCCAGGTTTTCATCAATCTCCAGGAGGTCTGGAGATGCCCTTTCAGATGAGGGTCAAGATCTTGTAACCCAGCCAGCAAATTGCTTGCCACAGAGCGTCCTTCTCCCTCTGACCACAGGTGCTCGATGTAGTCACTAACCACGGCATCCAAGCTATCCCTGCGCTTTGGGAGCGATATGCCCTCCCTTTGCAGGTGATCATAGAACTGGTTGAGACTGGCTTGATAGCGCTGTTTGGTCACAGGTTGCACCGTCAATGATTTTAAGGTACCCAGGGTCTTGCGGACTTTTTTCCTATCTTCCTTTGTGCGGCCTTCAGCTACTTTTGCGGCTTTTTTAACCATTTCTTTTTGACCCCTCTGCGCGAGGGGCGATCCGCAGGGTTCTGGTGGGTATCTACGTACCCACAGGAGAGTTGAAGACCGCTTGATAGAAGATAGGCACTAATCCGCATAAGGGTGCGACGCATTTTTCGCGAAGAAGAGCGTCCGCGGGAGAGAGCGTGCAAAACAACAAGAGAATCAACCAGGTGCACACAACGCACATCACATTCTCTAAGCTGTTCAACCCTGTATTTGACCGTAGTCAAAACTGCCCTGAGTTCCAAAACATTGATGTGCTCGGGGGCGCCTGACCACTGCCACGACGCAACGGTTTTCCACCTCCAAAGCCTAGCAGGCACACTTGCACGGAGCCTATGAAACTTTGCCGGAGCATCTGTTGAACCTTGCAGCAGGATATCCTCACCTTTCAAGGAGACCAGAGAACAAAGGCGTTGAACCAGCTCTACGCTACAAGGGGCGCTCGCAGTACTACAGCTAATGGGGGGCCGCAGGAGAAGACTTTGCAGAGAACGACCCCAACCTGGAGTTAGCCTATTCACCACCTCTTGAACGCTTGTCGGTTCAACCAGCCCTAAAGGTTGCAGCAGCTTCACCAGCAGCCACGCCACAACAGGCACACACCATGAGTTGCCCAGCAAGCTCAGCCGGCAGTCCGTATGTTTTTCTGTTCCATGGTCCTTTTTGGGCAGGCACTGGATAGTGTATCCTAGGGGAAAACCCATGATGACCTCCCGCTCAGACACGCTTGGGATTCTAAAATCCCCTCGCGCATTTGACACGCAGTTTTCATCTTTGTACTGGTACGGGGGGAACCTATGACGATCGCTCCGCCAGCGCTCGAGCTCATGCCCCTTGCACGATTTGATGCCTGCCGGTCTCTTCAAGGGTGTCGAGCTTGGACGTGACGTAGTGAAAGTTGGCAGCCGCTGTCGCTCAGCTAGCGACCATCCTGTCTCCAGAAACATCTGGGAGTCCACCACGGCTTCCAGCTGGACCTCCCCTTGGATTGGGAGCCGCCCGTCACTCCCATAGCCCAAAGCGACTCCTTCTCCTGCTTGAAGCTCCCAGCTGATCCAGTAGAGCCGGGGCCGATGGCACAAAGCCACGCCATCGGCATCAATGAACCACGGCCTGTCCTCGAAGCTCTGGTTCATAGTTTCACAATCTTTGGCATCCATGGAAGCAACGCTCTCAGTCAGGGTGTGCACCTGGGCCCAGGGAAATGCCTTTCTGATCAAAGCGGTCACCCGAGGCACGTGCACGAAAAGATTGCTCCTCAAGTCTCTGAGGGCGCCTTTTCTGTCACAATTCAAGCCAGACACCCCCTGGCATGGGGGGCCAGCTCCCACGATGACTAGTCCCACGGATGGAAAGCGCATTGCCCATCTGCTGACCATCTCCGCGTCAATTAGGCAAACATCCTCCACTTGAAAAAAATCAGGGAACAAGCTTTCGACTACTCTCTGAGCCTCGCTGGACTTCTCTACTGAGACGTGACCCACCACAGGAACCTCCAAGCAATCCAGGGCTACCCGAAGGGCAGCAATGCCATCGAAGAGCCCCACACTGAGAACTTGGGAGAAATCGTGCCTTTCAGGCAGCTCCCCTCGTACCAAGCTGGTACTCGCGGCGCGCCCATAGGGGGTCAAAGCACGGGAGAGGACCACTCCCCCACCTGTGGTAGACGCATCGCTGGCCGTAACCAACTCCCCAAACCCCGAACGCAGGTTCATGAAAGAAAGAGGTATCAGACCTATGAAACGAGCTAGTTCAGCCACTACAGCAGGTGTCAGCCGCCGTCTTTGCTTAGCTTGTTGGGGGCCCACCTCAGTGATACTCCTCCAAATTTGATTTAGCCCCGCCAACAATGGTCGCCTGAACATAGCCACGTAGACAAACCCCCCTCCAATGACCTGTAATTCTCTTTGGGTTGCAGTGCCTCGCTCCAACAGCTCTATAGCTAAGGCAATGTAGCGGGCCACTTTGGATGGCTTCGCTGTTACAGTGCCTTTGACCCCATCAATCCAAGCCCCTTGCACTTCTGCCCTCAGCTCTTGCTGGGTGGATTTTTTGGGATGTCTTGGGAGGCCTTCCCTTTCATAAGCCTCCCTTAGGGCAGTGGCTACTCGAGAAGGGCTCCCCTCCAGGACTTCTGACAGATTCTTGTTGACTTTCTGCAGTTCGTCGAAGTTGTCAAGATAAACTCTAAAGAGGTGTGGGTGTACACTAAAGGGTCTATCTCTCCTAAGCTCCTGAGCCCCACTAAGAGGGGGTTGCAGGCTTCCCATGCATTGCCTCACAACTCTCCTATGGATGTGTTGTGCCAGGGCAACGCTGTTAATCCATCCCATTGGCAATACAGTGGCCACCAAATACCCCTCTTCATCCCCAAAATCTGAAGGCACCAGCGATCGGGGTGCAGGCTTAGCAAACCCGAAAAATCTCCACCAAGCCTCCGGAATCGCGAATAAATAGAAGAAGCATCTGATGTCCTCAGAGGAGATGCAAAGGTTTTCACTGGGGTCTAAGAACATGGTGCCCAGGTTTGTGACCATAGGAAGGGTGCTAGTATCACCTACCATTGGAGAACATAGGGCGTTGGCCGGCTTCAAGTTCATAATCAATCGACACACCTCCAGTGTTCCAATGAACTCCTGCTTGCTTACAGAAAAAAGGCCATTGAGCAAAGGCTTCCCCCCCACGTGGAACAGTGAAGATCTACGCAATACCCGACAAAGACCCCTCGCCACAAGGCCATGAGCGACTGTACTCCAATGGGCATCCGACACCATCACTTTAGGGGGCTTTGCAATGGAATCCGGGGGAGAAGCAATCATGAACTCTTCGAGGTGATCGATATAATATTTGACCCCCCCATCAACAAAGTCCCGAATGTCAAGCTGTCCAACTTCACTTGGGAGAGAAGCTTCCACTTCCTCCCATACCACTGGTCTAGCTACATGAACTTCATCACCCACATAGTCCAGTTGTTTGCAACTAAAGAAATCAGTGAAACTCATAGGGGGTAACAACTCCTCCAACAACCCTGAATCATGCACTACTGCTGCCAGCCTTTTTGCAACCCGAAAGGAGGTCGGGCCACCTCGTCCTGTGCCGCCTCCCCCATACAAATGGTTGAGGCTTCCCAAAAGAGCCACGAAAAACTGTCCTCGAGGGCCTGAGCCAATTAAAGATCCTGGGGCACAGATAGGGAAAAGTTTACTCCTATCGGCCATGGGCTCTGGTCTGCAATGAAACATTTCACATAACTTCAGGACCTCATTGACCAGTCCCCCGACGTCTGCCACTCGCGCTGGCTGCAAAAGTCCACGGCGCCATTTCAGGACACCTTCATGCAAAAGCCGGTGAAACTCTTGGGAGCTGCCAGACCCTTTAGCCTGCTCGCTCCCCTCAGCCTCCAACGCCGCTGCCTCAGCATTGGAAACCAACTCCTCTATATCATGCATAGTGATACCGCTGCCAATCTCTGCGCCGCCCATGCCACCACTCAAGCTGCCTCTGCCTTTCTGCGCTGCATCTGCACCAACGCTCGCCGCCTCAGCACTAAAGGAGAAATCAGGAAGGAGCACTGTCTCCACTGCAAATTGGGAGTTCGGCATAGGACTGTGGGTGCCTTTGGGATGGTGACTGTTCGACATGGGTGCTACTTTTTCTCCTTCTGCCATGTCTTTCCGTCGTCCCTTCTATCCGATCCTTTGCCCTTTGCGCTTTCGTCACCTTTCCCTTTGTTAGCACCTTTCCAGTCCTTGCCCTTTCTACTCCCCTTGCCTCCGCCCAGCGCCTCTGTAGATCTTGTCCCGGAAGGTCTGGCTGTCAACGACCTCAATCTTTCTTCTTCCCGCGCTCTTTTGGCTGCTTCCACTGTTTCGGCCTCCTCTGCCATCGTGCCGCCATCGCTCCTTACCAACTCCATTTGTCTGGAGACCGTCCAGTGGTTGCCACGGGAGGAAGATTCAAGGCTCTTCAAGCGTTGTGCCATAAGATCACACGCTCCAGCCACATGGCCTTGCAACATCATGTCCAAGGTCTGAGCGACCGTAAGAGCTTCTTGTGCCATTGGGGGAGACATATGCCCCATCAAGCACTGACGAGCATAATGAGTAAAGACCGGGTCCACCTTCTTCCGGTCCAACCCCCAAACCGTCCCAGCCGCGGTTAGAAGATGTTGCTTAGCCTCTGTAGCCGCTGAACAGGCTAAAGCGCCTGGAAAGCGCTTCCAGATTGTTCCCAGCTTCCGCTCATTGTCAAAGAGCCCAACTGAGGCGACAGGCCCGCTTGACACCGTCTCGCTGCTGCTGCTCCTCGAAGCTGATGAACTCGACTTGCTCTTCTTCTTTTTGCTCTTTTTGGATCTCCCAACCTTCCTTGCCTTCTTCAAAAACTTTCTCCTCTGTCGGGCTTCGGGATCCAGACCTGTCTTCTCGAACAGGAGCTTGGGAGATTTCTGCCCTATCTCCCATTCATCCTCACTTTCTGAACGCCTCCTCTTCCTCTGGGAGTCTTCTTCCTCCCGTCTCTTCTGCTTCTTATCAGCCTTCTTGACCTTCTCAGCCGCCTTGGGAGGCTTATCGTCTCCCCTCTCCCTTTCTTGCTTCCTCCTGGTCTCATCAGCTCTCAACGCCTCCAACTCATCGGCTTCACCTGCGGGAGCTCCCACTGATAGCAGGTTGGTGAACCATGGGTCTTTTCCCTGATCCACCTTGATAAAGCTCCTGCCATGCACTAGGAACGCATCTGTCAAGGCCCCCGGGCAATCCTCTTGGCACAGGTGAACTGTGAGCTGACGCTTGGGACGCCCGCTGAGCAAGCGCAACAAGGCATCATCTTGTGTGCCTGAGGCTTCAAACGTGCCCATGGGCTGTCCATCTTCCAGCCCGAGGTTGGTGAACTTCCCCACCAACTCAACCTCCCTGCCATAGTACCTGGCCTTTTTCAAATGAATGTAGCCCAGAGACCCGAGATCGCCCAGCCCTAGGCTGAGGCACTTCTTCTCTTCCTCTGCAGGCGGTTCAACTCGGGCTGCCGGGCGCCTAAGCCGTCCCACTCGAGCAGCCGGACGCCTCCCCACTACCTTCGGCGGCATCCTCCTCTGTCGTGCCTCCGGTCTCTTCTGCGATTGAACCGCTCTTGCTTGGCTCGGCGCGCAATGCCTTTCGATTTCCCTACACTCCACCTCGCGTGGGAAGAGTAGGGTATCGGCCCTTGCCAACCAGGACCTTGAGCCCTCCCACTGCCACTGCTCCTGGCAGGAGGGGGATGGTCAGGTTCACGAGGAACCCTGCGATCCTCTCTTCTTGGCGGAGGGCCAGCTGGCTCCGGCGGCCTCTCTGGACGAGACTTCTTCTCCTTTCCCGGAGCTGACCTGGGAGTAACACTGGACTCCCTTCTTCTCCTTTCCCGCGAACGATCCGACCTATGGTCTCGGGATCCTCTGGCTCTCTCCCCGGAAGTCCTTCTCCGCGATCGCGACCTCCTGTGCTGCCTCCTTCGGCTTCTGCTGGCGTCTCTTCTCTTCCTTGATTCCTCCTTGGCTTCACTTCGCTTAGCTTCTCCTTCTTTCTCTTCTTCCTTGGGCGGCTTGGCCTTGATCTCCGCTTCAAGCTTCACCTGTTGTGCTCCGGCGGCGGGCACTCGTGGGGCAGCAGGGCAACTCTTCGGATAGATTCCGAGGTTGACTTCCTCGGGTGTCCTTTCAGCGCAATCTGAGGCAACAGGTTGGGAGGTGGGCGCAACACTCTCCCCTGGCTCGGTGGCAGCGACTTTCTTGGCAGCTTGGGAGGCTAGGGCAGCTTCCTCCCGTGGCGCAGGTGCAGCTGCTTTGCACTCAGCCGCAGCTCCAGGTGGCCCGTTGGCAGGAGTGGCAGTCCCCCCACCAGGCGCAGCACCAGGAGCAGGTATGGGAGCGGCTAGGCTCCCTTCACGCCACCCTCGGCGCGCTAGTTCGTCTCGGGCCTCAGCCTCAACCACCCTGAGCCGAGTGGCAACACCGTCCACAAAGAACGGAAGGCCGGTGCCCTGATCTAACAGCGAAAGTATGCGGGCAACACACCGGCACACGGCGCACTCACAATTGATTGCCGCGTGCCCCCCCATATAAACCTTAAGCCAACAGCTATGTTATACAAACAGGAATGGCTTCATGTTTAATCTCGAATGTCGTAAGATCATATCGTTATATTATGTCCGATGTATATGTTTATTTATATAGAGCGATCCTGACATGGGATGCGGCCAAAGCGTCACAAGACCAGTTCTCCGAGCACCAAGGTGTTGCAGCCTGAGTCTCGTGATCTCGGAAGGAGAATTCATGGCCTAGTGTTGCACCATTGAAATAATGATTAATGGCCATGGATACTAGAGATGATAAGATTTTTTTCCATGAAATACGTCTTTCTCCATGAAATCTCTCGCAATTGATGGCAATTAATGGATATGACCTGGATCTGAATGGAATTGAATGAACATCCCATTAATGCCCCCCCAAGGGGCTTTTCTCAGCTTTTCACTGAAAAAACAAGTTCTAAACTAAACTGCAATTCTAGAAGTGGATTCAAACGAATTCTGACCATCGGCAGTTTCATGAGTCCTATTTTATCAGTGAGGGATCCCAAGGGCACCCCGGAGTTAACCATGGGATCTGGGGCATCCAAAGAGCATAGCTGAAAAAACCCATGACTTCCTGGGAATGGTTTAAACATACCACCTATAAATTCCTGCTGATGATTGGGGGATGGTGCAAATGACATTGTGGTTTTAACCACATGATTAATACACATACCACCAAATATATTCATATGTGTCTGAGGTCCTATAATTCCATGGATATTCCATGGCTTAAGCGGATCAGAAGTGAATCTGCTGGCTTCTCCAAAGCGCCGGCAGCCCTTTTCCGCTGGTCACGGCGCGAGTTGTGAGCGTGAAAATGTGTGAAAATCCGACTCGACTGCTGTGAAGCAGTGGCTCAAATGGTCATTCTATTGGGCATGTCATGCCGAAAGTCTGTGGAGTGTCGGGTGGCCCCATATTGTACTGAAATCTCCTGACTAGATTGAGCGTGCCCTGGCCAGAATCGACTCACTAAATTTTCAGGCGAATCGAAACTAAGTTGATACATGTTTACACCCGTCCATACCCTCTGGTAAACGTTTACATAGCTATGGAAAATCACCATTTTTAATGGGAAAACTCACTATTTCTATGGCCATTTTCAATAGTTATGTTAGTTTACCAGGCCGGGTATATTCACTGCCTATATCCAAGAAGCGTTCCATCCAACTCGCCCAAGTGGTGCGAAGTTGTGCACATGTACCGTACGAGAAATTCAACATATGAAATTGCAACATAGCTATTATTCCATATGATTCCATTTATTGATGATGACCTATTGTATGACCTATTGTAGGTGAATGATAGCATTCTATTAAACAACACTGAACATTTTCAAAACAGTCATAGAATTGGTCCGATTCAAAAATCATCCCCATCCTTACCCTCAAACATGGCTAGCCGGAAAATCCTTCATGGATTTCGATGTTTTTCCCAGCGATATAAAATTACATAAACATTCATTTATAGGGGCTTTCCGATTTCCAGCTATTTCCAGCTATTTCCATGTTTGATTGCCGAAATCCCATTGAATCCCATGACATCGCATTTTTTTTCACCATCAAATCCCACCACGATTTTTACCCATTCTGACGGGTCCCCGGGTCCTCTACGGCTGTGCTCCAGGGTCCAAGAAGAAGCCGTAGAATCCGCTGAAGGCGATGGCTCCGCCCAGAATCAGGAAGGCAAATTTCCTGACATCGCTAGCAATCCTTTTTTGAGATATACCCTCCGGTAAACTAACATAACTATGGAAAATCACCATTTTTAATGGGAAAACTCACTATAAATGGCAATTTTCAATAGCTATGTTAAATTACCGGAGGGTATACATTGATTAATACATTCTGAATGTACCTGACATCCTGACATTTTTTTTAAAGTACATGTCCCGATACGAAGTCTGTGATATATCCCTATGTCTTGCTTCTTTTGATCATTGAACCCAAGGTTTTGATGTACATTCAAAGAACACATATAATTAAACATAATATATAAACACACACACGTTTTCTGTGAAATTTGCTTGTCACTAATTATATTAGTGAACTTTCATGAAAGCCAGCGAAAAAATACCCTATCCGCCTATCCGCCGGGCCGATGGGGATCATCCAATGGGGGGATGGGCTGCCCGTTTTCCACTTTGATCAACGGGAAAAAAAAAACAGGTGATTTTCTCATCTAAAAAACAAACATGGCATTTAAAAAAAAACATCAAAAATAGAGGTCTTCATGATGGGAACATGAATTAAGTGAAACATCTGGGCTTGATTGAAAATAGATAAATCATGACAAATAATGATAAATAGGCTGCCCAATTCCATCCACTGGTGAGACTCATTGATAATATGTTTAAACACCAGCAATCGTGGTGTTTTCCCCAAATTAAGTTGGTGAACTCCCCAGAGTCCGATATAAGTCAGACACACCCCGGTCACCAAGAAATTCTAGATGGTTATAGATGCTAATTAATCACATACAAATCACATATAAATCGCATATCAATCCCATGTAAATAACATATGAATAACATATAAATCACATATAAATTCCACTAGCTATCTAATTCTCCCACTAATCCCCAATAAACCCCATTGAATCCTGTGAGCACCACCAAATCCCAGCTTCAGATCCAACCCCGCTGGCTCTGCCACGATGATATCCTTCTGGTCAACCACCTGAAGCGAGGAATCAGCCATGAGATGAAGCATACCATGATATACACCAGTGTTCTCCAATATTACCGTCTAAACATACTATACACAAATAGATGCACATACCCATGCTAAATATGCTAATGCTAATTACGTGTATCCATATATATATATATATATATGATGGATAATGATGATGTTGACCCCATGGACAATCAAACGTCATCAAAGTAGGCTCTGCCGGTGTCAGGGACGTCACATTTTTGGTGGCATGAATGGGATGAGCCATATGAGCTGGCTAAAATGGCCTAAACAGAACATGAGTACAATGGCTTTACAACATGACAAGAGCCGGGCAATAATCCATGACTCAGGTGGTGATGGAAAGCTCTGGTTGGTTCATGATGCAATCTTACAAATTGAGATCCCCAAAAAAATGAAGACATTATCCAGCAACTCTTCAAGTAAAAGCCTCTTGTGGTCCCAGGCGCTGTAATGCCACCATCACGAGAACGGCAAAGCAGGCGGTAGTCGTATTTGCCTGGGAGAAAGTGACGAAAACTGTGCCCTGAGAAGTGTGCAGAACAGCCCAGTGCCCCACCTGGGGGAACCATGGAGTCAGTGTAGGAATACTCATGGCCACTGTAAGGCTTCGCCAGCAACTGTGGGTTCTGCATGTTGTCATAAGTGGCGATCTCCTCATAGTTGGTGCTGCCTGCACTATGCCGAGTTTTCAGGACTTCAGGATCTGCCTCGTTTCAAGATGTTTCAAGGCTGGAATCCACACATTTTAAACACCACATGGGCAACGCGTCTCTGGGCCTATTTACGTATGTGAATTCAGGGGGGTGTCTGCACCGTCATGAAAAGTCATGAAAAGTCCACATTTTTTGCATGTACTACGAAGCAACTCATGTAAACATGGCTAGCTGATATAATCTTGTATGGCCCTCAAGAAAACATCTGAGCGACGTAACACAAACATCCCTATTTCTGGCAACGAATTGCGCTATCAAACGATCATTCGCCGATGTTTTTTACTCGTTGTTGCTTAACCCAAACAAGTAAGAAACACATGATTCCATGTCTGTTGAAAATATTGAATATCAACATAAAAAAAACACAGTTGAAACGTAAATCTATTCATATTAATTCCAATAGTTTGTTGCTTTACCCTTGCTTTACCCACCCCCATCCCCCCTTTTTCATGGTTGACCCGACACCTGCTGGCTTCCTCTCGATGATGTATCCCACCTGGCGCTGTAAAGCTGACATCTCCACGTTTTTGCGTCATGAAAATGCGGTTATTATCCTGCTGGGCCGGCCAATATCCTATACAGATTACATGTATATATATATATATATATATATGTATTATTGAATAGTCATATGATATCAGATCTATTTGTGGCCAATCTTGAACAGCCTTTTAAAAAAACATGTGTTTTAGCAGGTCCGTAGGGTCCGAAAAACACCAGGGCGGGCGCCTTGGTTCCTGGGATGCCACCAGCCCAAGCCAACATCACATCCTCATCGACCACAGTCAGCTCAATCTCTGAGTCTTCATACCTGGGGGCGCAAAGATTTTGTTCACATCTTGGACAACAAAAAAAAATTAAAAAAAAGGGGATCTGACTGACTAGCGAACATATTGACAATGAAAAGCGGAATTGATACATGACTTCAATAGAAATACTTCAACATATTTAATTAAACAGATTCATTGAAGGGAAACTTGTGATACCTGTAAACATGGTTTTGCAGGTTTTGCCATCAGTTGCACAGGGGTCCTCTGAGTTTTATCTTACACTCTTACACCTGTTCCGATAACCTTGCAGTGAGCGGGTTGCGCTCTGTTCCCCGCAGGTTGTGGTTGCTGCCTCATGCAACTGGTGGAAAAGAACTGATAACTCTAAGTCTAAAGGAGGTAGCAAACACATTTGAAACATTATCTTATCAATGTGCATGTTTCTTTGAAACATTATCAACGGCAGTTGGTCTTCATGTTCAACCTTGTGATTTTGATGCCCTGAAAAGTGCCCCAGAACTATCCCCAAAGAGGCTCAGAGGATCTGAAACATCCCGCCGGTACCAGATTTGAATGGCCAGCTACACTGAAGAACATCTTACTTGGAGCTCTTACCGACCGGGGACCACCAAATAGCTACATTGGATATTGTAGAACCAACACGCATGCTTTATTAGTATTAGCCATCCGACTAGATATTAGAATCTGCATATAACATTATAAGACTAAATGTTATACCACATTTATTTTACATAAATATTATATTCATATACAACCAGTGTCTTGCTAGCAAGTCCAGTCAAGGTCCAATGTCGTATGTGTATGTCCAAGTCCAAGCTGCTCCATGTCAACGTCCTGGCCGGAAGGATCCTTGATGCCATTCTTCTTCAAGGTCCTTCTGGCGTCCTTCTCGAGCTGCTTCTCATCCACAGGCCTAATGCGCTGTCGAAACCACGGTTTTGGAACATGGTGGTTGTAGATCATAAGCAACATGCGGCTGATGATGCTGATGATGATTGTATGCACATATCAATGTATCCATGTATGTCTGTCTGTCTGTCTGCCTGCCTGCCTGGCTGCCTGGCTGGCTGGCTGTCTGTCTGTAATGTATGTCTGTATGTCTGTATGTCTGTATGTCTGTATGTCTGTATGTCTGTATGTCTGTATGTATGTATGTCTGTATGTCTGTATG
>Ga0126342_10016876_pt1 | contig 12679 bp, 11 predicted proteins | sample Cyp1metagenome_FD_92528 | JGI IMG/M metagenome (GOLD analysis project Ga0126342, IMG submission 92528) | Coral microbial communities from Lord Howe Island, Old Settlement Bay, Australia - Cyphastrea 1 metagenome | ecosystem: Host-associated > Invertebrates > Cnidaria > Coral ...
GGACTTTAAATCTTCCATGTTCTTTTAGGCTCAAAACCCTGCATTTTGAACAGTTTTGGACTGCTTTTGGAAACCCCTCGAAGGGGAAAACTCCCGAACGTCCCTTCTGAAATCCTACTAACTCTAAAACTAATTATATACATTTATTCAATTTATTCCATTTTTTCCACCCTCTTGGCCCAACTTGCAGCCAGCCAGGCCCCAGAACACAAGTCATAGTGTGTTACGCCTTTGTTTGGCCGGAATTTTCGGCACCGTTAAGGCTTAAAATCTTCCATGTTCTTTTAGGCTCAAAACCCTGCATTTTGAACAGTTTTGGACTGCTTTTGGAAACCCCCCGAAGGGGAAAACTCCCGAACGTCCCTTCTGAAATCCTACTAACTATAAAAATACATTTATTCAACTTATTCCATGTTTTCCACCTTCTTGGCCCAACTTGCAGCCAGCCAGGCCCCAGAACACAAGTCATAGTGTGTTACGCCTTTGTTTGGCCGAAATTTTCGGCACCGTTAGGGCTTAAAATCTTCCATTTTCATACTCTTAGGCTCAAAGACCTGCATTGTTGTCCAGGCCCAATGGGAGGATGATCTCCGGTGTCAGCTTGTTTTACAAAACATCACGCCTGCTCGTAGATGGCTGTTCGAACCCGCTGTAGAGTGCATGGCCTCAGAGTACCCTCAAGGCATCTCGTTGCACTAGCAGAACACCAGAACCTTCAAACCGTGGTCAACTGTTGTCAACATCTAGAACTACACGGTCACGGTGTTCTTGTGCAAGTGAACGGTACTTGTGGACACTTGTTGTGGACACTTGTTGTGGACACTTGTTGTGGACACTTGCTGCAGAGCAACCACATTTGCTCTGAGATACAAGCATTTAAAACTAGTAAAACTCTTACCTCCGGTAAAAAATGAGTCAGCATGCGTACATTGTCTGGACTCAAAGATTGGACTAAACCATCTGGGTCACGTTTATGCAATTCAGGTCCAGGCGTAGTCACATTGAGCAAGCTGCGGAATGCCTGAAGTCTTGTACGTGCTACTCCCAACTTGCGCTGAAGCGTGGAGTTGCAGAGAACGCTTGAAATCTCCGTATTCACTGTGATTCACTGCGCCAAGAATCATATTGCAACCATATTTGTGCATGTATATCTATGCATGTGTATGTATATACCATATAATCCATATATATATATATACATACATATATCATAATGTAAAATCTATTACGGCATATTATGAATATGTAACTTATTGTAACTTGTTCTTAGTATTTTGATCTTCTACCATTTCTCTTTCGGAGACGTGTCTTGGATTCTCAGATCTTTAGCGCCTTCTCTCCACGGAACTTGAACTGCACTGGCATAGCGACAGCTCCACTTCCAGCTGCTCATGGCCATTTGATCATGTTGCGATCGAAAGGAAGGGAAGCCATGCTTTAATATCTTTAATCAGTTTGAATCAAAATTGAATCAAAGAATCAACTTGATTCGGTTTTGCAAGAATTGCGTCGGATACACGCCAGCAGGTCACAAGCTTGATTCTATGTATTTCGTGAACATGGTGTGTACTTTTACTGTATATTGCCCTGATACCCCGCGAGTTTCTTGAGTGGACCTGACCTAGTTTCTATTGTACAATCTAATATGTGATATATATATATATACATATTATATTTTATTATATAATATATATATATATTATGTGTATATATATATTATATATATTATGTATGTCTGGACTTTAGGAAAGCGCACAAAAGGCCGCGACAGATGACTCGAGAGCCCCAAGGGCCAAAGCTGTGCAAGTCCCTGGCATCTTGCAGCATAGTCACTACACAGCTCCCTTTGCCAGTCGGTCCCTCTGTCTCGACTGTGCACTAAACCTGTACAGCCATCTTGGAGATGGCAACACCGCAGCCACAGCCAATCAAAAAGATGCGACTGGCGCCGCTGCAAGGGCCAACGCTACGGATTGGCTGTTCGGCTGAACAAACAAGCTGCGTTTCTTGCAGCAAAGGACTGTCCGTGGGGGCGGAACCTCTCCAGGTATACTGAGGTGCCAAATGCTAGAAAATGGCACGAAAATATCAGAACGTTGTACTGCACTGAAATCAAAGTGGCAACTACAAATGAGCGCCACAGTGAGTTGTATTACAATATGAAAAGATTGGCTATGCGCTCTGAAGAAAACCATCTCGAGCGAAGCTTTTGCATCACATCTACTGTATTCCCATTCCTGACATCCAACGCAGAACTGAGGCAAGAGCGCATAGCAAAATGTTGGTCCGGTCTTGTGCAGACTCCGTTGCACAGCTTTCGAACCCAGGGATTAAGGGATCAGAACATATCAGAACTTATTATCTGATTGAACCAACTCCACTGAATCAACTGAACCACATGAATCATGGGCAGGGCCGGCAGAGTTCGCCATACCTCTGAGATTGGCCTTCTCTGCACTTTGGAGCACCTGTTCAGATCCACAACTGAGTAATTTCTGCATCACTGATCCAGACAATCCCAGGAAAGGTGATGAAATGGGTATGACAGTGGTATGACGCTTTCCACATATACGAGTTCGGGCAAAGAAACAAGAGCCAGAAAGGACCAAGCCTCATTGTAGAGATGGCTCATATCGTGTGAAAATCCACAATCCCATTTGATCCTGGGCGAAAGCGCACTCACAAATTGATTATCGTTCAGTAATCGGAGCACAATCTTTTAGTAGTGAGGCAAATGCCAGGAGGTGCGAATGCGCGAAAGAGAGAGAGAGAGAGAGATCGAGCGGAGTGTGTGTGTATATATAAATGTGTATAAATATATATATATATATTATTATTATATATTTACATACGTACACAAATATGTGATATAAAATGATATAAATAATATAATACGATATGAGATGATATTGGGGAATCGGGAGAAGTACTACAAGAAGATCAAGAAGAGGGACAAAGGAAAATGCGAATTTATGCAAAACTCGGTATAATATGGTATACAGTAATTCTGTGCAATCATTGATTTCATCTCAAGTTCTGGCGTTAGCCTGGGGAGTGAATTGTGTGCAGACTGTGCCGTCTTCGTGGCTTTCTCCCAAGGAGAGATAGGAGAGATAGGAGAGATACTGTAACGTGTTTTGTGTCAAAGGTAACCCTCAGGCGTCAACACAAAGACACGTTCAATCAAGATTACATATTCAGCTTACTTCAAGCATGTAGATGTCGCACATGCTCCGCAAAACTACGGAGGGAACATGACATTTTTTTCATGTTGCTACCTTGGAAAATGCATGGTATCATCTTTTCTGTAACTTGGCGCATCTGTGCAAGCAAGGCTCAATTTCAAGAATTCTAATTCACCTGCATTAAGCTCTTCTTGCCGCAAGCCACTGACTTTTGCATAAAACGTATTGCCTGGAAAGCGTCTCAGTAGTGTGACACAGTAGCTGCTCAAGCATCAGAAAGCACGCGCAAAGAAACTGAAAACCCCTGATTTGTACCTGGATTTTTGAGCTACGGGTATTTACAGGGTGCTTGCTTCATGGCGCAGCACCATGGTTCCATGGGATCTTCGCCAAATCACAACTCATGCTCGAGACAAATGCCAAGGATTGCCAAGGCACTATAGATCTGATCTTCATGAAACTTGACACTGACCACAAGGCTGATGGCCAACAGGCGATGGATAGAGAACGTATTCACAACCTGCATTTCTCCGAATGGAGGCAAGATAGGCAAGAAACAATGAGACATCAAAACAGATCAAGACAGGCTATCACTGATGCTGCCCTTGATTGAATTGAAGGACATTTCAAAAGCTACAAAGACCGTATTGTGTCTTCCTGGAGCTCGTATAATGTGCTTGCGTCGTTGCCTCCCTGTTTTTGGGTGTCGATGTGTGCAAAGAGAAGTGTGACTGCAAGTCTAGATAGTCTAGTGAGTAGGTTAGCGCGCTCGTGAGTGGTGGGGTATTGCTAGCCAGAGCAAGCAATTCATTCAGCCATAAGAATTGGGTGATGTGCTGGTGTATTTGCTAGGTGTGCGAGCATACTTAGACTCTAGATTTCTACAGAGCACAAATTCGCTATCGGTAAACAGTGGACTTCTGCCTAAGCGGAGGATGTGAGGTGAAACCGATAATTTTCTTGTTCGAGCCTGTCACTTTTCCAATGTCAGAACATGTTCATATATCCAGGCACGTCCATTTGCTGTGACAGCATATTGGTCTTTGCCAATTGAGACTGATATGTCAGTTCCTCAAAAACTTTCGCTGGGATCCGCTGAGTACCAACTCAATTGCTTCATTTCATGGCCTTCATATTATCATGGTGTTCCATTGGATGCGATAAAATAGCATGAAACAGACTGATATCTTTCACAACTTCACAAGTGTGTAAAGTCCGACCGGGCGCTGTGTTGCTCCATGTTCAGACCTAGAGATGGCACACGACCTAGCAATGGCCGAGGAACAAAATTTGGACAAAAGTCCAGAAGGCGAATGATGTAGATCAGTGCAAGAAGAAAGCAGGAGTCACTGCAACTGAAGTGTTCTCTCAAGCGCTCAAGGTATTCTTCGATGCCAATGCTGGGCTTTCGAAAACCTGCGTTCTGATGATGTTCTGTCTGCCCCTAGCAAGGACATGGTGGAATCTTCTCACAACAAGCAGTTCTATGCGTTGCCACAACTTTCAATACGGGGACAACACGGGGACAATGCAAACAACCTGAACTAAATCACCAAGGTGCCATGGAAGCAGCTGCTGCAACGGGAGCTGAGGTCAGGAATTGCCTCATTGGTCATGCATGAAAGTCCAAATGTCCAGAACACATCTTTCATCGTTTGAATCATTCGCATTCACTTGCACGCTTGCAATCAGCTTGCAATCGCCTTGCAATCGACTTGCAATCGACTTGCAATCGGCTTGCAATCGGCTTGCAATCATTACATGCACAGCTCTATGTGACAAGTGCTGGTAGGTACTACTAGCAGGTGCTAGTCCTGGTGCTTGGGGTGCTAGAGCTCAGGTGCGAAGGCAGCGGTTGCTAGAGTCAAGGGTTCCTGCTAAGCATTACTGTTATGCTCAATAGTTCTATATATATATATATACACAGTCAATTAGTAGACTACATTATACATACATCATTCATATCGGTATAACATTGATATTTCATGTTACATATACTTGTAGTAGAATATGTAGAATGTAGTAGATATCTATGTATGTATATGTTTGTACATATATATATATATGATGTATAACATTCCAATATACGCAATATAAGTGGTCTTTTTCCCGGAATGCCCAGGCACAGGATCCATCACACCAGAGTAGACTTTGGCCAAAGCTGCCTGAGCGTCCACAACAAATTCTAAATTTCCACTGGATGGTGGTGTAACATTGTGTAATATGCTTCCTGGTAAACCAAATGTAACCAAATGTAACCAAATGTAACCACATGTAACCAAATGTAACCAAATAATTACTGTAACTCCTGCCAACTATCGGTCACTGGCCGCCAATTGTGTGATGCTCTTTGACATTCTTTGACTGTGTGTATGTGTGCGTTGACGCCCTCAAATGTATCTCAATGTCATTGTGTGTTGCTGTCTTGGTTTCGTAGCATTTTCTATGAGGCCCACATGGCTGCGGGATATTCGTCAAGTTTATAACCAAGAAACGATGAGCTTGCTTCCATCGATATCCGTCTTATCGCTGGTGTTTCTGTCGAGATCCTCGCGAGCAATTGATGTCAGGCGTTTGCATGCAAAAGACGTGACAACGACTGATCCTTGCAATACATTGCATCAACTGTCAGCGGGTAGGGTACCGGGCCTTGACCGCACTGCTGTTGCTAGCTGCTAGCTTGATGTCTTTCAGAACTGCTGCATGCCTTTCGGTGCTTGATGCTGACTGAGCATCTTAAGACTGTTTTTTAAATACGACATCATGCCGTGGCTTGTCAGCACCGGCCTTGCAGGACTTGATTCTGTATCGCTCCTGTCGCTTCTGGGCGAATCTGCCAGCTGGGACTCCGAAGTGTCCCGCCCTTGGACTGCATTCCAGTGGCAGTCAATGGCAATCAAGCTTCAGACGAATATGGGGGAACTCAATTGATGGAACAGGTTCTGAGATCATGTTCAGACATGTTCAGACTGAAAATTCATATAGAGGAACTCAGGCCGAAACAGGACAGGCTAATATGTTTGGGACAGCGTCAGACAGTTTAGGGGTAAACAAGCGACATCTCTAAGAGTGAAAGTGATGCTTGCTGATCTTGCTTCCCTCTTTACAATCTTTGTGACTTGGCAACTCAGTTGCTGGCGCAAGCAAGTGGGCTGCCTCTTAGTGCAAAGCCTTTTGGAATCAACATCATGTCAAGATTTAGGCGCTGAGTTCTTGTCATCTTGTTAAAATGCACTGAGCTGCGAGACTCACAAGATCTGCCATGTACCAGATACCAAGCATGTTGAGGTCTGGGAGTGTCATAATGAACTTCATTCCACTGCCTCCTTGGAGAGAGAGTGTTCCCCATCCTCGCGCATGAAACGCATTGAAAATGCTTCGATGGAGAAGCAAAGATGAACACTGAAGAATCCATTGAGAATCGATTTCCATCCATTTCCCTATTTTCCCTGGGCACCCTACTGTATTGGGATTGCGAGCTACGGCGCGCAGAAACTAAGCGCCCGCTCCGAAGGCTAATTTTGAGCCTCCCAAAACCGCGGTTGGCGTGGCCGTCCCTGCTTGGCCGCCCAACCACCAGGGATGAGGCTTGACCGGCTTGACCCTACTAGCGTAGTAGGATCCCAAAAAGGTCTTGATTCTGACTTAAGAACATCACTGGATGCAACCACCAAGGGAAGGATGATTAGTAATGATTAGGTATGCGACAACATCCTCAAAGGCAAAGGAGCAAGAGCTGAAACTCTGAAACTTTCTTGTGAGCATTGCCAATTTGTACACCCTGGTATATCAAGAAAGGCTTCGTGGAGAGCCTCAATGTCCTGATTTAAGCTTTGGCTTCACTCTTGACCTCTGTCTTTTTTGTCTATGCAGTAGGATTGCCTCGATCTTACGGCATTGTTTGGGTTTGGAGGGCTCACAACAGCAAGTACCCTTTTTACTTTTTCAAAATCTTCTGGGTGTGACAACAGTGGAAAAATACCCATGGATGGTCCGTGTTCCTTGAGGGTTGCGGCACTGGCAGAAGAAACACCTAACACTACAAAAAATAGCACGGTGAGTAGAGGCTTGGTTTCAAACAGCTGTCCGACTATCCGATTGCTCATTTCTCAAGTTTCAAGTTGAGAACAAGAGGCCTCCGTTGCAAATTTCTCCACTGGCGGAATTGGACAAATGACGCCATCTCTTCATATCAATTTGTCATAATTTGTCTGTACACAATCCCCAGATATACCTCAGCCTTCTGCTCATCTGCAGCAGTCCATCAATCAGCATTGAGTTTCGCTTTCTAGTTGTTTGGACAGTCAAGGTCCAGGCGCATTATCAGGAAGAGCATCTTGTTTGACTTTGCAAGAGCTCAATGAAAACGCCAGCAGGCCGAACATCTCGAGGTTTACCAAGGAATCTTTCTGGGTTGGCTATATGTTCAGCCACTATCTGTGATAGTGATGGTACTGCAACCTGACAAAATGTGTTAAACAAAAATTTGATGCGCCAATCTACTAACATTTGCAAGGTGGGCATGCATTCCAAGAATTTGAGATTGATTTGTGCCCACTACCAGTGAAGGATGCCTTGGCGCCATGAAGTGTTGCAGGCAATCACTTTAGATCGAACTGCACAAACTGCACACTACTTCTTGTCCTTCTCCTTTTTTCCCTTCTTCTCCTTCTCTTCTTTTTTCTTCTTCTTTTCCTTCTTTTCCTTTTTCTCCTTGACTTCCTCTTTGGGCGCTTATTCGACGTGATTTGTCTCTGCTGCACTCGCGGCTGCACTCGCCGCTGCACTCGCATTCGCTCCACCCACACTTCCAGGAAGCTCTCCACCGCCCAACTGAAGTCTCCAGGTTCTAGGACTCATCAGCTGTTCTACACTGGACGCTGTCTGAAAGTTTTCCAGGCGCATGGCAACCAGGCACCCGGCTAGACTTGTTGGCTTTCCATCTGTCAGCTGCAGGTCTTGAGCTTCTATGAAAGCTTTCAACTCTTCATGTGGGATGCCATCATTGCTTTCTAGACAGGTTGCAATGAAGTCCAACTCATCTTGAGTGATGTCTCCAAAGCACACGTGGCTTCCGACCTGCAATTCATCTTCTTTGAGCAATCTGAATACCTCCGGCAATTCATCGATTTGCGTCTGGCCACTTCTCTTTTTCTTGTCAACCGTCTTCAAAGCCTTGAGAACAGGATTCGGTGGTCTTGTCCTCATGCTCAAGAGACACCTTCACAATGATGGAAGTTAGGTCATCTGGGTATTGGGAGCCTTTGTTTACTTCAGCTGCCAAGTCCTTTGCATGATATGCTACTGATTTGTTGATCAAGTTCGCAAGATGTCTACTACTGCAGCTTCACAAGCGGCTCTTTTTTGCTTTTCAGGGACGCCTTCATTGTCACCACTCTGCTGCTTTTCGTACTCTGCTAGGTCTCGATTGTACTTCGCTAGGGCAGCTTGATGTGTATGCCATTTTTTCCTGGCGGCATCATATTCCTTTGTCAAAGCAGCCTTCTGTTTCTCTGGAACCGCTGAGCCATCCTCGAGCATCGTAGGAATACCCTTGGCATCAAAGTCGCTGAATTTTCCCTCGTGCTTTCCACTTCGAAAGACTTCAGAGGGCTCAAGCCTCCGATAATTCAGAGGGCTCAATACACAGTACAGCTCAGAGTATCTTTGCTGACACGGTATCCACATAATTCATTATAATATATTTATATTAATTATAATTCTATGTACACTAAATGCAATCTTGCCCGCCCCAAAATCTTTCAATGCCATGGCCTTTTGGTTCCTTGGGTTTTTTTGTTTTTTTCATCTTTGCAGCTTTTTCTGCAACGTCAGGAAGCAAAGACAGGGGTAGAACGGGTAGAGCAGAGCGCAAATGGATGCTTTGCATGACAGACTCAACAGCAACTTCCAGAGCAAGAAATGAAGCTGGGCAGGCCGATTTTCACATCCCAAATAGAAGAATCATCGCAAAACGCCTAGTTGCGAGTGAAATCCAGACAATTCTGCAAAAGCTGGCGCCAAACAGTGTGTTTCCTTAGATCAGGACCATCAGTCTGTTCAGAGGATCTTGTACATCAAAGGATCCGAAGCACTTTGCCTGGAGTATTTCAGGCTCCATCAGGCTTCATATTTGGCTGTCATCCCTGACCCGTGTGTTGCATATTTGGCTGTCACTGTGCAGAGGCAGAGGTCGATCTTGGGCGACTGGAATCGCTGAATATACGTACTACGTACAAGACATTGCCATACATTGCCACTGCTTTCATTGCACTGCATGGCACTACACAATACATTGCATACTCTCCTGCTTACTATTATTGATCCCCATTCATTCCAACTGTTTCCCAGATTCTTCCCTTCAAGAGATTTCAGGAGATGTTAAGATATTTTAAGGGCCTGTTGTAGTCCAGGCTTTGGACAAAACAAGCAGCATCGTGGCGAGGCTCCTCCAAGCCTTGAACTTTTTGAGCATGTTCTTATCCTGCAAAGGTGTCTACAAAAATCGACGAACTGCCTTAAACAATCTTAAACAAACATGTTTATATGTAATGTATATATATATACATATTATACCATAATGAGACAAACTTCACTTCAGCATCTTTGCGAAACACTACCGAGCCACATGACCCGCCTGGCCAACCCTGGACTGAGATGGACGAAAAGAAATGCCACACTGGGTGATCTGGATGTGATGCCAGGAATATTGGGAAGAAATAGAGGCTCGTCCTTGTGAACTTTCGCATCTAGTCGGTCGGCGGAGATTTGCTGTAGCCTGAAGCTGCGAGGGTTGATGTGATTCGGCTATCTTCCCGGGCCGGTGCTCTCTCATGATTCCTGAAATATGAAAAGTTGGGGCACGGCATCAAAAGTCAAGACTAATAGCACAAACTCTGTACAAATGCGATACGTTAAATGTAAATATTATGTGTATATACCTATAATATATATATATATATATATATATTATTATAATAATACTAATATAATACTAATAATACTAGTAATAATAATAATAATATAATTGTATAGTCTAGATCTGCAATTTGAGACAACCTTACCCTCCAGCAATATTTTACCATATTTTACCAGTTTCATACCAGTTTAGCCGTTTCACTGGGTGGCGGACTCATCTGACCATATCGCTTTTGTTGGGTCCTCGGGCACCTCTTGGACAACCACCACCAATGGTGCCCTTAGGTGCCACTGAAACGAGAGCTGAGGGCTGGTGCAAAATGCTGTGGTAACCCATTGGTAACCGATTGGTATGTACGTGCCCAAAAATACCACTTCACCCTCGAGTTGTCTTGCAGGGAGATATGGGGGTCCCTAAGTTGTCTTGTGGCCTACAGCTCCTACAGCAAACATCAAATATCAATGCTGCCTCTACATGTTTCTGCACGTGTTCATAGAGCCAAGGCGTCAGGCTCCGTGAATTTTCGCTCCGCCAAAGCTGCATAGTCTTAGAGCTACCAGCTACGATCACTTCCACTTGCACTGAGAAACTGCGAATGGAGGATGCTCTGGACTTGGAACCAAACACTAATTTGACAAATTGATGATAGGAACAATATGGAACAACATGGCACAACATGGAACAACTACATGTAATTACTGTAAGAAGCAAGTTATGTTCTTATATGTTCTTATGGTGATGAAGTTTCGAAGGATTGCAGAAATCGAAAATCACCCCAAGTCTGTATGGCCTTGCCAGCACTTTGCAAGCAAGTGAAACTTGCCCGAGGCGAGCAGAAACTGGATGATAACTTGAGAAGGCATCAACACTGGATATCCATCCCTTAGATTTGTTCCCCAAGGAGTCTCGAAGGATTCATTCCCTGGATATCCGGAGTTGGTAAAAGAATGTCGATATCCGACATGGCACAGGCACTCTCACTTCAGCAGCAATGGCAAACACCACGACACTTGACAAGACAATGCGTGAGGGTGGTCATCATGGATGAATTGGGCCTGCTAGAGCGGCTTCCAAGACTGTCCGGCGAGTTCATGCTGGAGTTTCTCCCCGAGAGTTGCGAACGACTCTTGATGAGAGGAGATGGCACAGACATGGAGAGACCAAAGGAGTTCCGCGAACGTGGCGGAACTGCAGCGATGGCCTCTTTGAGCTTCTCTACGACCTTTGCGGAATGCCCGTCCTGTGCAGCTTTTAATGGAGTGAGCGTCCCATGGCCACTGACAGTCACACTCCTGGTTGGATCTGCGCCATGATTCAGGAGGAGTTCCACTACAGCAACATGGCCTTTCAGCGCAGCTCCACAAAGTGGCGAGCAGCCATTGGAATCTGTGGCTTCGACATCTGCTGAGGAGGTTAACAGCAATTTCGTCACAGCCTTGTCGCCTTGCCAAGCAGACACATGGATGGCCCGATCCCCCTCCTGTGGTAGGTTGGGATCAGCTCGAGCTTCCAAAAGTAAGGACACTACCCGGGCTTCTCCGGCGAAGGCAGCTTGTGTCAACGGCCACCGAGACTCCGAATCCGCCACGTTGGGGTCGGCCCTCTCTGAAAGGAGCTCCTTGACTCTGTTCGCATCCTCTGTGAAAGCAGCGTGCGCCAACTGAGCTGCTTTGTGACGCCGGATGGTTTCCTCCAAAATTTGCCTGTCTTGCCGCTGGGAGTTCTGGGACGGGAGCCCAGGCCCCCAATTGCTCATGCCTCCAGATGGCCGCATCACTCAAAGAGGACGAAGACCATAGGAGCCATGTTGCGCATCGGAAAGGACCCTGTGGGTTCAGCTTCCTTTTTTTTGACGGCTGGGCTGGATTGGCTGGGTTGACTTGCAAAAACTGAAGGGTGCACGGCATGGTTGTACAGTTATAATCACGTCAAGCGTGCTAGGTACGCTTTTCACTGGATAAGAACTTGGAGTACATATGGTTGCCATGTGAGGGCTAGTGGTGTTGTACATACATGTTACGTGCATGTTGCTGGTTGATTTTCTTGGTGGCCTTTGCAAAGCCTAGGGAAAAGAATATGCCTTGAGGGCGCTCAATGGCTGAGGAATGAAATCGCTATGTTGGATATGCAGGAGCCTTGAAGAAAAAAAAAATCGTGGTTTGTTTCGACATGTTGGGGTTCTACTACTCTAACTGAGCCAGCTTCTAGACACGACGGGTTTTCGGCATCTTGCCAAAGATGGCTTAGAAGGTGTGAAGATGAGAAGATGCGAAGATGAGAAGATGTGAAGATGAGAAGATGTGAAGTGAGAAGATGTGAAGATGAGAAGATGTGAAGATGAGAAGGTGTGAATATGAGAAGATGTGAAGATGAGAAGGTGTGAAGATGAGAAGATGTGAAGATGAGAAGGTGTGAAGATGAGAAGATGTGAAGATGAGAAGGTGTGAAGATAAGAAGATGTGAAGATGAGAAGGTGTGAAGTTGAGAAGGTGTGAAGATGAGAAGATGTGAAGATGAGAAGGTGTGAAGATGAGAAGATGTGAAGATGAGAAGGTGTGAAGATGAGAAGATGTGA
>Ga0126342_10016877_pt1 | contig 12678 bp, 12 predicted proteins | sample Cyp1metagenome_FD_92528 | JGI IMG/M metagenome (GOLD analysis project Ga0126342, IMG submission 92528) | Coral microbial communities from Lord Howe Island, Old Settlement Bay, Australia - Cyphastrea 1 metagenome | ecosystem: Host-associated > Invertebrates > Cnidaria > Coral ...
CTCATACGAAATACATTGAATAACTTGCGCCGTAAGACACAGGATGACTGATGACCAAGATCAACATAAGCACACGTTATCGTTTTTGAAGAGTGTATTATCGTTTTCCAAGCCTCAGCTCAGCTTCCAAAAAATAGAGACGCCTCGAATACTACTTTCCATTGCCGTAAATTTTGGCTGTAGCTCATATCTTCTTAATCAACTATGTCTTAACACAACACCATACCAAACATTGTCATATGTGTAGTGGTTAAATCCAAGTGTTGGCACTTTTCACCCAGATTTTCATGATCCCTTAGAACCAACCAATCGACGGTTGGAGACGGTTGTTGAAGCCTCCCATTTGGGAAGGTAAGCCACCCAACCGAAAAGAAGGTCTTAATCAGCTTCTCAGCTTCATAAGTAAATATTTGATTCTTAGGGTTGATAAATGTTATTTGACTAGTGACTAGTGACTAATTTTTACCTGAATTAACCTTGATTAAATCTAATATGTTTCGAAGTTGATTGGAATTTTCATAACCCCTGAGTAGTGTCGTAATGATGCCTTATTTGGTAGGCGGTGACCAACAGGGAGAGGTTGAACTGCCATTACATCCCTCTGTATCTCCAGGGTATATTTAGTATATTCCCAGTTTACTGCTTGGTATGATACCTTCACTTTTTCTTGGTTAAACCATTGTTACACTCACTGAATCTAGTGCCATTTACTGCTGGTTCATTCCACTATCTATTGCCATTTACTGCTTTGGTTGAATCCCCATTCTGGTAAAACTCCTCACCATCAAACACATTGGGGTTGTACTGAAGATATCATGGAAAGGCATGGGGCTTAAGCAACAATTTGTGGAATGGAATGAGAAATATGGGTTTGTGTGAAAACAGGGCACCCACATTGCATCCACTGGGGAATCATCATCATGCCCATGAACATTGCCTTTTGGGGGGAGTGTACAACCATTTTCAGACACCCAAATATCAAATCAAGTTGGGTAGTTACATTACATTAAATCCCCAACTATAGATGATTCTCCTCCACACCCGATGGGGAAAAAACCATTGTCTACATCATGAGTTCAGGCCCATTGATAGATGATTCCCCCCATGATATCCCAGGATTTCCACCCGTTTCAACTGTTCAACCCATGAACAAATCCCATTATACTGGTGGGATTTGTTTTGATGGTCCCGTAGGTTGACAAGTTCCAATCATTAAACAAAGTATCTATAGAATTAGAATCATTCAAACTAGCTTTAAAACCTCTTCAAAGCAATAGTCACTATAGTTACTATAGTCCCATGATATTTATTGATTAAAAACACTAATGCACCGTTATGAATTCTCATCATGTTCCCCAAATAGTTTGGTCAGCTACTTTTCAGTTCACTCCCCAACGGATCCCCATGAAATCCCCATGAAATGCCCATGAACTCATCCGATGCGCATGTCCTCCTATTTTCCAATGACCATCCATGATAAACCATATATGTATCATGGTTATATATATATAGTATATATATATACAATATACGCACTTTTTCCGATGTTTTTCCATAATCATCACCTATAGCACCCCCATGTGTTCGCCGTGTGTTTTCCGGCGTCGGAGCGCAACGCGGAACCTGTTTGTAGGGCTCCAAGTTGGGTGGATGATCCCAGGAGATCACCAGTGCCGATTGGGTATCCCAGACCTGGCGTTGTAAAACACGACAAGCTATAGTAAATGGGGATTATGGGGAATATGTATATATATATTTACAATAGGAAATCTATAAATGTATTATAGGGAATATAGGGAAACCAAAAAAATAATCATTACATGATGTAGGGTAAATAATATTGTTAGTTGTATAAGAATATACAATATGCTAGGAATATAGATATTGTTATAGGAAAATTAGGTGAAACATAATCTATGTAATAATCTATGAAATCTATGTATGTATATAATCTATAATCTATAGAATCTATAATCGGGATTCCCTATGATGTGTGTAAATAATCTATGTATGGCGTGTTCCAACCTAACCAATCGCTGGAAAATCTCATGAACATTTCATGTGTGGTTGGTTTACATATATATATAATAGGTTTCCTAAAATGGAGGGGGGGTTACCCCTAAATCATCCGTTTTTGTTCGGAATTTTCCATTATAAACCAACTTTTTGGGGATCCACCATTTATGGATACCTATATATATATATGTGTATGTATGTGTATGCGTATATATATATATGGATAATGGTATATGAATATTTATGAATAGTTATCTAAATCTACGATATATATATATATACATATGATATGATATACATCCATGATATATATATATATATATATACATTGTTAATGGTATATGGATTACACATGACATGGTGATTTCCTTATGAGTATATGTAACCTCATGATATACAAACTATGATAGGATTGTAACCATTGATTACATCCACATATAATGATTCTTAAGAGGTCATTGATGATGACATATGTCATAAATGTAGCTGTCATCGGGATAGTATGAATCGAATCATGGTAGTTGTTCTTAGAGAGATAGAGATCTGAAAACACACCACCCTGAATATTGCCAATAACGAAAATCACCGAAATAACCTTCACCCATCAACTTGGGTATAATGATAGTATATTCATGGTATAATGATTCATAGTATATTTCTCACCCTAAATATTGCCATCAACTTTGGTACAAATGGATATTATGTATATACCAGGACATTGTTTATATTAACTGAGGTACACTATAGTAAATTATATTATGGAGAATTATGGATATGGTCCCGAACAATGGGGGGTGTAATGATATTATGGATATGGTTCTACAATATTCTACACTGTTTTACCAAACATCGACCCGCAAGACTCCTCATTGGATCTAAAAAAAACATCTAAACAAAGGGATGCAACATTTTGAACCATAGCCATGTGTCAAAGTTGACTAATTTGGTAAACTCAACAATAAACCTACCATCTGGGGATGGTCTATACATGTTTATACAATCCATTTTGTGTTGCTGTTGGAAAACCAAGAATGAACCAGTCACTCAAAATGTTGGAGTAATCAGTTGGTAAAAGTACGCATGCTTGATGACCGCAGTGTTTCTGATTTGAATGCATATGCTAAACTTTATGGTTCTGTGACATTCTGTGACACTATCATTCCGAATCTTTTGACCGTGGCACAAACTTTGAGGCAATGCACAACCACATCAACCAGACAATTTTGCCGCGTGCACACACGTTCCAAGCAATTGGGAGTCTTGCTGGCGTCTTGCCGGCAACCCACATGAACGGCGCTGACCCGTCTTTCACATTGGCTGGTGGGATTAACTTGGAACAGATGCCTGCTGTTTCATTTGCTTCACCTCCATCTTGTTATAAGGTTCTATTGGTCCTATAGATTGATATTCTTTATATGTCCTACTTATGATTCGATCTATGTATATATATGTAATTATAAAGATAGAGAGGCTGGTTCAGAAGAAAATTCCCAGCTCATGGATAGTGATCCCCAATCGGACAGGAGGCCGGACCAGAGATTCCATGGCAGAAAATTCTTGGCCAAATCTCCACAGAACTGAACATCCAAACTGAATAATTTAACAAACAAACCGAAGTGAAGTCCTCAAAACAATCCACATTTGCTTATATGTGCTCCACGCGAAATATGTGAATTCTACTCAGGTGTTCTTCATGTTTGCCAATATTGTTCATCTATTCCTTTGAACATGAAACGCACAATTTGACAGAACATCTACCATGTGTTTCCAATATATAAATGACCACCATGTTTCCAACACTATTCCACCAGTTTCCCACCATTTTTCCAGTAATTTCATCACTTTCCCACCATCATGTTCTTACCATTTTTCCTAGCATTTTCTCACCATGTTCCCATCATTTTCTTACCATTCTCCTAGCATTTTCCTAGCATTTTCCCACCAGCTCCATCCCCATCTCAGGTCAACACCTCGCATCCCGTTTCGGTAATCAGCACCGTGTGCTCGAACTGCGCCGCGCGGCCGCCGTCCGCGGTGGCCACCGTCCAGCCGTCCTCCCAGGTGATCCACTCAGCGGAGCCCTCGGTCAGCACCGGTTCGATGGTGAAGGTGGTGCCCAGCTGCATCTTCCTGGTGGAGCTGTGGTGGGATATACTGACATTCATTAATAAGTAATCCATGCCAGGTGCCATTATATATCAGTAATATTATCAGATATATTATGATAGAATATTAATTATAATATAGGTGCCATTATATTAATGATAGAATATTATAAGTGCCATTGGTGGGATAAGTGACATAATAAGGTGTATCATATATATATATGACTATATGACTATTTATATGTACATCAGTAATCATTGATATATCAGTAATCATTGATATATCAGGACATTAATATATATATATATATATATATATCAGTATTATATGTATCAATATGATATACGTCATATACTAAGGACATGATTATTGTGATATCATTACTGATATATAAAGGTGTATCATCAAAAATACTGATATATATATATATATATATCTAATATTGATAGCTGATCCATCAATACAGTAATCAGTATTACTGGGATATATATATAATATTGATTTAAAAGTAATCATGGCTGATGGCTGATGGAGCTGAATATCTGTGGATATCGGCTGAACATGATCTCAATTTGCTTTCTAATCTATCTATGATCTATATACATATATATATATACATTATATATAGAAGATGATGCAAAAGGCATCTTCTTGGTGGTGGGATCTTAGCAACAAACCATCATTATGTAGCCGTAAGTATAAGGCTAACATCAATGGGAATTCCAGGATCCTAAAATGGAGGTACTGTACCATATAAGGCCATATTTTGCTGGGATATTCCCTTACACAGGCCTTATATAGGCTTTATATATGGTAGGTACCTCCAATTTAGGTTCCTGAAATGGCCATTGATAGCATGGTATAGATGGACATGAGGTAATATTGGTGGTTGAGATGGTGAAGACAGTGACTTAACCCAGCTGCATCTTCCTGGAAGGACATGTGGTGGTTCTGATAGTTCGTGGGGATAACTTGTAGTATAAACCACCAACATTTACCCTCTGGTAATTTAACATAACTATGGAAAATCACCATTTTTCATGGGAGAATTCCCTATTTCTATGGTGATGTTCCATAATTAGTTATGTTAAATTACCAGAGGGTATATAAGATAACCACCAATGTGGTTGGTATAGGAGCAATTTGGGGGGCCTAAAATGTTGGTTGAAGCGACTATAGGTAATTTTTACGGTTTATGCTAGATATATCTATAGTTAAATGAGTGAAACTAAACCAACTTATGACTGGGGGAGGCATCACATTGAGGGGATACCTGGTGTAAATGGCAATTCAATTTAGCCAGCCCCAAAAAAGATGCGACAAATGCAATTCTGGAATAGCGATAACCGACTTTTCATTTCTTACGGGTTGCGCCATACAATAGATACAGGATCTAAATTTGCGAGACATCCTTAAACAATGGGAACACGATCAAACATATGAGAAACTATAGGATATCAACTGCGGTGCAGTTAAACCATTGGATATGCTTGCGCTCTTCCCTGGGTGGGGAATCCATGGGGAATCTCTTCACTGGAGGTTTCTTGCAGGGGTAACCCAAAATTCACCCCCAATTTGCTCATGTTTAACGTGTTGAAGCCGACTATTGTTGGTATATACCCCTTAAAAAACAAAAAAAAACAAGCAACCACCAACCTGATACATAAGTCATGAAATGGTGACACATTCTGTTCTTTTCCGTTTCAAGCGTTCTAGACATGGGGTAGACATGGGGAATTCTCATGGTTTTCATCATCCGACCCCCAGACATCATCATCGAATTAATCACCATTAATCACCACTAATCACCACTAATCATCAGGAATTGCTAGATTTTACTATCTCGTTAATGATGAATAAACACCATTCATTAAATTCATCACTATTCACCACAATAAAGTTAGTTCATTAGGCCATCAATCACGATTAGAATCCCCTAAAAATCCCTATATATCCCCTTTAAATCCCCTATAAATCCCATATGTCCCGGAGGGTAATGGCGCCATGTTCCACCGCTCCCGCTCTCCGCTCTCCGCCAGCCGGTCCGGCCTGTTGTCGCTGTTGCGGCAGTGGAAGATCTGCGGCACGCCGTGGAAGAACTCGCCGATGCCGTGGCCCACTAAGGTCTTCACGATGCCGAAGTGTTCGCGCTCCGCGACCTGTCGGAGAAGATCATGGTGCAGCGAAATCACCAGTTGATAGGCGGTTTATGCCATGATTTAAAGGGTTTCAATCAAGGTGGTGCAGGATTTCTTCAATCCATAGTAGTATTTGAGAAGTACATTATTAAAACTATTTGTGTTTGTAGAAAATCACTTTTCTATCTCAATGGTTTGTTGTAACAAGAACAACTGCTTTCTTGAACCGAGAACATGAAACTGTTAACCCATGTAGTTCGATGTAAAAAATATCCAATAAAATTCCAGGCACGGCTTGTACCCACGGCGACGTGAAAAACTACGAGAGGGTAACATTCATTTGTTTTCCTGTTTGTATGACCATTAGTATGCCATATATTCCCGTTTAAATCACTGTTTTTGTTGTTTTTCTTTAATCACGATATTCCCAGTAACAACCCATTTATGATTTGAATTGCCAAGTTTGATTACCATAGGGTCATATGCTATGTCATCCGCTTTACTGGCCAAACCATACCAAACCCACAATCCGATGAATCATTCATGAGTAATAGTCATAACTATCAATCTCTACGGTTGCTTTGGAAAAAAATCCCATTCACCAAAATTGCCATCCGGGAATTTTCCACGTGGCAATGGAAAACACACCGTATAGCTTCAGTTTCAGTTTGTTTTTTTTCGGTTTTTCAGCTACAAACCTCCATGGCTAGTTCGGGGATGTTGCATTGCCACGTTTGACTATCGGAGGGTATAATGACCATTCATGATACTTAATCACCATAGGTAATAACCATTCATGATAGGTGTTAGTTGATTATTCATCAAAAATCACAAACAAAACATGTATAATTGCTAGTTAGACCTGTAGTAATGATTGCTAGCAAATCATGTTAACTATCCCATGAATCACTAATCACTGTTGCATTAATGACTATTTATCATATATACATAAAATACTTTGCGTTTGATCTCTAATACTATAACTGCGAGTTAAAGAAAGTGTCAATCAACATCCATTGTATAATCACATGTTGAATCACCAATAATTAAACACCATGAAAATCACTATTATATAATCACCATTGATGACAATTAATCACCGTGAATTTCGCGAGCTATTCATCACCAAACAAATCCAATTGCTCATTCCTTCCCGAGAAAAAAATATCTAACATGATCCCTGTTGGTTAGTTGCAGCAGTTTGAACTCACTGGAATTGTTACTTACGAATAAACCGCTATTCAACTAAACTCACTACTTAAGCAATCATCATAAAAACGCATTATCGTGCTATAACTCACATTCTCATTGTCAGCTAGTCATCCCAAAATAGTCCCATAAATTCCATTAATCCCCAGGAATGACCAGTACGGTATTTGGTTCGTTTTCCAAGTTATCCAGTTATCCAACTATTAGAAAATGTTAGTTAGTTGTTCCGTTCCCTTTAACAACTAATAATTAATCACCAGCTTCCTGTTTCCTAGATCGTCTCGCCAAGTCAGATAATTAATTTATCACCATTCATCATACATATTCACCATATACCATTCATCCCTAGAAAAAAACACAACTATGAAACATCAGTGAGATTCCCCATGAACACACATCACCATTCACCATAAATAGTCACAATAGTAATCTATGAGTGTTAGTTACTTGTCCAACTAATGATTGGTAATCAACCCATATGCTCCATATATGGTAGAATTACCTACATTTGGGTGAAATTTAGGGTCAATGTAGGTAAATATTCCAGCACCATGGAGCATCTGGGCACCATTCATCATGATTTTCGACAGTGGATGGATGGCTGATCTCACTGAAACTGATGCTTTATGACATTGTTTTAACCACATGAATCACCAACGAGTGTTATGGATGATGTAGGGGAATTTTCTATTTCAATCATCCATTGTAATAAGATGTTCCATTATAAACCATTCATATCCATTCATCATGATTTTCATGAAAAACCAACAAAGAAAATCACCACCTTTCGCGGCGGCATCGCGGCTTTCGCCTCCGCCACCGCCTCGCCGATGCACTTCAACGGCTTCTCCGAAGCACAGCTGGCGATGGCCGCCGCCAGGGCTTCGCGTGTGGCCTTGACCAGGCCTCGGTGGAAACGGCGTTTCCAAAGGGAAGAGGCAGGGTTTTCCGGTGAAAAATATGGGACAAATGGATGGAAATTGGGAATTGTACTATGAAACTTGGGGAAAATATGAGTAAGTTGAAGTGGGAAGTCAGAAATATATAGAACATCTCTGATATAATTAGAACATTTTGGGTGTTTCTAGCTGTGAACATTGGAATCATGAAGCAAATGGTGACTTGAACCACGAGATTTGACGAAGTTGCGATCTAAGACTCCTTGGTGTGTCAACCCATGCAGTATGTTTCTTCGCATGGCCCGCCCCATTGAGCCAGTGGTTTATGACCTACTGGGAGAGTATTCCCTGTGAGGATTCCCGTATATTATCAAAATTGAAATCTCAATTACTATATATTCCCGTAATAGTGATGATATACGGAAATAATAATATGACCATCATTTTTATAATATTTTATAAAAATATTACCATATAATAGAATTACGGAAATCTCTATCTCTGCTAATCTTCATATTCCAATTCACCATCTCTCTTGATTTGATTAAACGTCATCGACACCAAGTCACGGTGTCCCGTTTCATCGCCCTCGCCGCAGATCCAGCTTCGTGCGGTGTCGGCGTGAAACCCGTCCAGGTACAAGGTCACGTCGACGTTCACCAGATCACCTGTGGTCCATGAATTTGGAGATACTACCCATTAGTATAGTGGAAACTAATCGTACCCCTACCAGGGTCTATGTTCATTTACTGGAGTTACCCTAACAGGTGATTAAAATAGTATTAAAATAGTATTAAAATAGTTTTAAAATGGTTAATAATGGTTAAGAATGATTGATTTTATGTTCATTTACTAGAGATATTCAGAGATTCGGCCAAGGTTTTTGGTTTAATGGGAAACATGACCAACGAAATGTGGCTTTAAATGATTTTCACTAACATGGTGTTGCAATTAGCATATAATGGGAATATATATATATATGATGATATAATGGGTATACAGTGAAACAAATGTCAATAATTGGAGTGATTCAACTGAATTTACTTTCACAAGTTGCAGCCAGATTGGAATCCTGATGGTCCTGCTGTTGATTCAGCACTTCGGTGGCATGCCTCAACCGAGATAATGTGAACTGCTCGTTTTTGAAACTGAAAATGGTTTAACCTCTGGTAAACAAACAGTTTGTGAACCGGAAAATCACAATCTTTAGTAGGTAAATTAACGAACTAAATGTGACAATGTGACAGTGCCATTTTCAATATCTATATATGTTAGTTATTACCATAGGGCAACCTCAAAAAAGGCCGCGGCAAAACCACCAAGTCACCATCTTCCAGTGGTCTTAAATCCTCAGTTGTGAGGTCCAGCTGAGTATCGCCCTCATGATGGGAAAAGAACAATTGTATGGCTAAAACACCCCAATTAAACATGTCCCAGATGTATGGTTAAAAGAACAATTGTTTAAACAGCTGAGCATCATCCTAAGATTAAACACCCCAATTGTATGGTCCTTGTATGGTCCAAATTATGTGATTTCATCATATTTCATCTCCTACTAAACCATGGTTCCTGGGGGGTGTTTACTATGAACGGGGGAATGGATTACTTGAACTATCATACCAGTGATGGTAATCAGCAAAACTCAAGTAAATCACTAGAACATGACCTGGCAAGAAATGATACCCTCTGGTTATGACTAACATAGCCATGGAAGCCATGGCCAATAGAAATAGATGGTTTACCTATTAATAGCATGGTGATTTTCCATGGCTATGTTAGTCATAACCAAGGGATAGATCGCCGAATACACATCAGTTGTTCAGCCATGCAGGGCACGAGCAATGCCCCTATAGATAGATCTTCCCCTGACATTGCCGAATGGCATGGCGCACAGCCACCTTACGATGGATGGACAAAAAATGATATGTGCAAATCTGTTGTGGGGGTTCAACAATGCTTTAAGTGGTTCTCTGCTAATGCTTGTCAAAATAACACAAGACATAGATAACAGTATTATGCAGACAAAGGTGTGACAAAGGTACCACAATATAATACCAATAAGAACAAATGATGATAAGAACATATACCACCCTTTCTGATGACATTGAGAACAATCTTATATGCTAAGCCCCATAATTATATATACTCAATATCAATGTCACCAGATATGGCCGTATCAACCATCTTGGATGTCTATTGATTACTACAACGTGGCCCCCCACAGCTATAAGTTGCTTAAGCCAAGTAACTATAAATTATAGTAGGTATACGGAGCATAAAACTACCATAAACCAGGAAAAATCCTACAAAGTCCTCATTTCTTCTTGGTGAAATCACCATTTTCCTATGGTTACCCTGTAAATTTCTATCCTCATCGCGCAACGGTCGGCTCGAGTTCCCAAGCGTCCGGGATGCCGTGACAGATCACCTCGTTGATGCTGATCATCACAGATTTGGGGAAACCTGGCGATTGATCGATTGATCGATTCATGATTCATGATGGTTTATGGACACTTATTTGGACACTTATTCCCCCAGTCATTTCATAGTCATATAAATAGTGTCATATGATGATCCACCCATCATGGACCCATAGTGTCAAAAATCCCACATCCTTATGACACAAAATTCCAGTCATACGCGAATGTCATGACGGGATTTTTGTGTCCACCCATCCCCACCTTTGTATTGCAGATCACTGGGATACGCTCCGTGATCACCTGCTGGTGACCAGCGCTGATATATGCCAGTTTGATGAAAAATACGAGTGGTGGCAATATAGAAATATGTTTTTTTAAAAAAGGTTCAGCATTTTATGGGTTATATATGGTTATATCATATGATATATGGCTTACTGTAACATATGTTAAAAATAGTGAAGTTGACATGGCACTATCTATATGTTAATCACATATGATGATATAATAACTTTACTACCCTCTGGTAAACGTTTAAATAACTATGGAAAATCACCATTTTTATAGCTTGGTAAATCAACGAACTTTCTATGGCCAGCTTTTCAATAGCTATGTAAGAAATTACCAGAGGGCATCAAACACAATTAATTCACTATTAGCCATGAATAACCACCATTCATCAGCATCAACCATCATTCACCATAGATATTCCCAGAGGGTATCAAATATGAACAATCTCAGATGGTTCCCTGCAAAACTGCATTTTTATGTCTGGACTCTCAATGGACCGTCAACTAATGGACCATTGATAATACCAGACACAAAAAAAATGATATCCACATGCCAAAAAACCAACATACCATATGTATATATATATATATATAACGCCATTATATATAACGAAAACAACATACCATATTATATATATAAATATATATATATATATCATAGTAGTAAGCCCCTTTGCAAATTATTTCACCCAATCCCTTGTGGATTCATGAGGGTCTTTCTTTCCATGGCACATATGAAGGTATGCAGTAATCAGCTATCCAAAACTAAATATTAACAAGTTCAACCTTTAAATAAAATAAGCATTCCCTTTTTCAGGTACAACATGTTCCCACTTTATATCCAACATATTCCAACAGTCTCACCCAGGTACAAACGAATCATCATCCGTATGATCGTCCCCACTGTTGATGCTTAAATCTGTATACATGAATACATGGGTATATAATCGCCATAAAATGCCAACATATCTTCTCATCCGAGGTACAAATGAAGGCATGCAATTCTTTGTCTCCATCATTGAAAAATAATTGATTGATGACCAATCCCTATTGATTAATGTTTCTCAGTGAAATGAATATATCATGTCCACAAATGGGTACATAAACCCACTATCACAGCAAGGTCACAATATGGGCGCGTATATATATAATTGGTATATCATGACAACTTGGTATATAAATCCCACTACCCCGTTATGTTTGACCATGGCACAAATAAATTATCATTCGATATAATTATTATCCCCATTATAAGCACCATAAATGGAAATGTAAATCCCTCAATAATCATCTTCCTTTCCATGGCACAGATGAAGATTATGATATTCTAGAATTTCATATCAATCTATTTTTTTAAAAAAAATAAATGGGTACATATGTGCGACGGTCAAAACTCAATTCATGTGGTGAGGTCATGGCATCCCTTCATAAGGCCCCCTATCGCTACACACAGTCCCAGCACCCTTTTCACCAACTAGGCGGCAGAATTGCTGCTAGAAGAGGAGGATCCAGATGAGGAATCGGATTCTTATTCCCCTTGCGATGGTATCTCCAGGGAAATTCAAACTTTTACTTGATCACCAAGGCTGACGTCGACAGCTTC
>Ga0126342_10016878_pt1 | contig 12678 bp, 9 predicted proteins | sample Cyp1metagenome_FD_92528 | JGI IMG/M metagenome (GOLD analysis project Ga0126342, IMG submission 92528) | Coral microbial communities from Lord Howe Island, Old Settlement Bay, Australia - Cyphastrea 1 metagenome | ecosystem: Host-associated > Invertebrates > Cnidaria > Coral ...
AGAAGGTGTGAAGATGAGAAGGTGTGAAGATGAGATGTGAAGAAGAGCAGATGTGAAGATGAGAAGGTGTGAAGATGAGAAGATGTGAAGATGAGCAGATGTGAAGAGGAGCAGATGTGAAGATGAGCAGATGTGAAGATGAGCAGATGTGAAGAGGAGCAGATGTGAAGATGAGCAGATGTGAAGATGAGAAGATGTGAAGATGAGATACAGACCCCCACTATTGGAAGAACCCTGCGCCCAGACGCTCTCGGGAAAAATGGAGGTCCTGTACCATTTTTCAGGCCATCTTTGGTGGGGATATTCCCTTACATAATGTTGACCTACGATTTATAAACTAACCCTGAATAAAGCTAACAAAACTCCCAAACTAAATAATAAACTACCCCTAAATAAAGCTACTTTTCTTTCGCCCTAAACCCAAATTTGCCAAGATGGGGCTGATTTTTTTCCATGCTTTATTTGAGGTGGTTTTCATGTACTAATTCATACTGCCAGCTCATTAGATCTTACCTTGATAGCTTCAAAATTTCAAGAATAATGGATGCTCTTTCTTTTCAAATCCCTTATAAAAACCTATCCAAAATCAATCCCAGATCAACTCATCAAGGGTACCCCCCATGAGGTGCCTTAGCACTTATCAGAGTTTGACCCTGAATAAAGCTATTTTTTTTTTCGCCCTAAACCTAAATTTGCCCAGATGGGGCTGATTTTTTTCCATGCTTTATTGGAGGTGGCTTTCATGTACTAATTCATACTGCCAGCTCATTAGATCTTACCTTGGTAGCTTTAAATTTTCAAGAATAATGGATGCTCTTTCTATTCAAATCCTTTATATAAACCTATCCAAAATCAATCCCAAATCAACTCATCAAGGTACCCCCCATGAGGTGCCTTAGCACTAATTAGAGTTTGACCCTGAATAAAGCTAAATTTGTTTGGCCCTAAACCCAGATTTGCCCAGATGGTGCTGATTTTTTTTCCATGCTTTATTTGAGGTGGCTTTCATGTACTAATTCATACTGCCAGCTCATTAGATCTTACCTTGATAGCTTCAAAATTTCAAGAATAATGGATGCTCTTTCTATTCAAATCCTTTATATAAACCTATCCAAAATCAATCCCAGATCAACTCATCAAGGGTACCCCCCATGAGGTGCCTTAGCACTTATTAGAGTTTGACCCTGAATAAAGTTAATTTGTTTGGCCCTAAACCCAGATTTGCCCAGATCCATGAAATGTATACTAAATCAATACTAAAACAATTGTTGGATTCCTTTTTTTTTGAAATTGCATTTTATATCTTCGTTTTAGATTGTGGTAGTTGAAAACCTTTACATACAAACAAGTTTGATGGTGGCCTTTAACTTTATTTAGGGAAAAGAGGGAGGGGGGGGGCACGTTAATAATCAGAGGTGGGCCTTAGCCCTTAGGCCTCATATAGATATAGGATGGTGTAGGTACCTGAGGTACCTCCAATTTAGGTTCCTGAAATGGCTAGTGATATTTGGCCAATTTATTTCCAAGCTATGGAGGGAAGGAACGCTGATTTTACACGGGCGCTGCGAGATTATCTCAGCCCTCAGCCTTCATTCCCTTTGAACAAATCGCATTGGATGAATGGGCCCATGGTTCGCATTTTTGGATAGCTTGGATTATTTCATCCCCTATGCCCCTCATGTGACACCCCAGTGGGCAAAAATCCACCAGAGTCCCCCAGAGATTCTGAATGGATGTTTACCATCTGGGCGACAAAAAATATCTTGGGAAAATATTCCACCAGTCATCAATTAGCCGGGTTTATCCGCCCAACGAATTCGCATGATGTTCTGACATGTTCTGTATATATGCAACTCTTTTATCAGCTCATCCTCATCGCTGAACTTACTATTTGTGCGAAAGCATGCAGGATACTCTCCGGGAATGAATTATTTGCCCGCAACTACATTCTCCTCAACATGGGGATCTACCATTGCCAAGTTGTCACCCGTGGACAATGCACATTTACACAATTTACACCTACTCTTCCCCTTAGATAGGTAAGCTGGCCTATGACAACGTATTAATGTACTATGACTATAAAATAATCAATATAGAAATTATATGGAATTCTGATATATCTGCACTTAGATTGTCTTAAAAGCAACAAACGTGACGTACCAGAGCTTCAAACTCCTGCAGCAGGAAGAAGAATTCCTCTGGAAACCCTGCGCCCGAAAAGACGTGGGCGTCCCAAGCAGTTCCATCCGTCAAATGATGATGAGTTCGATGAGCGTGCCTCGGGCAGCATCCCTTTTCCAAGTGGCGAAGCCTGCTTTCATCAGTGCATTTCTAGTGGAGTAAGATAGATATCTGTCCATCAAAGATTAAACAAATGCTTGGCCAACAAAGAAAAACAAAGATGGGTCCTGAAGAAACAAACGGGGTGTAATCCAAGTCAAACCGTTTCCAAACTTGTCACGTTGATGCAATTTATGTATGCCACAAGACGGACTGACCACACTACCAAGTCCTGGTTTGGGAGCCGCAAGCCCAAAAACTCAGAATGAGAGGTATCACATTCAATGGTAAAATTGTGTATTGCATCTATTCTTTCTGGGGCCTCTTATCGTGAAAAGAATGCAGCCCAAATGCTCATACACCACTGGCAGGTGCTGCATCCGATGGATGTGATAAAACCTGAGGCTACCAGCGACAGTTTCGGGGAGAACACTCCCGTAAGTTTTTGGAGAAGTCTCATTCCCAATATATATCAATGGATGGGTTAGAAAAAGGCTACCAATCCACACCAGGGTTTTGGAAACTGCTCATCTGGGTCTAATAATCCACAAAGAATCCTGTATTTGACCCACTGCTTCGGAGAAATTCTGTTGAAGCATCCAACTTGTGGGAACACATTTTTTAAACTTAATGCAGGATGGGGCCCCGAAGACAGCAAAGTTGCCTTATAAGTGGCTTAACTATGGTTATGGTAGATATGACTATAGTTAATGGGGGTTATAATGGTTTATAAACCAAATTATAACTAGGGGGGCCCCAGCCTGTGCCCATCTGATTGCTTAGCACGTGGTAGGCACCAGTGAAATGCACCAATTTGCCAACCAGATTGCAAGTTCGTTGCCACTCCTCTAAAACATCGGAATGAAAAAAGCTAGCGATGGGAACGTTTTCGAGATTAGGGAACACTGGTTAATGTGGTTAATGTGGTTGGGAATTTTCATAGAAAGCATGATGGAATGCTCCAAACAGCTCCCTCCTAACCGGCAGATAGAAAATCACCCATGCCATAAAGGGACAAGCTCTCCCATGCCAAGATTGACTCCTGCAAGAAGTTGTTCACCTAAGACTCGACTGAGTGACTGGGGTCATCAAGAGAAAGGATATCCTCCGGTGTCATCAAACATGGCTGGCTGGAAGATCCCCGAACTAAATGGACGTTCCAATGGGAAAAAAATGAAAATCATAAACAAAAAACGTTTGATGATGCAAACTTAACGTGTTATTTTACAGATCCCCGATCTATCAATCTGTCCTTTCGAATTTTGTTCCACCTTTGCTTCACCAAACTCGGTATAAGTAAACCTGAGAGCATCACCAAAGGCGAAATCCCCAGCAGGGCGTCCAGCAGGATCCACGCCAAGTTGAAGCTGCGGCCTTTGCATACGAGCCTTGGAAGGCATGGTGATTTCGCGAAAAGATTGCTCCAAAGCTGGGGAAAATGCTGCGAAAATGGTGAACAAATTTGACAAAATCAGCAAGAAGAATGGGTGATAGATGTGATTTGATATATTATTTGGATACTTCTATGAGGATATTTAATGCGATGAAGAACGGCTATACCCTCCAAGAATTTCTGACATATGATATAGATGGCCCATTTTAGATTCATTTAGTTTAGTCCTTCATGAACTGCGCTGGCATCACTAGGAGGGAGCGCAATTCTAACATTGTGGTCTCCTCTGGTTGTGATCATGACCAACCCAATGCTCCAGACATTCAAAAAACAGAAAGGAAGCATGAACAGAATGTGGGCCAGCGGGCTCCTCCACAAAAAATACAAAAAACACATATTCCTTCGAAGCATACAGGAAGGCAAACAACGGCATTGTCACGAGATAGTATGATCCAGATGTGCAAGAGTCGAGCCGGCATAGCATCACATTGAACCGCCACACGCTAACAAAAAGAATGATCAATGACTCCTACCACAGGCAGCATAAGCAATTTGCTAATTGCGTAGCACGCGTTGGACTCACGAATGAATTCCCTCCTGTATCTCCTGCTCGGATTCCTCCACCAATGATTTCCTATAGCTTAAAGGCTTGAAGGGTAATTCCTGAACTGGACGGGCTTGCCGTGCTCAGAATCATTGCAGGTGATGGGACACCCTGTACCACCTGGAAACATCAATTTGTAGCTCGCAAATGGGTTTTCGTCACCCCAGATCACCCCAGACATCATATTTCCAGGTCTTGTCTGGTTCACCAAGCACTCAACCGCCACAGTTTTTGTTCTTCGTTCCTGGGTTTACTTCTGCTTCAAACTAGATCCATTTCAATTTGAAACGCCCAATGCTATAAACCTACCATTTGGGGACAGCTATGTATGTACCATTTTCATTGTGATAGTATGTGATAGTGGGGATGCGCTCTGGCTTTGGGTTTACCACATTGCAGAAATTTCGTGCCTCCAAACATTCGTCCAATAAAGTGAGACCTCCCTCTCGACGACTAAAGGTGGCTACTGTAGCCCACGAGGAGATTCACCCCCACGAGATCTGGGATCCGACAAACTTTAGATTCATACCACAAGAAAGTTAACGGGAAAGGATTGTACTAAATGAAACTCAATTTAGATGCACAAATAGATAACTGCAAACAAAAAAATGCTATGTATAGAAACACCATTGCATTTGCCGTTTTGCATATCTAACCCCATCCCAAAACAATCCCAATATATCCCAACCATGGACCATGGAGAGACAGCAAGGAACAGGAAGAGCACCAGAAAGCCCTTGCCGTTGAAGGTCCCATAGACCATGTGATGTAAGGTCTTCAGCAAAGGAAACTGCTTGGGATAGCCATCCGTATTCGCCACCAACCTTATGACATGACGGGTGACGGGTCACCAAAAATCCCAAGGTGAAGTCAAGATCAGATCGATACCCGTTAGAAATTATGGTTGTAAATAAGCGCGATCAACCCCTATGAGTACGGCAAATTAAGTCTAACTGGGGCACACCTCCAGACATACATTGTACATCATGGTACGGTATCTTTCGTGAACAATGTTCCAGTTTGCACAGTATTACCCTCCCAAGTGACCCACCTAACATAGTAACCCCACAAAATGTTTCAACGTACCTGGATATTTTATCATCCATATGCAATTCAAGGTGCAAATATGTTGCTCTTGGCAAATTGTCTTTGGGAACATTTAGGTCGGCCACGCTTGATCATGATTGTTTTTTGGGATTTGCTGCGGCCTCATTTTGAATAGCACAAAGCAAAATTGAACGGGCAACTGTAGATTTTCCATCTCTTGCAAATGAAACAGTTCTTTTGCAAACCACACAAGGGAACGAAGGAATTGGAAGGATATGTTTCGCATCACTCTCACAATTTTGGCCTTGATTTTTGTCATGGAATGACGTATTGTTTTTTAAATGTTGTTATCGCGGTATGTCCATGTAGTTTGGACAGAAAATGATGCAACAAAACGGCAAAAACAGAGATCCAATATGCCTGGGACGGCTGAGCTGGTAATGCTGGTTGAATTCAGCCGCTCTGTGCATTCTAAGTATATAGAGCAACAAATTGTAGTGTATTTTTTTAGTAACCGTCACATATACAAACTCCTTGGATTTTGGTCTAATCAAATCAACAATATTCAACAATCATACGATCCAAATTTGACATTGTTGAATATCCCCCACATGTTACATACAATCAACCATATTTACAATGTGAGGCCCCCAAGGTAGCTAAGTTGGTTTATAACTCCAATAACTATGGTTTATGGTACTTATAACTATAGTTACTGGGGCTTATAAACCAACAAACATAACTGGGGGGCCTCACATTGTAACAATATTCAACAAACATATGGCTATGTTTCCCTCCCCGTGGAGTTCTAGCCGTGGCTTCGACAAATCCCCAGCCGTGGCTTGCCGATTGTTTTCGAGAGGCGCATAGTAGGCGGTCAGCAGGAAATCCAGAGCCAGGAAAAGGATGATGAACCTTGCTAGAAATATTTGGACTTTACGAAATTTACCGTCCAAATTTCCAAATTCAATAAATAAAAAACATAGACATGGAAAACCAAGCATTTAAGCAGATTGTTTCAACATTGGGAAACCATATTTTTTCGATATCTATGTAAAATTACTGGAGGGCAAAATTGCGGAAATGAATATTTTAATTGACCTAGGAAGTGGGTCTATCTCGATATATGCCAGTTATTTCTGGATTGAGGTCCAACCATGTCCAACCTAAAACCATTCAATTATGATTCCCGAGTTTCTAGTGATTTTAACTAATTGCATTTCAGACTATTGAGTTGTTTCCCCCCAAAAAAAACGGAGCAAATCTCCCTCCAACCCGCCAATTCGCCCTCCAAAACAAACTTGACCTAGCTCTATGGGCTTTCAGGCCCCAAAAGTTCTTAAAGTTACCGGGTACCATCGGCTTCAATATCTTAACTCAATGACTCAATGTGGGATACTTCCAATACATCAGGCTTCAAAGGATGATTTAAGTATTACACAAACAACATATATAAATGATATATCAATATTTATATCATATAATATAGTACACCCAGATATGTGACATAACCAACTGTATAGTATACATATACATATATATATATATATATATATCCCAATATGTCATACTATTATCTACTATATCCCACTTCTGTTTGGGATTCCCCAGCAGGCCAGCTCCGGTGTCGTTGTGCAACTGGTTGTTGATCTCCACGTCCCAGGACGGCAAGGTCACGGGCAGAAAGTGGATCACCAACGCTGAGCAAAAGTGGCCCAGGCAATGAACACCTTGGTTCCCAGCTCTGTGGGGACGCCCCTGCAAAGTTGCTGCAAAAAAGATCTAGTGATGTAATATATATATATATTTATAAATCTAAGAGGAAACCACATATTTCTTGGGATCTGAGGAAAATCTAGAATTCCCTTCTAGTTGCCACATACTCTTATCAGATCTTTATCAGGAAAAAACAAGTCCTAGGGCAATAAGTGGTAATCGCAATGTTGTCTGATTGCTGGTTTCAATAACTTGGTTTCATGAAAAACACTGGGAATTAATTAAATATGTTCACCATCAAATATCATCAAATGGGAAACACATTAAAAAACAACAACATGGAAACTGATTAATTAGATGTGTTAACCATGAAACCGGGGCGTTCCCTTCATTTTCCCCCGTCGACAAACATCTGGGAGTCTGAGATGTTGGAGGCACCCGTGGCAACCTCTGAGCTGCTACAGCAAACTAATTGGTTCACTGGTTGTTGGTTGAGCAGGGTCCCAGAAATATCAACAAACCAACGGAAGTTTCATGATCCAGTGTAGAGAAACTTCCGAACTAAATCAAACCAGCAATTGCGATTACATCCTTGGTTCCCTTCTATTGTTGAAGCTTATTGAATGATACAGTTTGCTGGTTGGTGGTTTCAAACCCTCTGAAACATATTAGTCAGTTGGGATTATTCTTCCCAATAAATGGAAAAATAAAAAATGTTCCAAACCATCAACCAGTTATTTTTGAATGATACATTTTGTATATCCACCATTGTGACGAGTGCAAAACCTCTTTTTTTGGGGGGGGAGCTGTGTTCACCACCAAGGTACACGTATGCATCGTCCACATCCTTGGCGCTGATTCACGGCTATATGATTCACGAGGATTCACCTTTAGGTTGGAGCAAACATGGCAATGGAAAACCTAAACGCATTCAGAACCTGCAGATTTTCGCGATTCCCATATTTTTTGCCACCAATTTCGGAAAGTGCACTTAAACCACTGCTGTGACTAATGATGTGGTTCATGTTTTCACTCCTGCACAATGTGAGGCCATTGGGGTCATCCCAATTTTAGATGCAGAACAAACATGTCTTTTCAAAACTAACCATCAGAAAAATACAACCTGATTAAACATCTATGACCTGACATCACCTAGCAACCCCATCAATTTTGAGACTACTTGAGCTCTGCATTGCTCCCCACTTCCCAGGGCCAGCAAGTAAAAACCTGGCTAGCGTCAGGATGGAGATTGCAAAGGAGTAGGGTGCCACCAGAAATTGCAAGGAACCCACCAGCAAGAAAAGGCCCAAATTGTCCTTGCAGGCCCAATTTGAAAGCAAGAAGTGTTGTTGGAACACCGTCCAAGAACCCCCGATGACAAACTTCCAGCCTACCGGGTCCTACACAAACTAAGAAACGAATGCGCAAGTGTGCAATGAGAGCTGACATCGGCCTCCAAGATGCGACCGGCATCGGCTTCCAAAAACGACCAAACTCAAAGCCAAGCATCTGACATCGCAGCGGTACAAATCCACAAGACCTTGCACCGTCGTGGCAATCTTTGGCGGCACAAGTAGCATATACATATATATATATATATATACACATAATGTTACACATAATGTTATATATAATTACATATATATATATATATAGCTAGCTTAGTTTGGTGGTTATTTCAACCCAACTAAAAGATTGTAGATAAATGGGTTCTATGGACTGGCAAACCTGGACCACTGTTCATGCGTGCAAGTTAAATCAGAAGACGCAAACAGCATCTCCGAACTAAATCAAATTTTGCAGGGAAAAATCCACGATAAATGGCGAACAAGCGGCAAGCAATTTTTGATGACCAGAGTATATGAGTCATATATCCCATTAAACTTACATTTACCCAAGTTAATATCACATGAAATCCAAATCTAACATTTTATAAATCCCATAAAATTCCATTAAATCACCAGCCAATCTCATTGAATCACCATTAAATCCCAATAAAACACCATCAAAGCCAATGAAATCACCATTAAAACACAATCAACCCCCATAAATCACCATTAAATTGCCATCAAACTCCAATTCGCAATTCATACCATTAAATCACTCATATCCTGCCAAAAACATATTTTACTTCGAGTGATCCCCACCCTGACACTTTTTGTCATAGCTTCTGACATATCATCTGGAAATATAATTATATGGTATAATCTTCTGACATTCTATTCTGTGTCACAGTCTTGGCATACGAGAGTGGAAGCATGTGAAGGCAGTTCAAACGGCTGTTGGCAGCTCCTTGGCATTCTATCTGGCATTCTATCCGGCATTGTATTCTGGCATTCTATCTGGCATAAATTCTGACATCCTATCTGGCATCCTTTGTGGCATCTATACTGACATTTTCTCTGGCATTCTATATGGCATGTTTTCTGCCATATGTTCTGGCATACGTTCTGGCATGTTATCTGGCATTCTATCTGACATTCTATTCTTGCATTCTACCTGGCATCTATTCTGACATCCCTTTCTGACATTCTATTTGGTATATCTTCGGAAATTCTTTGTAGTTGAGGTCCAGCGGGGAACACTTTGCTCTAGAGAGGTCTGGCGGAGGCGGAGGAGGCGGGACAGCTCACCTGACAGGGGGAAATATTCCATCTTTTCACCGTGCCATGTCCCCATGGCACTTCACCCCTCCGGTCCACCACGAGACCCGCTGCGCCACTAGCAGGCTGTGGGTGGAGATGAGGCGTCGCTCCGGTGGAGAGCGTTGCCGGATGCGCTCCGCCAGGGACGCCACTTTGGCTTCATACTCCTGGAGGGCCCATGGAGCCCATGGCGTCTAACAGTCTAACATACCCCAGAGGGCTGGATGAACTATGGTGATTTTTTGATGATTTCATAGGAATGGTGATTTTATGGTAATTAACTATGGTGATTGACTATGGTGGATAGGATGTCATGATGTCTATATATAATATTAAGGTATCATGGTTTCATGATCTATGGAAATATATCTCTTGAAACAAAGAGAAACAATAAACAAAACCGGTTGGAAATAGTGACTATAGACCTTTGATAATGAGACATGTATGGTTAACACATGTTAATGACTCAGATTTATGGAAAATATGTTCCTATGATTTCCTATGGTTCATGAAAATCTTTGACTATGGTTATATAATGAAGCTTTATTCCAATTCCATGTCCCATCATTCCAGTGACGTCCCGACTTCAGGCCGTTAGTGCAGTTAGACTTCATCCAGAAGCCTCCGATGTCTTGTCCGGGTTCCCCAATTTTAACCATTCTCTCTCCGGCAATTGCCTAGCAATGTTTGATAACCAGGGTTCACTGTGAGCATGGCAAACACCTCCATGCTGCAAAATAGAGATGTTCCCTTCCCAGATTCGATTCATCAGATTTTAAGGTAAAAAACATGATTTAGTTTACCAACCTATTTCAAGGAAAAATACCTCACACCATGCAATATGGTTGGGTTAAACCAACCCTTGATAGGTCACCAAAGGAAATCATCCGAAATAGGTGACCTGATAGCAACTGCTTCACCAGCCGAAATCGGGAGCCTGGCACACCTTGACTGGAACTTTGATGGAACGGTTCTCGCCTTAGGCTTTTGTACGTCACGATGCACGAAAAGATTATGTGCGTTTATTCTTGCAGCACAAATTGTGTAAGACATATTCAATTGGGCTAAAGTTGAAGCCTGACGTAATATGATGCATACACGATACATGGTGCGTTTATACATCAGGTATTTCCAATATATATATATATATATCACATGATGTAAAGATTACGTGTCAATTATCAATTATGTCTGTTATATATATATATATATACACATATGATTACAAATGTGGCTAAATATTGTTTTAGTGTGATCCAAATCGGTTCGTATCTTCGACAGGGCACGGCGTTCGCTAGCCTTGAGTGTTGACCACGGGGTCAGCCAAACTCAGAGAATATCAATGGCTTGGTTTAAGGTACAGGTTCAAGTTCGAGGAGACCATTGTGGTTTTACCACGTTTTACCCCAAAACAGCATGGGTTTCATGGGTTTCCTGTACATTGTCCTTAAACATCCCGAAAAACCCATGCCGGAACAACCCGGCGTGCTGGAGAATTGTTCGTTTGTAGATGAATTTCTTTGCTGGAAGGTATGCAAGGTATGTAGTTTGAACCATTCTTTCAAACAGCCTTGGTAAGAGTAATGCCGTGAGATCGTGAGACATGATTCCTCTATGTGTCATGGCCAATCTCAAAGCACCCTGCATTTTAGAAGCTGGTTCACAATTACATAAGCATGAAACTTTTTACACCAATGTATCTATAGCAAAGCAGTCATGATTACCTTTCCCAGCTGTAGATCCCATTAAGCCTAGGACTTTCCACAAATTTTCCAGCCAGCCATCTCTGATGACACCAGAGGGTGAAACGACATTTTCCTAGCGTCCAAGGCTGACCAGGCCGTTAAGCAGAGCTGCTGCAATACCACAACTCATGCGGCAGCTTCTGTAGGCTCATCATGCCTGACACGAAGCACCTGGCGAGGGACTGGCATCTGATGGGTCTGAATTCAATTTTGCAACATTCCTGGTCAATCATAGGAAACGGGGCGAATGTGGGGTCCCACAACGACCAAAATTTATTGAGCATCGTTGCTGTAAGATCACATCTTCTCCAAATAGGGATATTATGGGGAATTACCATCTGGTTATTTAACATAGCCATGGAAAATCACCATGCTATTAATAGGTAAACCATCTATTTCTATGGGCCATCTATACCATGGCTATGTTAAATAACCAAAGGTCATGGTAAGTTGCCACAGGGATTCCGAGAATGACTCTGAATTGCCTCTGTTAAAGTGGTGAGCGCACTCCCAACGATAGCAAGTCGCCAACAGAACGTGGTGCTGAGGTAACCTGATCTTGAAATCATGTCCTATCTGACCCTATCTGAATGGTAGGCCACCTAATCCCATACCCAAAATATCAAATACCACGTATATGGGTCCCCAAAATGAAGAGATTCGTTACTGAACTAAGGCTTTTTGGGTACGTATTTCATGTTGGGGGGGGGATTAGATTTAACACAAGGGTTATATCACTGATGATTTTGTTTTGTCGTTTGTGGTTCAAGGACCTTGTCGTGCAGGGGGAAATTGACTGAGGATCAGTTGGCTGTTCACTACTCCAATTCCCTTTTCAGTTGGTAGAATTCCCGCACGTTTCTTCACTTCATCTCCGTGTAAACAGGATTGAAACCCATGTTTGGCAAGTGCTTCAACTAATTACCCAGCATCCCTGGATTAATCATATTCATCTCATTACAGTAATCACCACATATGATTTAGCCTCCTCCAAAACTAACAGTTCGATGTGGAAACAAAAGCCGGTTGTAGATAATTTTCCCAATGGGCTTCCCCATTGTGTTTTTCCACATCGATGTTAACCGTGTTTATCCTATGCCATTCATCCATGAATTCATTAAATACAATTACTCTACTTCGTGTGATCCCCACCATGACATGTCAGGACGTATATTTGGACATATATTTAGTATATTCTGACATCCTATCTGACATATATTCTGGCATATATTCTGGCATATATTCTGG
>Ga0126342_10016879_pt1 | contig 12677 bp, 12 predicted proteins | sample Cyp1metagenome_FD_92528 | JGI IMG/M metagenome (GOLD analysis project Ga0126342, IMG submission 92528) | Coral microbial communities from Lord Howe Island, Old Settlement Bay, Australia - Cyphastrea 1 metagenome | ecosystem: Host-associated > Invertebrates > Cnidaria > Coral ...
ACCTTTCGGTCAATCAGTGGCTTCGCTCTGCCATCCCTGATTCACAACAACCAACTTCTCCTATAGGTTTCCTATTTTTGAAACTTCCGCCACCGCCTTGTGCGGTACTACTGGTATATGTATATGGGGATTATGGGGTCTATCCAGGTCTATCCACCAGATTTGAGTTGGCAAAAATTCATCGCAGTCTCGATATACCTGGCTGATCGGATACAAAGTCACTGGGATACCCAAAATTTCTCAAGTCGATCGCTTGGTTGGCATAAAGCGGATGCGTCTAAGGATGATGAACTCCAACTCAGGGCTTTCTGGGTTGGTCCAAGAGTTGGTCCACTTTCTCAAAACCCACCAGGATGGTTCATCCATCGATGCAAAAACCAGCTGTTCCATGCTGTTCCGTATTGTTTCAAGCGTGCCAAACAGCGTGCCCCAAATCACTGCTTGAAATGTCCACTATTGTCCAGCTTCCATGACAGAAAGGTTCTACATGATGAGTGTCATACCGCTGCCAGTCCACAAATTGCCTAGTGCTACGTGTCCAAGTTTTATTTTTTGGTTCCAAATTCCACGCCATAGCCATCTGTACATAGCCTGCTTGCATAAACTTGCCATGGGCCATGGTGACATAAACTTAGTGCTTCGCTTGTGGCACGAGTGGCTTTCGCAAGAGACCGGAGCTCAACCTCAGTGCCGCGAAAATGGCTGAGATGTTTTGAAGCGATTGTACCCTCTGGTAATTTAACATAGCTATTGAAAATTGCCATTTATAGTGAGTTTTCCCATTAAAAATGGTGATTTTCCATAGTTATGTTAGTTTACCAGAGGGTAACTAGTCCTCAAAATTTATTCAAGTCAGACTTGTCTGGCTTTTGCCAGGTCGTATCAAATGACTGTCTCAAGTCCTCAGAAGCAGAATGAATTTCAAGATCTGGAAAACGTATGTAAACGTGAAATCCAGCGATAAGAGGCAGTGGCTCCAAAATGTCGGTGACCACTTGCATTTGCCAGGGTGAATCCACCTGCAGAGCTGCCACGGAGCTGACAACACCAACCATGGTTTGGACCACGCAACCAACCACTTCAGAGAATGGTGTGTTTGCATCATGTTCAACCCCTTTTTGGGAATGTCTCATGACTAGCATGTTTCAGCTCAGGTGACTATATTCCAACACTTCTCTGGTGGTTTCGCCCTAAAACATCAAGTGGAGCACTAGTCCATTTGGGTTTGTCTGAAAATGAGGTACCCCCAAATTCTCCGGTTCCTCCTTTTGCCCATTAAAATTACGATTAAAATGACGACATATTAATTGGATTGAATTGGGGTAATTTGGGGTACCACATTTTCAGACCGACAGACGGATGTTCTGAACACCTGCACACAACCGGCCTGCACCGCATAGCTCCCAAATCTTGGAATTCCCCAGGAATGTGCTCGGATGATCTGAGGCGAGCGTTAAGCTGTGATAGTAACAATAATAATAGTAACAATCGCAACACTGTGTATAGTAGTAATAGTAGTACGAAATTAGGTTAACAGTAACACTAGTAATAATGGTGATAAGTAGGAATAATAGTAAAAATAGTATATAAGCATAGTAGTATAATAGTGAAAAAGTACTAAGATCAGTAAGAATGTTAATAATAGATAGTAATGATAGAAACAATAGTCTAAATATGTTTAATACTAGTAATATTGATAGTAAGAATAATGACAGGCGTCATAGTACTGATAATCAAACCAAATTTCATAATAATGATAATGGCGATGAATAGTATATAATAGGATATTATATATATACATATATAAATATACGTGTATGTATATATATATATGTGATAACTATGTGATTATATATCATGGGTGATATCAGTAACAATAATGACAATGATCCTTATCCTTTATGCACGAATCTATACTGTATATTTAGCCTAAACATGTTTCCTTCCAGCTCTATCATCATACAGTCCAGAGACTTGTTTAGAATTTAAGACACAGGCATCATGGAGACTTGTTTAGAATTTTAAGACACAGGCATCATGGAGTCAGAAACACTTTCAAACGGCTTCCATTAACCACAAATAGGCCAGTTCCGTCAACTGGTCCACCATCATGTTTCCAATCAAACCTGCAAATTGGGGGCGTACCTCATGTTCAGAAACATCCAAATCATATTAGTTGGTTCTAAGTTCTATATCCCATTGATATCCCAGTAATATCAGTAATACACCATTAATATACCCATTAAAATCATTCTATCGTATCCATAGAGCCATAGAGTGGAGGTAAATCCAGCCTCAATCATGGTTCTCATGAGGTCCAGCATCACAATCTGCAGGCGGCAGCATGAGGCAGCGATTTTTTCTATAGAGATGTACCCTCTGGTGATGTCAAACAAAAAGCTATTGAAAATGGTGATTTTCCATAGTTATGTAAACGTTTACCAGAGGGTATACAGAAATTTCTTGGGAGCCACCGGAGCCAAATCATGCCTGTCTTGGATCTCTATGATCTGATCATGATCTCTACAGAATCACATTCGACACTGGCAAAACATGCCCTCAAAGAAATCCAGATCAATGAGCGAATCGACCTATTCAGAGCTTGACAGTAATCGCATGGCTTATATATGGCTTAATGGATCTTGCACCCATTGAACCCTGGCCAGGTCAGCACGTGGCCTGCAAGGACTGCTTGCGTGGCGAGCCAGGGCTCACTGCCTCAGCAATTCTTCCAAGTCGAATGTTTCAATCATCGTTTGGGGATCATTTTGGGCCCGAAAAAAGGCTTTGCGGCTCCAAAAACTCTGGAAGCCCAGTCGCCTCTGAGTGTATAACATCAATTAACTGCCTATGGCATACTATGGCACACTATGGCTTTGTACAAAAGAGCTCCCTGCTGTTTCTTGACGAAATTGTGTGTGTCCTGTTCTGTCCTGTTCTGTTCCCAATGCCGCCCAGCCACCCTGACATTCGCAAACTCATCCAGATTGAAAGCCTTCAGCTTCAATGGATATCAAAGACGAAAGGTAGGCTGCATCATGGCATCATTAGTTTATCTCTGATCACTTGAATCTTCTGTGAAAATTATATAGTCCATACAGCCATACAGTCTTTTCGCATTTTCAGATATCTTTAGCATGATCAACTGCTCTTGTTCGTTGATTGAGCAAGTAATACCGCTACATCCATGCAAACATGGGAAAAGTAGAGAACATTGGCAGAATTCTGTACTACCACCAGACGAATTCAGATGTACATCCACGGAAGCAACGAAACTCGGTCAATCGGATTGCGCCAGCAAATCATGACACCGTTTCACTTGATCGTCTGAGAGGTAGCATGACTGGGCATTCCTCAAAGTATGACTGTCATCTGTATGTCGGGTGGGAATCGTTGCACGTCGAAATTTGGGGGCCACACTTAAATTGCTCCAGGATTCCGACAAAATGTGTGGCCCCCAAATCTCCCAAATGACCATTAATAGTGGATTTTTCCAGGATTTTCCCATTAAGAATGGTGATTTTCCAACTTCACTTGATCTCCTGCTGTCCGTTTGAGCCCCACCACCCCAGTGCCTGCGTCGAAGCTCTTGTATTCTGCATATCAATGGCAGTTCGCCGGGCTCCCTGTGCGGTTTCCCGAACTGCTGTCATCCAATCCCCCTCGAATTCAATCCACATTTGGGTATGTCTGAAAATGGGGTATACCCTCAATTATAGCCGTTTAGTAGGGATAATGATCATTAACCATTGGGTGTAGGGGTACACTATTTTCAGACAAACCCGTTTGTTTGCCAATCAAACCCATCGCACAAAATCTAGTACACAACTTGCGCGATTTGCGCTCTGGTGGAATGCACTCTGATGGAATAGTGGGATTTCATTTGCACAATGATTATTGTCAATAGCAGTACCTGCAACACTTAATTTGGAAACTCGTCTGGTTGGTGGTGCAATAACCATCTTGAAAAATATGAGTTCGTCAATGGGAAGTATTATCCCATATATTATGGAAAATAAAAAATGTTCCAAACCACCAACCAGTCATTATATTGATATTATATTGGTTCAAGGGGAAAAAATACAGGAAGCCAATCCCACGAGTTTCCAATTTTTTTTCAGTTGCAGCTGCAGCTCATAATTCACATTGAATACATGGAGAAAACACAAAGATCCTGGAAATTTGAAAAACCCAATGAGATACGACCTGTCGTCGAGCTCCATCACCAGGACGAGCTACCTCAGTTCTGCCGACGTTTCTTCTTGTGCTGAAGGCCTGGATGTATCCTTTACCCTCTGGTAATTTAACATAGCTATTGAAAATGGACATTTATAGTTGATTTTCCCATGAAAAATGGTGATTTTCCATAGTTATGTTAAATTACCAGAGGGTAGTCAGCCTTTAGTCATATCAACTTTTTTAGGGCAGCATAATCCGCTGGGAAGTCGATGCGACCCGTTCACATGGTCACATCAGCCATGCCAAATCGCTTGGGGAAGGCTGTATTTTGATGGTTCTAAAACAAGAAAAATTAAAGCGTGTGGTGAAAATCTTCTGTTTTCACCCCTGTTAAAAAATGTTTCGGGGGAAGGCTTATGATTGGATTTTGTAGCTACAGACCAAGTGAGCACACCATGCCGGCATACAGAATGAAACACAAGACCTCCAGAATGTGGCTCCGGAATCTAGTGGGATTTGTCCGGATGCAGTGGAATGTACTGGGATCTACTAGGATTTTGGCGGGTTGATATTTTTGACCCAAACCCAAATGGTGGTTTCCTAAAATGCTGGTACCCACAACCATGGGTTTCAATACATGAGACATGCGTTTTTCCATTTGCAAATCCCACTCGACCACTCTGAGCCTCCGCACCGTGCCATCGAAACTGCTGGTGCCATAAATCAAACAGATTGCTGGATCTGACAATTTCCTGCCCGGCAAAGTCTGATGTTTGGATCAAAAACATCTTGGCAAATAGTGGAATATCAGCATTATATATAGTAATTTATAATGGGATAAAACATGATAAAACATGATAAAACATGATAAAACATGATCTGGGTTTAATTCTCAAATATAATAAAATATAGGATGCTCCGAATGCCATGGTCGATCAATATGTCTCATCATTTCCCCAGTAAAATCGCCATGTTTGGGCATTTTCTGCAGCGACTGAAACGCTGAACGTTGAAATCACCGGAACGTCCTGAATACATCTACAATCATCATGCATTTTATAGAAATATATTGACATGCATCACATAATATCAGAAAATATTATATATACAGTAGATATTAGACAGCATTAGACATATTATATATATATCATATGTATGTATATATATATCATATATATATATGATATATATATATATATATATATCATATATATCATATATATATAATATCATATATATATATATTTAATAACATGTAATAATATAGACATATCATAGGAGGAGATCCGCGTTTCGATCTCCCCGATCTTCGGATCAACCTGAGATCCAGGCCCGCCCAGGAGGGACGTGAGTTCAAAGTCCAGCACGGAGCACTGGGCCACCTTCAACATGCTGGCCTGGCTCCACCATGTGGAAAATGTCTGTTAACAGTTAACATCTTATTAATGGTGGTTAATGATGGTTAATGATGGTTATTAATGGTGGTTAATGGTGGTTAATGGTGGTTAATGGTGGTTAATGGAAAATCGAGTTACCCTCTGGTAAACATACCAAAAAACTATGGAAAGATCCACCATGCTATTAATGGGTAAATCCACTATAAATGGGCCATTTTCCATGGCTATGTTAGTTTACCAGAGGGTAACATCTTATTGGAAAAAAAAACACATCCATCAAAATCACAGGTATTCTTTTAAAACGTTGATGTTCACAACCGCATTTTCAAAAACAACAGTACTGGTCGAAAGTCAGAGGTATTCAGGCAAACCCACATTCTATAAAGATCACGAAGTCACACCTGGATTTAGAGAACCAACATGTTCATCACAAGCTAAAGATATAGTAATTAATTGCCGGGGTATGCCCACGTTATATCTAACATATATATATATATATGAACATATATAACACAATAATTATAACATATAACAAGTCACAAGTGATAATAACATATATATAAATATATAATAACTGGGTTTACATTAGAAACACAGTGGCCCATGCACCTCAATCCGATGTACAAGCGCATTTGACCTCAGGCCATCGGGTCAAAGTGGTGGATCTGCTGGGGAAACAATGGCCATATCTGTCCGGCCAAGCTGTCACTGAGGTTGCTGCTTGTAGAGCAAGGTGAAGTACTAAGCAACACGCGGCAAAGCAGCTAAAGGGGACCCCGCTTAAATGACATGAAAGGCACCGGGAAGAGACTAAGATGTCCAAAAACCACTTCACGTGCGGAGTCTGGGGAAATTCCGAGTACCCCGATGGATGTTCAACACCATTCAACACTGCTATCTTTCTGCGGGGTTTCATAGGGAGGACCTGAAGGGTGGGACACCGACATCAGCAATGCTTGGAAAGCAGCGAAAATCTTCGACTCTTCAGCCACCACATCCCATTCCAATCAATTGGTCCATTGATGTCCATTGAGATCATCCCTGACCCGCGGTCTGAGAAATTCTGGGAACCCTTGCCACGCTGGTTTCGCGATCTTTCCGCAGATTCTTCAACTGGGCAGAGGCCTCAAGCACAAGATGATCACAAGATACTACAAGAAGCATACTTGAAGCAAGTGGGAAACGCAAGAATTTGGGATTTTGATGGATGTTGATAAAACACCCATTGCTTTGCTTTCCCATCTTGGCCCAATTTTTGCGATGTCCCATGGGTTTCTTAGATCATCCGCGGCCGCCCTACGACCAGTTTCGAGGCCGCAACAGGAACCTCCTTGTTGTCGACCAGAAGAATTTGCTTCTCTGCCTGACTGGTACACTGGGCATCACTGGGCCACCAAAATTTTCAGAACATCATAGGACATCACTTTTTTCAGTTTAGGTTAGTTATTGTCATATAGTTTGGTACCCCCATTTCCATGGAATTATTATCATTTATATCATTTTCCCGAGCCACATTTCTGGCCAAGCTATTTTTTTCATTTCAGCATTTCAGCCTGGTACCCTTGTGTAGCCATCAACATTGCTGGTAGTTCTGGGTCTTCATCTCCCAGAGGTATTGACCCGTCCTCACGTCCCACCAACATTTCTGGGGCTTGCACGGGAATTTGCTCCAACACCTGCCATGATGATGATGATGATGATGATGATGGTTGGCCAACATCAATGCAGAGGAAACAAGTTCTGTTTCAGCCGGAACAGCAGCAAAAGTAGGTGCCACCTGCAAGCGATCTTGCACCTCCTGTTCCGGCCAGGCAGTGAAAATGTCTGAGGCAGTGAATGTGCACGGAACAAGACTCAATACTTTCCGGCATGGAAAGCACGGGTATACGTTACAACTAGTTGTAAACAACAATCACATCACAATATCCATCTGCCTTTGAGAGGATGAAGAGTGCAAAATTGAGAACATTGATGCAAAATCCATCAGCCATTAGTCATCATTAGTCATAAACTGATGTGGGATTCTGTTGAACCTCACTGGCTGAGACCAAGTTCTGATTCAGCAGTCCTTCACTGTAGCGATTTGCGACATGTGCAACACTGCCGCCTCCTGAAGGATTCGGGCCATGGCTGTGTTTCACGAGCTAGAAGGGCCGGCCCGATGCTGACACGGAAAAATGCCCAAGATGTCCTGGTAGTCTGTGGGGTTTTCACATGGGTTAACTAACATAACTATGGAAAATCATCATTTTTAATGGGAAAATCCACTATAAATGGTCATGTTCAATAGCTATTTTGACATAACCAGAGGGTAACATAGCCCGCCATCTGTGATCCGACATACCCTCGAAAAATCCCACAAGATGTCGCAGGTGACCTCTCCAGTAATGCGGATGACAATCACATCCACCTCGGCTTTCCAGGACAAGGTCACTCCTTCAAACAGCTTGCCTGGACCTACCTGGACCTTGCGTGCTTCTCTTCTACTCTTGAACCTGAATTTGGGATGGAATGCGCAAGCGCTACAAGATCCGCAAGTCGATTGTCGGCGGAACTATATACCAGTTACTACCTTTAAAACACACAAATACATATAATATATATATATATATATATATATATTATATCACGTATATTATATAATATTATGTATATATATATATATGTGTATATATATATATATATATATATATGTATGTGTGTAATAGTGTGTAATAGTGTGTAATAACGTGTATATTGTCCGCCCACTCCAGCCGGAGCAAAGGGGGCTTGAAGAAGAGTTTTATACAAAACGACAACGATGACGATGACGAGGACGAGGAGCAGCACCACCACCAGCAACCATCACAACCACAACAACAACAACAGCAGCCCTGACAACGCTGTCTGGGAAGCGTTGTTTAACGGGAAAATGATGGAAAATGCATTTTGTCCGCCTGGACTTTCTGTGGGTTTCAGAGGACACGTCAGGCCCGTCAGGCCAGCAGTTTCTTGGTGTGATTCAATGGGTTGCCAGTCCTTCCCTGCCATGTTTTCCTGTCCAGCAGGGTTTTGACATGACACTTGGCTACTTTCTATGGGTTTCACATGGTTTCACGCGGCGAACCATCCGCATCATCTTGGCCTCTCTGGTCGTTGCTTCACCATTTCCCAGGTAAGCCTTGTATTTGACGGATGTTGACAGAGTCTTCACGTCGAAATGATGTTCTGGGCTCCTCGTTTTCGTTGGGTCAGCCGCAGGGACAGAGCCCTTAAAGTATATCCATCTCGTCCGGAAATGTCCAGAAGATCAGAATACACAACAACTAGCCTCCGGTGTCATCAAACATGGCTTCATGGAAAACTCCCATTTAGCTTGATGATTTTCCCATTTTTCATGACCGCCATGGGTAAAAATCTCAGAGCACCATCCCACCCTCCCATCCGCCTCACGAAGAGAATGGGAGGCGCTACCGTGCTTGAAGGCACGTGAGGCCTGGGACGCACCCTCCATGAAACGTCCAATCCAGCGGAAAATCAGCACCTTGACGAGGAGATATGTTGGATATGCTTAAGGATATTTTAAGGACATACTAATTATATCATATTATATCATTGTATGCAAATGATATCAAATAATGACATTAATAATGACGTCTGTAATTCAAAATGCCGAAATGAGTCAATGAGGCAATAAATTCGAGGTCTATTGCCAGGGTGGACAATCGGCAACCTCCACTTTCGGACCATCATCCACAAATTTTGGACGTTCTGCCAGATATGCCAGGTTCGAGTAACAGAGTCAATGGATGAGAGATGAATCTCAAGGCACGCTTCAAGTCTCTTTTTGAAGGAAACTCAGGATTGGAGAAACTGCCCAACTCTGCTCCCTCATAAACCATTCCCTTTCAGAAGGATTAGGACGTTTCCCTGCAGCCGGATTCTACTGATCCAATCGCCCCAAAAGTTGCCAAAGTTTCTTTCCATCTATCTGTTCAGGATTGTTCAGGAAGTTCAGGAATCTCCATAACGTGGGACAACTAACCACTATAATTATTTATTACATATTTATTCCATCCAATCCCCCCAAAAATGGTGATTTCACAGGGGGAAAAAGGATGAAAAAGGGGGGGACCTCAAGGCCAGCTGTTTCCGCCTCAATCTTCCGGCCAGCACCCTGCAAGGCGCCCTTGGAGCCTTCTGACATCCGGTCAATGTGACCTCAGCTGAAGGATACTGAAGGATACTGAAGGCATGGTGGCAATTCTACACATCCTCCAGATATCTCCAGAGTTGCTGGTTGCTGGTTGCAGGATGGGACGGGCACACTCTGAAGTTTTTGCTTCCTATTCTGAGATTTACAAATCTAAGCACTAAGTAGCTGGCCTGCGCCCATCGTCAGAAACTGGGCAGTGTGAATAAACATGGGCAAAGGATGGTTCTTCGTGTTCTGGATTCAAGCTGACTGCTTATGGTCAGTGCAAATAAAACACGTGTCCGCATCGTGAGCTTGCGAAACGTTGTCTTGATTTTGTTTAAAAAAGACTGACTAAACAAGGATGTTCTACACAGAATAAGACCTCCTTGATGATCTTGATGTAAAGATATGTAACTGGTTGGTGGTTTCAACCCCTCTGAAAAATATATAAAAATATTAGTCAGTTGGGATCATTCTTCCCATAATGTATGTAAAGTCTTAAAATTCATGTTCCAAACCACCAACCAGTGTAAAGTAACATCTCTACCCTTCTCAACGATAAGTCGTTGTCAGAGATGAAAAAATCCCTTGGGATTCCGCCTTGGAGCTTCTGCGTGGTTCCACTACCTCACGACAGTGGCATAGAAAAAAGGTGACCATGCGCCTTTTTTCGTTAACCGTTAGGAGGATAGAAAAGTACCCAGAATGGTGTGCTGTATTTTCCCCAAATTTCCAGGCGTCTATCCAAGTTTCTGTATCTCTTTTGCGAGTCCTATAATTATCTAATTCTGTGGGTCTAATGTGGTTTAAACATATTTAGAATCTCAATTTCCGGCATTTCAGTTCATTCCGGGATCATTTCTGCCATTTTTGAGCTGACTCCCGGGTCCCCCCTGTCATTTCGCGCAAGGGCACCGTCGCGTGCTCTCGGCTCGGTGGTCTCAGACCGCGGGAAATGGAACCCAGGGCCTCAGGGTTTCAACATAGGGTACCCTCCGCTGTCATCAAACGGTGGCTGGAAATCTCCTAGAAATATGGAGGTTTTTTTGAGTAGCTTTGAGTACGAAAATCGCCCTAATATTTGATGACCAAGTTGTGTAATCCACTGGATAATCATCTCATTTCCGGACAAACAAGCATCATCCCCATGAGAATGGCCAAAAAAAAGCGGGTGGATTAACCCGCATTTTGAGACACATCCAAATCATAGTAGTTGGTTGTATGTCCCATTGATATCCCCATTTTCTCCATCAAAGAAATTGAATTCTGAGCTGAGTGGCAGCGTTGGAGACTGCAGTCACTGCCAACACTTGCGTGTGCTGAAGCTGTGCACGTCGCACACCTTAGCAACGTCTGTCCATCGCTTTGGTGGCTATAACATGTTGTAATGTTTATGTATATGTACATATATATATGTACACATAGTATTATGTACAGTATTGTATTGTATTAACAATAGTGTGCAAATAATATGTATATAATATACACATACAAATAAAGCAATACTAAAATACATGTATGCAAAACCCTCGTTCTAATCAGTGGCATAATCAGAAGTTCAACATGAAGGAGCAATGAAGCTGCTAACTGGTTTCAACCGTGTGTCCGCATCCCTCTGAGCTGCTTGCAATCTGCAACTGCTTCAGCCTATGCACCGACAAGGGAAAACAAGCTGTGGCATTGTGATTGATCCGATGCCCAAAAGTGCAAACTGACGTCTCGCACAAGGCGGTTCCCCTAAATTGCTAGGTTGGTTTCTAACTATATGATGGGTTATAGTCATTGTATGTCATTGTCGCTATATATAGTGGTTTTGTCAAACATAACTCAAACCTGGGCCCATTGCCCAGCACGAGAGCTCCTCTGAGGTCGTCACAGAGCCGCCAACAATTGCCCAGGCCTCACTGATTCCGAAATGGCTGAGGGTACCCCCATGGATTGGAAACCCCCAAATGACTTGGCATCGGAGGTATGCCATTTCCGTTTGAACACTAAGGCAGGTACTGAACTGAAGAGCAAATGGCTGGCGAGCGAGCTGCTCCCCTCAAGGCTCACATCTAAAGTCATGTTGTGGACCTGTTTCTTCACCTTCACATGACTTTCAATGTTCAAAGCAAATACCGTTCCAAATGAAAGGGACAAACGGATGGCAATGACTTCAAGTAGCTCTTAATGACTTACCGCGATCTGGGAGGAGGCACCACAGCATCCAAGCTACAAAAAAATCGGAGCCTGGCCTGTTTCAGTGCATAGTACCACAAGGGTTGATGTGCAAACTCCTGGATGCTGAGGTTGCAGTCACCAGGATTCAGCAGGGTGGCTGGGTATTTTGAATTGTATCCCAAGGTATTCCAGGATCCCAGGATCCCAGGACTTAATGTACATGTTTTCACTTCCTCTTGGATCAGGATGGATCAGGATGGATCAGGTACCGGGGCAAGAAACATCAAGATTGACAACATGCGCAGAGCCGAGATGACCCAAAGTCGAGGCATCTGCTGTCCAGTGGACCCAGTCTCCCGACGCGGTGAATGGCCCCTGTCCTCAGACGTTTGTGCTTCATCTTTGAGTCGGGAGAAGACGGCCTGCAACGCAAAAATGGCAGCGCTTTTTCCAAGGAACATTGCTTGACTTAGATCTGATGACAGGTGATATAAGTATGACTAGCTTGATAATATCTATATATAAATAAATAAATATATATATATATATATAATGTTTAGTTCTGATTTGTAAATGCCCCCTGAATAAAGCTATTTTTTTCCCAAAATAAATAATAAATGCACCCTAAATAAAGCTAATTTTTTTTGGCCCTAAAAGATTTGCCCAGATGGGGCTGATTTTTTTTTTCCATGCTTTATTTGAGGTGGCTTTCATGTACTAATTCATATTGCCAGCTCATTAGATCTTACCTTGATAACTTC
>Ga0126342_10016880_pt1 | contig 12676 bp, 9 predicted proteins | sample Cyp1metagenome_FD_92528 | JGI IMG/M metagenome (GOLD analysis project Ga0126342, IMG submission 92528) | Coral microbial communities from Lord Howe Island, Old Settlement Bay, Australia - Cyphastrea 1 metagenome | ecosystem: Host-associated > Invertebrates > Cnidaria > Coral ...
AACACCTGGGGAGCAGTGAAGCTCTCACTGGGCAGCAGCATGTAGGTGGCGCATGCCACCACAGCCAACACCAGCAGGTTGGAGCTGCGCGCCATGGTTCTTCTCAAGATGATTGCGAGGGGGGCAAATGCGGGCCAACAACTCCCAAAGCTGGAACCAATACAGGCAAACACACCATCAATCTGATATCAACTCACTGGGGCCGAAAATGATGACTTGCTTTTTTCGGACCTTAAATGAAATGATCCAAAATGAGCACACCAAGACAGTGTCCATGTAATTTCAGGGCACTCAGAACTAATTCATCTCAGACAGTTTCCCATGAATGGCTTCCACACAGTGACACAGATCCTGAATATCAATGGATATCAATGGATATCAATCAATGATTGTTTATTGTTTATACCAAATATACCAAGAAAAAACAGCCGCGATCAGCATTTTGGCGCACGAAACCGTCCACCGACCGTTGGATTCTCGGCGTGACTGATCGAAGGGGTGATCCCAACCCTTGGAACGTCCTGACTGAAACCGCGAGATGTCGGAAGGAATGTAGTGGGCAAGGTTCCATCCATGTAAGTAGTACCTGACCTTTGGGGGCAGTTGTAAGGCCATATAATATGTATATATATATACAACTTGTAACTCATTCTTGAAGGAGAGTTCAAAAGCAAACCGCATCCGTTTCCAAAGCAGCTGGCAACATGTCAATATATGTAAATACATGTCAATATATGTCAATATATGTCAATATATGTCAATATATGTCAATGTGTCCCAAATATTCACTGGGGTACCCCATTTTCAGACAAACCCATATTATATATATATATGATATACAGATAGATAGTTACTACAGTAATCTACAGTATATTATTACTACGTGATATCTCTGTACATCTTCACAAGTCAATGTCATAAGTCAACTCTGAAGTTTTCCCAAATATTCACGGTTCACTGAGGGTTTCAACGATTGGGCTTGCCTGTCAGGTGAGACGGCGAGGGGTGAAACGGACACAACTCCGGCGCTTTGAAGATGTCTGCGCGCTGAGTGAAGTATCCCATAATATCCATTCAAAACCATCATGTGGATGTAGCTAGAAAGATCGATTATTGTCCCATAACTAGGGAAAGATGCACCATTTTTAATGGGTAAATCAACTATAAATGGTAAATATGCCATAGCAGCCAATAATGTCCTTTTGGTAAAAATAGGTTTGGGCCGGGAGCTGGTTAATCCCATCTATCATCATAGAAAGCTGTTGTTAAAGGGGTTTCTTCAAAACCCTCTATTCATCAACCAGCCAATGGGAAAAGGACATCTATGGGATGTACACTGGGGATATTAATCATAATGAGCTCATGGGGATCTAAACCCAACCATTCCTGCTAAAATATCCATTCCATGTTGGCATGCAACGCCTTCGAGTTAGCCCTTCCTCTGATCTATGTGAACCTCGCTCATCTCCAAACCGCCAGAAATTTGGATTCCTTCTCTTTCTCTTCATCGCTCCATGCGGCTCGAGCGTTGCCCCTGGGCACAAAAAGGGGGGGCTGCTTGATGACGGGGCTCCCTGAACTCAATTACTTGGAGTCTCGTGGTGGGACTGGATTATGGCCAGCTAAACCACGAACACTTGGCGATACCAGATTCTCTTGGGTTTTTTCTATAAACAATCTCTATTCTTGGTGGTGGTATCCTCAAAAAGCGGTCTATGCGTGCTGGTGATCTTCTCATCATTTTCGTCTTGTTGACTTCGCCGTGGAGCCACAATGGCATGAACAATCACCCGCTTCGAGTGATGTCGATGTTTGGCAGGTCCCTATTATATAACCTCTAACTATACATTCATACATGTGTATATATATATACATATATACATATATCATATATATCATACATACATACATACATACATTGCATTACATTACATTACATCACATCACATCACATCACATCACATCACGTCACGTCACATCACATCACATCACATCACATTACATTACATTAATTACATACCATACCATACCATACCATACCATACCATTACATTACATTACATCACATCACATCACATCACATTACATTACATTACATTAATTACATACCATACCATACCATACCATACCATACCATACCATACCATTACATTACATTACATTACATTACATTACATTACATTACATACATACATTACATACATACATACATACCTATATATAAATATGTATATATATATATATACTGTATATTATATATACTATCCTCAGACAGTGTGAGAACCATGACACCATCAACCACTCACCTTGGGTCTATTTTCCAGTTCCCAGGATCCAAAGGTGGAGCCTCCCATCACTGTCCCAGTCAAAAAATGGCTGAAATACCTCTCTTGCTGAAAATCCCAAATAGTGAGAGGCTGATTCTGAAGAATTCTTGCTGAAATCTTGAGAAACCCAAGTATTCTTGCAAATCCCAAGTATTGTTACTTAAGCCTCTGGTAAACTAACATAACTATGGAAAATCACCATTTTTAATTGGAAAACTCACTATAAATGGCCATTTTCAATAGCTATGTTAGTTTACGAGAGGGTAAGCCTCCATTCTTTCTGGTTGAATCATGCTGAAACCCATTGTTGTCTGGATAAATCCCCAGAAAACTTGGCTGCTTCAATCCGAGTGAAATCACCACGAGCACCCAATTCATCCCCTTTTCTACTGGATAAACTATGAAAAATCCCCAATTGTTTCCTGGTTAGATCCATATATATATATATATTATATAAATCCCCATGTTGGTCAGTTGATTTCTGCTGTTTTTGTCACCAAACCTATCCCTCGCGCCTGCTCTGACTGCGTTCAATCTTCGGGGGCGAAGCCACTGCGCTGGGCCGCTCGCGGGAGAGGTCCACCTGCTGGAGAAATGAGGAGAAAAGCTGCGAAAAATTGGAGGGTTAGCCATGGAAAATGGAGAATTCCCCCAGGAACAATGGTGGATTCTGAGTTCACCAAGGATGGATGCTGGATGACTGGGATTTTTTCTAGTTGGGGCTGAATGAACTAGCAAAAACATGAGGATTTCGTCAGGAAAATATCCATGGTTTCACCAAGACAGGGTTTTCACTGTTTCAACAATGGGGAGTCAAGGATTGAAGCATCCAGCTCTGTTCGGCCAAATCTTTCAATGCACTGTGCTGCACATGGGATACCCGACACAGTAAACTGACACAACTATGGAAAATCACCGTGTTTAATAGGTATGTTTTTCTCCAAGTGGCTACTTTCCATAGCTATGTTAGTTTACCAGAGGGTGTTGTTTTGTTTGATACACACACACAATACAAAAAAAGAAAAAAAAAAAACGCGGTTCCCTGGGACGTCTTTTTCTGACCCATACCTCCCATATCCAATGATCCCAAGTAATGTCAGTGATTAATCATGCCCCCCTGTTGTCCCATATGCTTTGCTTTTCAATATTCCAATGTTTTCTTTTAGTCAAACAATTAACTGGTTAAGCCCCAATTCTTGTTTCTGGCGGGTTTCACAGTGGCAGAAGCAACAAACAGGGTCCAGTGATTGGACCTGGTCCTTCGGAGAGTCTGGCAGCATCAATATATGTCATGCCATCTCGAAACCTAACGAAACATAACGTTATAGGCGCGCACTTTGAAACACCTTTCGAAACCCATTTTGGTTGCACTCCAAAAGTTCTGTTGCTGTATGTGTATATATATTATATATATACACACATTGTTTGCATTGTTTGTCGATTGACATCCTAACCTTTTCTTGTTGTTTAGTCCAAACCTCAGCAAACTCCACCGTCTGTTGGCATCCTGGTCCTTCTTGGCTCTCCCTTTCTGTTGGGGATGGGTCAAAAGCCTGGTACCCCTGGTGAACCCCAAGTCATAGCTGGGATTTATCAATGTGAATAACCCACTAAAAATGTATCTATAGGTATTGACCCATACCCATTTGAAATCCAGTTTTTGTTTGTTAAATGCGATACCCGCTGGTAAACGTTTACATAACGAACTGGAAAGATCCACCATGTTCAATGGGAAAATCCACTATTTCTATGGCAATTTTCAATAGCTATGTTAGTTTACCAGAGGGTAGTTTTGCTAATCACCATCCCCTCAACTACTGCAGACCCTGAAAATCGCCCATCAGAATTTCGGATAGTCTTCCAACCCCGTGCAGGATCTATGTCAATTTGTCTGAAAATAGGGTACACCAGAATACCATCGTTTGTTATCAATTGTCCGATCCAAATTGCCATTTTCTGGGTCAACAAAGGTATTTTTATCTATGTTTGACTGCTCAGATGAAAAATCTTACCAAAAAACAACCCGCACGGTGCCTCTGAAGCACTCCGTGCCAAGCCCTCCGGGGGAAGCTTCCTTGGACCAAGGAACAGCGGCCCCTGTGGGGTGAAAGGAAAACAACAGTTAGATGGCGATACTGTTGGGGTGAAACATATGCTATATCAATGGATTGGTTTAAGGAAAAAAATACAGGAAACTCCCATATTTCATGGGAAAATCCATTGATTATAGTATCCCAACAGTATGACTCTCAGTATGACTATCTTACTATAACACTTATGGGATCATGATCGATATCCAGATGGGCTATCTCAGTAATAGATACAGGGCTAGGTAAATATCCTAAGTGTTCACATCACCTGACAAAATAAGGGAATACAATCTTCCACAGGTACTTTTTGAGGTGATGTTCCAAATCTCCAAAACGGGACATTTACCAACCCGTAATGAATACTATGGAATATTGATAATTGCATTACCATAAACCCTGCTGCTAGTGAAGTACGAGTGAACTAAACCAACTTTGTTTATCGTTTGGGCCCCACCTTTTGGAATTTTTTAAAGGAGGGGTACTGCACCGTGCCCTGAGAATCAATGGAAAAACACTATAGAGGTCCCATAGAGGTCCCAAAAAAATGGCCGAAACGTGTTCCAGGATGCTTCGATAATCCAAAACCATCCAGAAACTCCGTGATTTCCCAGGGCCCTACCTTTCGGTCTGAAGCTCTGATCTAACTGTGGCTGCAGTTGGCAACAAGAAGGTACCCTTTGGTAATTTAACATAGCTATTGAAAATGGCCATAGTTATAGTGAGTTTTCCCATTAAAAATGGTGATTTTCCATAGCTATGTTAAATTACCAGAGGGTAAACGAAACCAGAAAACAAACCATTTTGGGAGGTGCAAAAAAACAAACCATCCCAAATAGAGTAATAATCGTGTAATCAATCAAACTTTGGGATAGCTTCTTATTGGGTTTAGCCCATTGACGCCTGCGTCCCTATTGTCATATTATACTAAGAATCACAACACATATTTTTGGCCAATTTTGGTTGGTGAATCCTGAGTTGTTTGGTGGTTCATATAGCCATCATGTAAACGTGGAATGTTCAGGGTCTTGCATGGTGATTAAGAACCCTGGCTACCCTGGTTAGCTCACCCACTTGCCTACGGGATATCCCCACGTTATGCCCATCGATGAAAATTCCAATCTGCTTCGATCCCCAACCATGTACTGTTTCAATAAGAAATCGTCAGGGAAACCCAACCTGAACCCCCTACTTGATCAACAAGGGGTTATTCTTAAATCATGATGGTGAAATATTTCACTAAGTTCACTGCTTCAATCCAGTGGCTTAGTGGCTTTCCACATTAGATAGAGCACCATAGTTTTGACAGAAATCACCATATTTCCCCATGCTTAAATCACGATGTTGGTTGCTGAATGACTACAGGAACCCATGCTCTTTTGGTGACGAGATTCTCTCATTTTGGGCCCAAAGGTATCCCATGTTGGTTTCCCCGGTGTCCTCCCGTTGGTGAAATCTCAATGGTTCAAACCATGCCAGAAACTAGCCATTTTGGAATAGTTTATATCACCCATTTATATCCATTTCTGGTATACCATCTGGTTATTTAACATCGCCATGGAAAATCCCCAAAATAAATGGAGGTTTCTAGCTGGGAAAATCATCTATAAATGGGTCATTTTTCCATGCATTTTTCCATGGCTATGTTAAATAGCCAGAGGGTAGATCGATGATCCATTCCACCAGAAGGGTCCATTTCACCACAATGGAAACGCCATGAAACGCCAAGCTGCCAGGCCCTGTAGGATGTCTCCCTACCGCACTGCACGCACTTCTGCCCGCTGGGCGGCACCACGTAGCTGCGCTGCTTGCGCCGGTCCAAGGCGCGCCGCAAGTTGTACTCGAGGTCAACGATCATTCCCTGCCCAGAAATGGACATCACCCGGAAAAAAAGTGGTGATTTTACCATGGGTCAACCCAAAAAATGGTGATTTTACCATGGTTTACCATGGTTTAACCATATGTAAGCTGCAAAAAGTGAGGTTCAAGCATGAAGAAAAGGGGACCTTCACCGGCACCGGCTGTGATTTAACCAGCCCAAGCCAGGGTTTTCAGTAAAATTCGATGGAACTCGAGGATGGAAACAAACAGAAATTGCGGATGGACCATAAAGGTTTATACAATGTGAGGCCCCCGTTCGATAGCTAAGTTGGTGCAAATAACTCCAATTTCACTATGGTTTATGGTACGCAAATAACTATAGTTACTGGGGTGAATCTTAACCAACTTAGCTATCTTGGGGGCCTCACATTGTACCCTTGGACAAGTTTTGAGAATGATGGAAATCATCGAGATTTCACCGAACATGACGATGTTTTTTCCATGGATTTCATACCATCCAGAGGATCATCTCATTTGGAAAGTGATCAATGACACTGGTTGAGAAGTCCCGAGTTTGGGATTATAGCTGGATGACAACCAATCCATTTTTTTCAGGATTTATTCATGTGTTGATCAAAAGACCTCACGTTGGCTCAAACATGCTAAAACTTCCGGGGTTGATAAAGATCTCATGAATTTCACTTTTCTGACGACTTTCTACATAAAAGACTTCAAACGGTTTGTTTGTTCACCCATTACCCTCTGATAAACGTTTACATAACTATGGAAAATCACCATTTTCAATGGGAAAATCCACTATTTCTATGGCCATTTTCAATAGCTATGTTAGTTTACCAGAGGGTACCATCTCGCCAGCTAAGAAAGACCCTGAAGATTGCCAATCCAACTCTCCGAAAGTCGCCTAAAAAACCGGTCGTTGATGCATCACCAAGGCCCCAAATCCCACAGAACTGCACCAAGGTCCACCCGAGGTACTTGGGAGTGTCAGTTGCTACTAATCATGGTCACCAGTTCTACATAGAATATCCCCTACGTGTTGGTTATATTAGGGCTATGTTCTAACTGAAATGCACATTCAAGGTAGGCACCTTCAGTATTTCGTTTTTTCCACATCAAAACAGCAAGGTTTTTCCATATTTTCCCCTCGAAATCCACCTCAAATCCACCCTTAAATTTCTCCAATGGGTCACAAAAGGGGCACCCGTGATTTCACCGCCCCAACTCGCGCACCACTCGGCGGTGCTGCGGTGCCTTCAGAGCGTGGATGTGCTTATCCTCCGCGATCTCACGCTCCAGCACGGCGATGCGTTCGTCCTTGGCCTCGTTCTCCAAGTCTCTCAGCCGCGCCAAGATCTCCAACTCCTACGCGTTGCGTTGCAAAAAACCAGCCGTGGCTGTGGATGAAAATGGGATTTACCCCAATTTAGCAGCAAAAATGCAGATATCATGATTATTATCCACTGAATCATCATTAATGATTATGCATTATTGTGAATTATTGTAAACTATCATGAATTTACCAGGTATTGTCCTGTAATCATTTCCTCATGTATAGAGATATATTCGTAGCAAAAAAACATGACCTATGAACCCTGGAAACCGACGATGCCCCAAAATTTGTAGCTCTAACATCACCTAAATCCTACAAAAATCTATAGAAAACCTATGTTGACAATTGAACACGTACTGTGGAAAGTTGCGAAATCCTGCACCACCATTGATGGGTGATGTTGAAACCCTATAAATATTGGGATAAATAACATCCCTCAACTAGCGCAGGATTTCGCAACCATCCACATGAAATAAAAACCCAAATTGGAGCAACCCTGAAAATCTATAGAACACCTATAAAATCATTGAACATCATTAAAAATGGATTAACAACCTGTAGGTTTTGATCAGTGCATTAACAACCTATAAATCTACAGAGAAACCCACTGAAAAACCCACCCCACTTCACCCCCAGTCACAATTGAAACTCCCTGTCCTGTGCACGTTGGAGTCTCAAGCGCTCGGTCAGAGCTGCGAACCTTCGATGTGGAAGCTCTTTAGCGATGACGGCAATGGCTCAAAAATTGATGTTGTATATAGATTATCTATGGAAGATGGTTAATCTATTGCTATAGATACTTAATCTATTACTATAGAATCTACAGATATAGAATCATTATAGAATGATTAACCATCTATATCTATAGACTAATAGCTATTGATTATTATAGATTAGTCTATAATCATCTACATCTATAGAATCTATAGATAGGTTGCCTTGATGCCCCTTTTTTTTACCCCATTAACCCCATTGATGTCACCGTAAATGGCTAAAGCCTTCAGATTTTCCCAGCAATTCTGAGATGAATAGATCATTACAGATAACCAAAAAAAAGAACTATGGAAATACGATTTTCTATAGATAGTTATCTATGACAAATGGTTAATCATTATTACTTATCTATATATATATATAGATAGATAGATAACCATGGATAACAAATATAAAGGATAATATGGCCTCTATGATGACTATGCATTATCTAGAATGATTGCATAAGGTGCCCATGATTGGGCCTCAAAATTCTATGTGGACAATCTGTAATATCAACGCGAAATTCAATACCTTAAAACAGAGGTACTGTACCATATAAAGCCACGATATTTTGGGCATATCCCCTTACATAGCCCTTACATATAATTATTTATAACTATATGGTCATATGGTTACAGTTTATAACTAACCTTTATAATTTATGGTTGCAACTGATAACAATTTATGTCTATGGCGGCCCAAATAATAACAAAAAGGCACCTCTTTGGACCCACAAAAGGCGATTTGCAGGATCTGAAATAAATGCTTGAGCCACGGATCAGTCATAGTCATGTATATGATATGTGTATACCATTCATTGATGATAGAGAATTAGAATTTGAATTATGATTATCCAGTGTATCCATTATATTTGACATGACGGACTTCCATAATGGATAAATCATGGAGAGATAAACTGGGGTACCTGTTTGGAACCACAGCCATATGTATCCAAGTGGTGGATCCATTCACATATTTCTGGTGCAAAATTTGGGAAGAAAAATCCATCTGTAGGGTTTTTCTTCCTACCACATTGCTAACTTTAGTAAGACCCTTCGGGGAAAAAAAACAACTGGCTAGGTCAGAATTCTCTCATGTGATGATTCAACAAACATATATAAGCCAGTTGCTTACCAGTCATTAAGGCTCACCCATATGTTAATGACAAAACGACTATTTATTTGTTGTCTAAGTCCCTATTAACAAATTGATTAAACTCCTTCAAACCATTATTGTTCTTGGTTAAATCGGAAATGTTGTTCGTTGAATCTCAATTTATGTTTGTTAGATCCGAATTTTTGTTGGCTAAATCTAGGCGTGTTAAAACCCTATGTTTGTTGGCCAGATCACATTTTTTTGTTGGCTATGTCCCAATTTGTTGTTGGCTAAATCCTTTTTTTGCTTGGTTAGATCCCCAAAAAAAAATGGTATTTGAACCAACAAAACAAATTGGATCCCAATTGTTGGTTAAACCAATTTGGAGGTTTTTGGTTGGTTAGATCCCAGTTGTTCGCTCGGTTCAACCTCCGTTTTGACCAAGGGAACTGTCGGGCGCTGGCCGCAACCAACTCCCGACGCATCAAATCGCCCTCGAGTTGTTCCCGCAACACTTCCATCCTGTGCCGGGGATCAACTAGCTTGGAAAGTGGGTTGACTATTGTTTTTAGTACCCTCTGGTTATTTAACATAGCCATGGTATAGATGGCCCATTTATAGATGATTTTCCCAGCTATAAACCTCCATTTATAAAGTATTGCTTTTAGTAATTACCATCTGGCTATTTAACATAGCCATGGAAAATCCCCAAAATAAATGCAGGTTTTAGTTGGAAAATCATCCATAAATGGGCCATTTTCCATGGCTATGTTAGATAACCAGAGGGTAGTTTGGCAATCTACAGCTAAGAATCACTTTCTGAAAATTCCTGTGGTTGGTAGAAGATCTAGGTTCGTAATCGATATTATATAATCTATATATTGCTGTAAATCCGGGTTAGTCACCCCGCTTAGTACCCTCCTGTACATAAACTTATAGCTAACAAGAAAAACGGCATCATCCTCATAGCTACCGTACTGGCACATAAGTCTGGGAATGGAGTCAAGAATTGCTATCGAGTCAATGTAGAATTCCATATCATCTCAGAAATGTAGAATTCCATATATCATCCAAAAGCCTCCAAAAGCCTTATCAGGCTCCGGTGGAACCTATTGAACTATCATTCCAGTGCATAGTGAGGTCATAATCAAATTCAGGAATACTAGGGTGTAGCCACATGCAGGATCTTGCTGGCAAAGATTTAGCAGAGGCTGGCAACCCCTTGCAAGCCGCGCTTTCGATTTCGGCAGTTGAATAGGGATATTCGGATAGCATTAAGTAATCTAATTCAATTAGAATTGGGATACATATAGCATGAACTAGTTGAATTCTAATAATATTTATAGGGATCTAGTTGAAATTTAATAGGGATACATAATTCATTGAATCCAAGAATCAGTTGAATAGGTTAAAAAAAATCCACCGATGATTCGTTTTATGGTTGAAAGCTCGCCCAATGGGATGGATATAAACTGTGGTTAAGCCCCATCCTGTAGCAACCCCCGCAATAAACATGATGCAGAAAACGAAATTCCACGTGGCAATTGAACCTTTACTGAACCTTTTTTTGCTGGTTACTGTGAGCATAAATCATGACAAAATCTAACCAAGTGTAGTTTAGTATATAAAAAAATGTTACTATTATCAATGTATATATATATATAGAAAGGGGTACTATAATATACTGTAATGATATGTGCTATTATTCTTACATATTATGATCCTGTTATATATAATAAATGTCTACATTAGACAAAATTATTACTATAATACTAGTACTATATTATATTGCTACCATATATGTACCATTACTACTGTATCTATGAATACTGCTTACTTTTATTATAATTATTGTTTTAGTATATGTGCATACTAGAAGGTAATTCGTACTATTTTACATACAATACCACTATCTATTACCGTATGCCATGGGCAATCAACCCTTTCCAGCCGCCCCAAATCCGGCCTGAGCTGGTCCATGAAATTCATCAAGGGCACCTGAGAGGCTAGATGGCAGTCGATGGCTGGTTAGCAACTGGGGTTAGTTCAGCCATTTATTAATGGGATAACCCACTCAGGATTTACTAAGCAGGGTTATTAACTACCATCTGGTTATGACTAACAGTTTGCCATGGAAAATCCCAACCATATATGGAGGTTTCAAACGCTGGGAAAATCATCTATTTCTATGGGCCATCTATACCACGGCTATGTTAGATAACCAGGAGGGGTACTTACTTTGAAGTACCCTCCGGTGTCATCAAACGTGACTGGCTGGAAAATCCCCGAAGTAAACGGAGGTTCTAGTACGAAAATCATCCATCAATGGGAGGGATTTTTCATTGCCACGTTTGATGACACCGGGCTACCACGTTGCCGAAGGGTACTGACCAAACTGAGAGCCAACATCAGTTTTTGCAGCTCTAAATATCCACTACCATTGGTTGCATCGCATGAAAACTATTGTACTAAACAGTACCAAAGATGATGATGCTCTCTTTATTGAAACTTTGGCCATGTCCAAACTTTGACCTTGTTTCACTGGGTATATTAACCCTATATACGTACAAACCTGTTTTGGAGGGTGAACATTCCCCTTGATTCTTTGCTAGCTCCCCTTCTTGTACTCATGTTTTGCACTATATATGTATATACACATGTGTACATGTATTATTTGATTATATGTTTACCGATTTGTCTGGGCAAATTCGGCTATTGCATGTCGTAGAAATATAACCCCAAACAAGCAACTTTGGGGCTGAATTCCCTACTCCATCATTTAGAGATCGTTCTTTTCGATCAGAAAGCACTGAGATGTTTGGTTCACAAATGGATCTCAATGTCTGCCAGATGATCCCGGCCTTTAAGGTTTGACCCATAGTCAGTTAATCTACGCCGATCTTAGATACCCAGCAAAACATTGCCAATGGTTTTTCCCATTAACTCCCAGTTTTGTTGGTACAAGTACCCCCCCCCAGCGGCCCAGCGGTTTGAAGGTTGTAAACCCATTTTTTTCATCCCCATATTGCCACAAATCAAGCTACCAGAGCAGCAAAAGTGGGGAAAACACCAAGTTGTCATCGGCAAATCATCATAGATCATCATAGATCATCATAGATCATCATAAATCATCATAAATCATCATAAATCATCATAAATCATCATAAATCATCATAAATCATCATAAATCATCATAAATCATCATAAATCATCATAAATCATCATAAATCATCATAAAT
>Ga0126342_10016881_pt1 | contig 12676 bp, 11 predicted proteins | sample Cyp1metagenome_FD_92528 | JGI IMG/M metagenome (GOLD analysis project Ga0126342, IMG submission 92528) | Coral microbial communities from Lord Howe Island, Old Settlement Bay, Australia - Cyphastrea 1 metagenome | ecosystem: Host-associated > Invertebrates > Cnidaria > Coral ...
ACCAACTGCTGTAGCAAAAAAGATGAAGTGGTGCAATTCCTTGGTCTCAGCCCCCTGTAGTTAGGAATTCACACGCAATCTTTTGGCTTTTAGCTCCCTCCGATTGGCCCACCTCCCCCGCCCTAGCAAAAAAGATGAAGTGGTGCAATTCCTATCTATAGAATTCTATAGATATTTAGGATATGATTTAAGTGTAACCATAAAAAATGATCAAAGACATGGGAGGTATTGATATTAGATATCTAACCATAATTTAATGATTAATCAAATGGGAGGTATTGATATTTATGGATATTTGCCATTTAAGGTGGGCAAGCCTGGTTGAAATCTCCATAAAAATGGTGATGACTTGGGGATGGTCTCTTGGGTCATAAAAAAGATAGGTAGTCATCAAGAAAGGTCACAAATTAGTTGACATACTGGGACTTCACCATCAATATATGAGATATGTAACCATAAAAAATGGGAGATGACATCACATGAGGTCAGGGGGAGTCAAACAGTTAAACGTCCTCAAATGTGGGACCTTTGGTCATCATTTTTGACCAACCAAAATATCAACACCGGATATTCAAGCCTCAAACATTGGAATTTAGCTAGCACCCTACGGGGATAGAAATAATACTGTGCAGGACTGAGCAGTATCCCCAAAAACGATAGACAACTATGTCCAGGATGCTGTAGATGAGCTCAAAAACACCATACTTTCCTGGTACCGTCAGCGCTTTTTTCCTCCCCACAGGTTGCTATACGGGCTATGGTCAAGTTGCATGGTATATGGGGCATGGTAGTACCACCATGATGAATGGGATTTTCTGCTATGAATGGGTAACCCCTATCAATGGGGGAACAACTCTTCCCGAACCTATGTGAAAATAGGCGGTCCTGACCATGGCACATCTGAGCAAATCGGTCCGACCGAACTATGAGCTAATAGAGATGATAGTTGGGTTGTATATTTTAGGATCAGATAGGATCAGGGGAAGCATCCGAAAATGTTTTGAACTGGTGGGTGACATGGGTGACAAAATTTGATGAACGCGCCCAACAAAAATTGATTTTTTTCTAGGTCGCAGAATTTGGTGAAAGATTTTCAGCAACCGGCTTGTTTTTCGGAGTGGATTGTCGGCCAGGATATTCTTGGAGTGATGGATGTTAAACGATGTGAATGGCGCACTTATGGTTTCTTACCAGGGGTCGTAAAACCAAAGGACTTGCTCATGAGGACTTTGCTGTTTCACAAGTGTGCCCAGGTGATTTCTGAAAACATGCACCAGCCATTGGGATTGGCAGGTTGTCCTTCTGAGTTTTTTTTTGGATGGGGTAAGTCTCAACACATTGGAGCGGGTATTCCTCCATATTTCAGCTCTTCAGCGTGGCAAGGCTTCGGCTACGGTTTTTTCCCGTTTTTTTTTTTTTTTTAATTTCAGTTTTGAAGGGCCAAGCAAGCAAGCAAGCAAGCCAGCCAGCCAGCCAGCCAGCACGCAAGCACGCACGCAAGCACGCAACAAGCAAGCAAGCAAACACACAAACACACACCGACTTAAATAAACAGCCTAAACCAATCCGAAATCAGCCTGAACCAAATTTAAAGAAACCCCAAACCCTGAATCATCATTCTACACCAACCATACAATCCCAAAATACCTTAAAAACTAGCCTTGAATAAATTTCAAGCCAACTTGAAGAAACACACATACAACTTGAAATAAACTTTTCAAACAAAATCTAAATCATAAACATGCAGAAAATAAACCCCAAACGAACCCTGAATAAACTTCTAACCTATCCCAAGAAAACAAACCCTAAATCAACCCGAAACCAACCCTAAACAAAGTTGCAACCAACCCTAAACAAACCCTAAACCAATCCCAAATAAAGCCCAAACCAACCGAAAGAAACACCAGAAACCATACCTACTGAACCAACCCCAAAAAAAAACATTACAGTAAACGCGCCGAAAATGAACCATAATCAAACCCTAAGTGAACCTTTAATTTGGCGAATGCATTTTTGGCGATTTTCCCACAATGAGTTGAGACGAGAGCATGTTCTGCCAAAAAAAATTCCCCCAGAGACCTGAAAAATCCACGGGGAAACCGGTACCCTTGTAAAGAGTCGGTGATGTCACTACCAGCAGATTTCTCAGCGCTTGATTCTGCAAGCGCACATGCGTTCATGCGGTTTGGTTTAGATTGTTGAAACATGTGTTTAAACATGTTTAAACAAATTCACTAGGGTCCCCGATGGGATTCGTCTAAACCTTTTCGGTTTAAACATCGCCTAAACAAAAACATGTTTAAACCAACCCTAAGCCCAACACTGCCCTGCCCTCCGCATGATGATGCATGATTTTTTTTGTGGGGAGACCATTCAGATCCTTCAGGAATTCCATCATTTCGGGCAACCATTGGGCAACCGAACTTCCAAATCCATCATTCCAAATCCAAACTTTAAGTGTTTTGATCCAGTTGTTTTTGCCCTCCTTGAGTCGTGCTCCTTTGTCCCATGATTCCCGTGCGATTCTAAGGTTTCAAGGAGCGCCAGCCGGTGTACAGCATGCGCGGCCGTGGGGAAGGCTCTTCCAAGGGCACCCAATCCGCACCAGAGATGCTCATCTCAACTAGCAGAGGGTCAAATTTAGAAAAAAATACCAAGTGAATTGATGCTGCAATAGTAAAACTGGCAAATTGATGCAAACAAAAGATGATCTGATGGTTGAATTTTGAGGTGGGACCCCTGAATTCCTGGCTTAAAATTGGTAGGCACAAAGTTCATGCCACCACATTTTTATCATATGGGGATGGGTCAAAACCTTGCACCCCTGGTGAACATCAAAATAGCTGGTAAATGGATGTTCATCCCCCTAAAAATGGTATTTATAGGTATTGACTCATACCCATATCTCTATCCATTGATGATCATTCACTAGAGAAGACTCCAGCAACGTATCATCTCCCGAGGATTTTTTCCCATTGGAAGTGACCTCCTTTGGACCAGCTCCGGGCATCCAGGATTTCCACTGAGCAGCTGATGAAGGGTTTGGACGCTTCCAGGAAGAAACCACCGAGCTTCTCCCTGAAGTCACGCCACTTGGAGAGCTGGGGCAGCTGGGGCTGGGAGCTGGGTCAAGTAATTTAAGTGACTTGGACTATGACCAAACATGACCAAGCAAATGTGGATGTATGGTATTACTGTATATGGCATTAGAAAATATTAGAAATATGTATATATATATATATACATATGGGTATCTATACATGTATAATATAGACTTGGACATCGCTCACACATATTTAGTTGGTGGATTATGGCCAACAAACAAAAAGAAAGATGGATGGTATGGGTTCAGATGTAATGCGAGATGCGAAAAGACTGCTCTGGATATTTGATACATGTTAGAGATCGACTACCATTCTTTTCCAAACCCTATCACGAATCTCTTTCCATCGATGTTTTGGTGTTTTCCCCGGCGCCCGTTGCAGTCACGCAGATGGATCAAGCAACTCAAAAGCCTCAAATCGGGAGAATATGAGTTGTTTGATGTTGTTTGTATTTGTTTTCATTCAGAATTCGTATTCCTCAAAGAGTCTAGTATTCCATCCGTTCATCCGATGGGTGGTTTTTCAAAAGCATTTTGAATCTTCAACAGCCGATTTCAACGCAATTTACGATGAGAATCCCAACTGACAAACATATTTTTCAGGTGGGTTCAACATGGTTAAACATGGTTAAACCACCAAGAAGTTCATGTCTATTCCATATCTATTCCATGTCGATCTCTGAATAGATCCCGGCCTAGGACCCAAGATGGTTCCAGGGGACGCGGTTCCCTCTTGGGTGAACTCGATCCCAGGCAGGGAGCTCCATGATGCCATGGCTGCTGGGAAATCTGGGTGAACTAGCCACGTTTTGGAATTTATAGCTGGGACAGTTGAACCAAAAATCAAAAAATGACGGTTTATAGCTAGTAGAATTGAAGTGTTTCTGGGTGATGTAAATTTTGCCAGGTTTGAGTTACCAGCTTTGGGACTCGCGAAGAATTTATTTTGCTTATTTGGCTGGCTTCTTCTCATCGCTTGCCGACAGATGCCGACAGCTATGACAGCTGGGCTGTGGCAGGTCCCAAGTACCACCCCAATTGCGACACTTTCAAGAAGAAGCCGCCTGCCACTTGGCGTCATAGCCTGGGCCGGCAAACAGAGAGACTCCAAGAGTGGCACAGGGAACGCCCCAGAATAGTCGAAAACATCGAACCCAAGGAACATGTTCAATTCAATAGGAAAAACCAACTTTATCATCGTTAAATCATAGAGAGAAACAATATGACACCTTTTTTTGAGGTCCATGCTCGATTTCTGTGGCTTGTAATTGGGGTAGAAAAGACCCTTTCAAAATCCGCCAGCAATGCCTGGATAACATGGGACTGGGAAGCCGGAATGATTTTTGAAATGAGAACACCATTCAATTCATGCATATTCATGCATATTCATCCGCTTATTGTGGATTTGCCCCAGCTTCTCTTCCCAGAGGCCACGAGGCAACTCCTCTCTGTCTTGATGAAACATCCAGGGCTTCATCAAGATCACTTTAATCTATTAAAGTCCCATGAAACATCCATGAAAAAACCCATCAACCATCCATCGAAATCCCATGAGCTTCAGGTCTACTCCATGCGCGCGAAATTGCCTAGCGAGCCTGGGGGCTCCGAAGATATGAGGGCTGGAAAGGAACACGGGAAGTGGGGAATATGTTGAGGGGGTTGAAGATCCCAAAGGTTGGGTTATGAATATTATTCAATCAAAACATCTTTGGTTGGGAAGGATGTTCAGTTTTTTTTTCCGGAATTTGCTAGGGTACTTGAGAGAGTAATTACTCATCTTCAACCATCCTCAGATGTTTCAGCAGTGCCTGGGACCGGAGATGACTGTAAGGTTTGTCCAAAACAAAAGTCCTTCGGATTCCAGGTATGTAGCCAATGTAATTAAACTCCAACAAATTCCATTTTTATATCCAGGAAATGAAATTACATCCAATGAAGTTCCATGTTTCAGAAAGCAATGTCAGAAAGCTATTTCATCCGCAACCTTGCATGGGTAGTTTAATCCTGCAGTTCTAAATATAAAGTAAACATCAACAGCAAAAGGTTAATTTTTGTGGACTACCAAAGATTGACCATGATAATTTTGATGGTTTCTACCGTGTTTATACTACCCATCTGTGGTAAAAACAATGGGGAGGCTAAACACCAAGGTCGGATCTAATGAAGGTGCGTAGCCCGGGACCTCTCCGACACTTGGAGGAAAAAAGGGAGGGAAGACGGGTTGGACGTGTTGGTTATTTGAGGATCTGATGAGATTTCATGGTGGTGGGATTTAATGGTGATTTAATGGGACTTTAATGGGATTTGCTGGTGTTTTACTGGGATGTGAAGGGATTTCACGGGGATGTATTGGGATTTAATGGTGATTTTCATGGGCTTTACTTGGATGTAATTGCATTTAGTGGGATTTCATGGTGATTTAATGGAATTTCATTAGCCCCCCAGAAGATAGAAAAGTATAGAACAGTTGGAAACTGGAAAGATGTGGAAAGTACGGGGTTTCCCATGATCTCTACCATCCTGGGCATATTATAGTATGGATGACCATCACCAGTAAAAGTTCCTTTCAGCCAAAACTTTCCAGGTTTTCCAGGTTTCCATGATAGATTCTATGATATCATCTCTATGAACTATTTTTCGGCTTCCGGGGTTGATATCATGGAGCCCCGAGGCTATAGCGGTGCAGCCATGGACTCCAAGAAACAAGAGCAGGTAGATAGCACCAGGCGGCCGTTTGGGGGAAAGCTGCGGGAAAAACGTAGGTTTAGCAGAGGAAGAATCCAAAGGAAAGCATAGGGTTTACCTTGCTAATATGGAGTTTCCTGTGATTTCTTGGCTGTGAATCTTCACATTGGAATCTGGAAAATGGGGAAATCATCTTCCAGCCTTGTTTCCTGTGAGTTTTCTGTGGTGTATGAGTCAGCTCAGTCAATATCAAGTCAAGTAGATCATTGGCCAATCTTGAGCCACAGGGCATCAATCAGCATTGTTCATCGCCCCAGACTTGCAGAAAGACCGAGGGAGAAAGCCCTCAGATCAAACTGGTGAGAGCTTCCCCATTTTTATTGGTTTCACCTTCATACGTGACATATCGCCACATAGGCTCTTAGGTTGGGGGGCTCAAATCAGCTTTGTTTTAAACATACGTATATAATTATCGTATGTTTTATATATAATATATAGTATATATTTGATATTGGGATCTTACCCTTTCAGCGGTTGGTGGAGATGTTCAAGCTGATTCCCCTCCGGGTAATCAAACATGGCGGGCCGCTGGGAAAATCGCAAACTGGGGTGGAAATCCAGCCATGTTTGACTCAAGTGCAGAAGGGTATTTCACCAATCTTCCATGAAGATCCCACGTTCACATTTTTTTCACTCCAGAAACCGTCCCAAAAAAAAATATTCCAAGAACATATCCCCAGAAAACATTCCCATGATGACTACTGGATGATACCATCCAAATACATCATTGATAAGTCAGGGATTCCCATGAGATCCTTGGTGAAATCTCCCATCTTTGGCTGAAAACAGCTGTGGATCACCGGGTGTGAGGCACAAGAGTTTCTCCTGTTCCTTTGGCATCGGTCCTCGATGGAAGGGGCCAGTGAGCGAGATGGTCATGACGGGTGCCTTAGCGCGCTACGACAAGCCTGAGAAGCCCTCATAGGTGGGGAGTGGCAGGGTGGGATTGGGATGATGGGTTGGACGGTGGGAGCTGGCTTTGGGGATGCGGAGGTTGGCGTTTTCCCAACATTTTGGGACAATGACAATTGATGTTTAGATTGGCAACCATACAGGTGGAGGATGGTGGAGGGCTCTATTTTTGGGTGATCCATGTGGGATGAAAAAGAACACGCAACAACGGCAAGTCGACTTTGAACCAGAGCAACACAGTGCTGCTGATTTAATTTTAGACTTTGGATATGCTCTACTCCTTGGCAATCTAAACATGAATGCCGAATAATTACCGATTATCACAAATGGTGGAGTTTCCATCGCCAGCTTTATCACTAGAGAGCATCTCCATACTATATCATCCAAACACCACCAGATTTCACAACCCCCATCAACCCCGTAATTGTTAGTACATGTTAGTGCCCCCCAAACCTAGAGATTCCATAGGGTTCTGCTGTGTTGCACAGTGCCGCCAGGGCGCTAACAGTTAGGGTCTCTCCGCCGGTCACCTCGCGGCTGTCTGGCAGACCAGCGTTCGACGGAGGGAAGAGGTTCACTGCTCAAAGACAAAAATCCAAACAAAAATGGTACAGCTCAGGGATAGTTCAGGGCTTCAGGGGTTGATGATGGTTGGCGGTGGTGTCATTCCTAAGGGTATCACTATATTCCTCTGGATTGAAGCCACAAAAACCGGCTAGCCATAGGCTGAGCCGACTCTTGGCCCCGATTTCTGGAGATTTTTGTCAAGGACAGGTTTGAATCTGGCAAGGAGCCATTCTACCTTGTGGGTAAGTGACCTTGAAGTGGAACGTTCCATTTTTTGATTATGGTTTTTGATGTCAAAAATTGTTTTATTTGGATATTTATATATTGTTATTATTATTATTATCTATCTATCTGTTTGTCTGTCTATCTGTCTATCTATCTATCTATCTATTCTAATCTATTCTATTCTATTCTGATCTAATCTATATATCTATCTATCTAGCGAAAGTCAAGTCGTTCACCTGTCAGTTTCCCAGAGGACTTTTCCAGGGCCCACCCTCCCCGAAAATTGCTGATCTCCCCCGGTCGAACGCTGCTGCGGCTCCGCTGGGGAACTGGCCCTGCGTTACGGGCAGTCACCACCTCCAAATGGAGCTGGCTGACGCAGCATTTCTTCGAGCACTCGTGGTGTTTTTTTCACCGTCCAAAGGCGGTGGAAAAGCCCAGATGCTGCCCGTGGGGATTGGCGGATTTGTTGCTCTCGGTTTTCTTGTGGATTCAATTGGCAGCCTGGCAGCCTCTGATATTTTTTGTTCCCCAATAGCGTAAGCTTGGGGTCTTCAGCCGTAATAAAGGCCTCGGAGCAGGTCAGAGCAGCCAAACTCCGGATTCCCAAAGTTCCCAGGTTCGCAGGAAGGGGTTCCCAAGCAAGGTTCCCAGGAACAGGTTCCCAAAGATTCCCAAAGGTTCCCAAGAACAGGTTCCCAAGCAAGGTTCCAAAGCAACGTGCCCAAGAACAGGTTCCTAAAGGTTGTTCGCAAGAACAGGTTCCCAAACAAGGTTCCCAGGAAAGAGGTTCCCCAAGAACAGGTTTTCAAGAAAGGTTCCCAGGAACAGGTTCCTAAAGGTTCCCAAGCAAGGTTCCCAGGAACAGGCTCGCAAGCAAGAAAAGGTTTCCAAGCAAGGTTCCTTAGAACAGGTCCAGGAACAGGCTCCCAAGAACAGGTTCCCAAGCAAGGTTCCCAAGATCAAATCTCTAAGCAAGGTTTTCAGGAACAGGTTCCCAAGCAAGGTTGCCAAGAACAGGTTCGCAAGCAAGGTTTCCAAGAACAGATTCCCAAGCAAAGGTTCCAGGAACAGATTCGCAAACAAGATTGCCACGAACAGGTTCCCGAGTGAGGTTCCCAAGAAAGGTTTCCAAGCAAGGCTCCCTGGAATAGGTTCCCGAGCAAGGGTTCAAAGAACAGGTTGCCAAGAAAGGGTTCCAAGAACAGGTTTCCAAGCAAGGTTGCCAAGAACAGGTTCGCAAGCAAAGCTCCCATGAACATATCCCAGGAACATATTTGCAAGCGAGGTGTCCAGGGACAGGTTTCCAAGCAAAGTTTAAGTTTATTTTGTTCCAACGATGACATGCCCAATATTCAAGCTGTGTGTGGGGCACTGCTGTGTGTTCAAACGCGCGCAATTGAAAACTGAGACAAAGCGAGCTGCAAATAAGTTCCTGAAGTGCTGAACCGACAGGATACACAACCAGAAGGCTTACCTCAGCCAGCTCTCAAACATGATTGCGACAAACATGTGGTGACTTTTTCATTTGGTTGTTGCTGTTGGGGATATGCTTTGGGCTTATTGGAATTTTAGATATCTTGTGATCCTTGTGGGTCCAAAATGGTTTGGATATCGGAATCTGTAAAGGAACAACGACTTCCAGAGCCCAGGGGTGTAGAGGTACTCGCTAAAGTTGCCCATAATGCGGATGTTTGCATAGTGTGCCTGGTGAAATGTGTTTGTTTTGCGTCCCTAAAGGGTTCTACAATCCCAGCTGAATGCTTTTTATAAAAGCAAATTGTGATATATAAACTTAAACCCATTGACAAGAAGGGGGGTTCCCAGTTTGAGAATAAACAACTCCTTCAAACAATTGGTGAAACTTATTATTGGGGTTGTTGCAGATGAAGAAGATTGAAGAAGTACTGTAAATTAGAGAGGTATATATATATACATAGGTAGATAGAACGATCTGTGTATTTTCTGCATCTTCAACTGACACACACACACATGCATACATGATATATATATATAATATAATAATAATAATAATAATAATAATAATAATAATAATAATAATAATAATATATATATATACACATACAAATAGAGATGTACACATACATGCATGTACAATTCACAGATAGACACTTATGTGCATTTGGAGATCTCTACACCACCTTCCAGTCCCCCACCTTTCCATGAGCTCTCCGCCAAGCCCCACACGGACCTGAGATGACACTTGCCTTGCCCCCTTGGGAGGAAGCAGAAAACTGGAGTGCCCAAGAACCGGCGCACAAACCGTGGCAAGATCTTGGGATATTCATAGAAACCAAATCACATCAAATCACAGAAGGTTCTGAACTTTTGGGACAGGGACGTTTCGGCATGGCATCTCAGGACATGTAGGCCATCGTAGGTGATCTTTCAGTCAGTTGGGGCATGCTGACACGCGCTGCCGCACTTGAAAAAGAATCCTCTTCAGCTGGTGGGCAGTTCAATGGAGAGATGGTGATGGTAGTGAAAATCACCGTGGAAACCCGGTAACCAATGAATTGCAATGTAACAGATTACAATTAATGTACAATTTTATTCTATATTTTGGATGGATGGATAAATAGATATAGAAGGACGTACAATATAACAATGGCAAATATGGAGACCACGCATGTGCTTGGGGAGGGGGAGAGCCCTTTGTCAAAGTAGCTTTTGCATTGACTCCGTCCCATCCATCCCCAACTCCGGCCGTGGGCTCAGATAACAGAGGATGGCATTGGCAAATACCACCACCACCACCCACGATGGGTCCCAACTTCTTTCTTTTTCTGCATTGATTGGTGGAGGAAAAAACATCGCAGCTATTTGCATGATCAGAAAAACTAGGGCACATGCTATGACGACAACCTCAATATTTTTATTCAAAATCATCCCATTTTTACCTCAAGTCATCGCTTGAAGCGTCCAAAGTTTAGGCAGATTAACCATGATCACCAGTAAATTCCACTGATGACAATTTTCCTGGGATTTATATCAGGGCAATATAACTTAACCAACGTAATTAATATTTTATGTGATTCAATGGTGATATAATTAAGGATTGTCTATAGAAAATGGGATTCGCATGGATTTACTAACCCCATCCCATCACGGGGACACTTAAAACAACACTGCCATGTGCGCGTGATCGATCTAACTTCGTTTCATTTCGCCATGGGAAAGTTGCCCAAACTGGCGGCTGGATGCCTGGACAGTGGGGAGGACAGTGGGGATGTAAGTAATGCAGTACATATCAATAAAGTATCATAAAGTCATTTCTATGATTTCAAAGCCATGTTATAAATGCAGTTCATAGCGGTTTGTAATGTTTATAATCTTCAGCCCATGGTTTTAAAGCCATGGGTTTAAAGCCATTGCTTATAATGGTTAAACCAAACCTATGGTTTTTTGATGTTATAAAAACACACATCTATAAAGTGACGTAAGTGGTTTAAAACCAATGGTTTATAATGGTTAAAGCATGTTAAACCAAGCCTATGGTATAGGGTTTAGTGATGCATCACCATTCAATGATGGTCACACACTAGATGCGTCAAAAGCAGGTAGAGATCTGACTCCTGAAGCATTTGGTTTGGTCCCAAAATAAGGCATCCGTACAAATAACACATTGGTATTGCTACAAGTTGATATTATATAAAATATTACAAAATCTATATCGTATATTTTCACTCAAACCCACATCATATTAAGTTGCTACACGCGATGAACTTCCATGAAAAAACCCTTGAACAATCCGTGTTGTTGATGGCTGTACCACCATTTTGGCCATGCCCGCCATCCTCAGTGCGAGGCGGCGAAGTCTAAGAATGAGGACAGCGCGGGCGAAGGTGCGCCTTGGGCAATTTTGGAGGAGTTTTTTGGACCCATGGAGGCTTCCGAAGTCATGGGGGTACCCAAAAATGGATGGTTTATTTCATGGAAGATCCCACAAAATAAATTTTGGATGATTTCGGGGTATGTTCCCAAACCTCCTATTGAAGATCCCTTTTCTATGGTCCTAATTATGTGGAAATCCCAGACCAAACCATGGTTTCTAGGGGGGTGTTTAATGTTAGGGGATACAAGGGGGAAGGGATTAATTAGTAAAAAGGGGCTGATGATATGATCTAACCGTTACAAACAGGGATTGCCATGAAGTTAATAATGGGGAAAATGGGAATTGAGCATCAGAGTATGGGAATCAACGACTTATGTATACTTATTGGGGTTTGCCCAAAAAGAAAACAGGGATCAGGTTGTCTCGCTGGTAATTAGATGGACACCTTTTGGGCGCATGAGATTCTCGCTACACTTGGCTTGTTGGCTTAGACGGCATCGAACCAGGGACCGGCCAACAGTCAAGCTGAAATGGTCACCAGATGCCACGTAAGACACAGCAAGACACTTTGAATCTATACGTTCCAGATGATTTCAAGCCTGTCACGGCATTTCAAGCCCAATTTTCAAAGGATTGGATGGTGTGATGACATGTTGCCCCACACATCCCTCACCTTTTCCAAGAGTTTTCCCATCCTCGGGCTTTTGGCGCCAAGGCCAAATCGTGAGCATCACCAGCCCGAAGAATGCCCGCCGCACAAGCCAGGAGTCAGAAGTGGGGCGGACTGTTAAGGCCTGGCGGAGGGTGGGGATGGTACCAGATCAACGGGACGGCTGAAGCAGTTTATAGAACATGGCCAGTTTGGATATCCCGCTAGGAATTCCCAAAAACATAGAAAACATATATGAAGACATGATTTACCCACATCTTGTCAGTAGATTTTTTCTGAGTTCATGGTTTTTTTGGCTTGCTACCTCTCGACATGTTCAAAATCCATGGGCGGAGGCAGAATCCAGGTCCCTGACTGAGGCGATGCTGAAACGTGGAGGCTCCATGCAATCCTTACTCTCCCTGGGTTCGCGCAAGTCCAATAGATCCTTGGATGCAGATCATGATAAAAGGAAAATCGAAAGCCTCTTCAACGAAAAAGGGCCCGCTTGCCACACAACATGTGTGCTATAGCCCACCATGAGCTTGCGAAAAAAGCAAGGGATTTCGTCAAGACTATCACTGGCACGCTCTTAAAAATGGAAAAATACTCATCAGGT
>Ga0126342_10016882_pt1 | contig 12676 bp, 9 predicted proteins | sample Cyp1metagenome_FD_92528 | JGI IMG/M metagenome (GOLD analysis project Ga0126342, IMG submission 92528) | Coral microbial communities from Lord Howe Island, Old Settlement Bay, Australia - Cyphastrea 1 metagenome | ecosystem: Host-associated > Invertebrates > Cnidaria > Coral ...
GGTTTTGCAGCAGCCAGCGGCAGGAGCAGCCAGCAAGCAGCTAGTAGTCAGCAGCCAGGACTCAGCACATCCGGGGGCTAGCCGGCTAGCCTTGTTTAGAGCAGTTTCAGACGACACGTTAGGCAATTTTTGGTCACTTTTTCTTGGCCCATCCGTCCTTCGTCCGGGACCTACGTTTTTGCAGCAGCCAGCGGCAGGAGCAGCCAGCAGCCAGCAGCAGCCAGCAGCCAAGAAGTAGGTAGCAGGCAGCCAGTAGTCAGCAGCCAGGACTCAGCATCCGGGGGCTGGCCTTGTACTACTCCAGCGGCAGGAGCAGCCAGCAGCCAGCAGCAGCCAGTAGCCAGCAGTCAAGAACAGGTAGCAGGCAGCTAGTAGTCAGCAGCCAGGACTCAGCTAGCCGGCTAGCCTTGTTTTAGAGCAGTTTCAGACGACACGTTAGGCAGTTTTTGGTCACTTTTTCTTGGCGCATCCGTCCTTCAGTGCCATGGTGTTTTCCCGTCCGGGACCTACGTTTTTGCAGCAGCCAGCGGCAAGAGCAGCCAGCAGCCAGCAGCCAGTAGCCAGCAGCCAAGAAGTAGGTAGCAGCCAGTAGTCAGCAGCCAGGATTCAGCATCCGGGGGCTGGCCTTGTACTAGAAAGCACGTGCAAATCCGCTTCAGACATTGCTGGGTCAGAATGGAAATACGTCTCCTTGAAGTTTTCCGGGGTCGGTGGCAGGGGCGGCAGCCACAGGATCATAATGAATCATATACATGCATGTAACTTGATTTGTATTTAGTTCGCCCAGGATGCCTTGCAACTGTGTTATTCATTGGGTTTGCCTGCTTGTTGCCTTCACAGCCTAAAACCAACCAAAAAATGTTCAAAGTACTTCAGGCGTCTAGTCTTGTAACAGTATAAGACCCCAAAACGCAGTACTCGTTGGGCGAGTCCCAATCTCCCACCAAGAGTTGCAAAATTTGCAGTAGGTGAAGGCGAAATGAACCGAAACCTATGAGTTGTTGCGCAGGGAATACCCATGCAACATCCACGGGTGCGAATTTGCAGGTGCTACACGTGAAGCAAAAGTCAAAGCAAGAGTATCAGCCTTGGTCATCCTTAGCGTGACAAGAAATAAAATCAAGGTAGCAGTCGGTAGCAGAAAAGCAAGAAAAGGCAAAGCACTAGGAGTATCACATTAATTACATAACTGGATGGTTCTTCAAAGTAGCAGGGAGACCTTCTGTCCTCTGTCAGTTCTTTAGGCTTGAGAAACCTCTACAGCTGTCGCAAAAGCTTTGTTTTCTCCAGTTGCTTTTGTGGCCAAATTGGCTTCGCAAACTCGACAGTGAGACCTTGATTTGCGTTGTCAGTACCAAGTCGCTCCCACTATCTGAAAATAAGTATTGAGGTAGCGGTTCAAAGTACTCGAAGTACAACCAAGCAAAAGTTTTGGTCATCCTTAGAGCAGGCTTCGAAAGGAGAATTGAATTTTGCAGTAGCCGAACAACTTAAAGAACTTTTGATAAACCCCTTATTGGTGCATTTCGCCCAGAACATCATTGGGCTTCAAAGACTCTAGGGTTTTTCAGACTTAAGCTAAGGTTTGTAAATCCCCCGATGTGGAAGAGTGAAATATGGTTTATCAATATACTGTATGTGTAGGAATTACATATTATATGTTTATATGGTGTGTGTGTTATCATCTATAGTAACCCGCAAAGTTAGAATCTACATTCATGAATATAACTTATCACATCTTATCACATCTATATAACTACTACAGTGGGATTTCACATGATGTTCATTGATGTTCATGGATTTTCGGATCTCTAAACGGCATCTTTTTGGGGCTGAATTCATCATCTCACCCTGCGCCCCTCCGCAAAAACACAAAAGTCCTGTGAAGATCCAATGGTCACCTTCAAGCCGGGGATGGAAGTCATGGGATGAAGAAGCCACAGAAATGGTGTCTTTCCTGGTTGGATTTAAATATGGGTGGTTGGTAATATACTATTAATATATGGTTAATATTAATGGTGATTTAATTCATGGGACTTCATCATATGATGTCTGGGTCTGCCTGAAAATGGAGTGATTTCACCAAGAAACATGATGGTTCAATGGGATTTAATGTGATACAAATACAATAGGGATCTGGTTGGTGGCATACCTACCCCTCTGAACAATATATGAAAGTCAGTTGGGATGATGACATTCTCAATATGATGGGAAAAATAAAACACGTTCCAAACCACCAACCAGATGATGTCTGGGTCTGTCTGAAAATGGGGTGTGTACCATCCAAATAGCTATTTCAATGGGAAATGGGGTGACAAATCAAGGAATTGGGGGATTTGCTTGTATTTGCTATATATATTTGGGAGAATTCATCATATATCATATCATATATCTCGATTCCCTGATGTTTTTTGCTGTTGAAATGATCGGTTGGAAAGAAGTGCAAACTGTTCCCAGACCTCATTGCAGGCCGGCTGTTCTGTGGTGAAGTCAGCCATACAAGGTGGTGCCCCCGGTCGGTAGCTAAGTTGGTGCAAATAACTCTAACAACTAGTACTTATGGTAGATATATCGAACTAGTTGCAATGGGATTAAAAACCAACGTTCACATAACTTGGGAGGCACCACCTTGTAGGTGTCAAAACTCAACTGTACCCTGGTGAACCCTAAAATAGCTGGTAGCGCCTTCGATGATCCTCGCAAAAAACATGACCAGTTGTCGGTTTTGACCCCCACAGTTGTGGCCCAACTAACAGCTATAAATGGGATGATAACTCCCATAACTGAGATATACTGAGATTATATGTACAATGTGGCCCCCCCCCAGTTATAAGTTGCTTTATAAACCTCAGTAAGTATATAGTTATAGGTACCATAAACCATAGTTATTGGAGTCATAAATTGACTTAGTTATCTAGGGGGCCTCACTCTGTGTATACATAAATATATATACATATATCATTCTAATCCCATTTATAGCTATTAAGGGCCATCACTGCATATCCCAGTCTTTGACCATCGCATCTCTGCCATGCTCAATCCATGTCACTTGCATCACCGTCCCGGTCGTGGATGACGTTTCATGGTCGAGTTGCTATCAACTTTTTGCTTGAACGTCTGACCAAGCATGATTCCGCGATGGGTCATGCGTTCTCAAATGTTCTCAATATTATTTTTCCATGTTTGGAAACTCACAAGAATACATGTTCATTAAGTGGCAATCTCTTAGACACACTTACAACAGTAAAGGGAAGTAATTAACTGTTTACGAATTCGTAGACAAAATACAATTCATGGCCCGAAGACTCCCATTAAATTTCCAATTTTCTGGCTTAAATCCCAAAAAATCACAATTTTCCTGGACCTGTGCCCTGTTTCTCCGGCCTCGTAGTACCCCGTGCTGCGATACGCCACGCGCGGTGCCGGCGCGGAAAGCGCGCGCAGCGCCGTGGCGCTCAGGGGGCCGCTCAGCGGATAGCGCGCCACGACGCAACGGTCGCGGCCCAGGTAGCTGGGCCGCAGGCGGCAGCGCAAGGTCCTGCTTCGATGGGTCGTGGAGAAAACTCCAAATACAGTCTCAGTGTCGGTGTTTGGAGCTGTAGGGATAATTGGGATTTAAGGTTTATAACCCCAGTTACTAACCAGGAATCGCTATATAATCCCATGGCCAATCTAAGTGGGGGGGGGAAAAAGGGGAACAAGTGGAAATTTTATAGCCACAAGTCATGGGAGTTTCATGGGGAAAAACGAATTGAGTCATGTAACATGCAGATTTCACCATGAAAAGCGCTGTATCTAAGTAGATAGTGTAGTTAGTTGAAAGCTACCAGAGAATTCGGATACAAGCGGAGCTTTCCCCAACAATATGCGGAAAGAACCAATTGTAGTTGTCTGTGGACATAGTATTTTGGGTGGACATGGAATATAGCCCCATGAAACTAACCGGTAAGCCAACCTATGCTCCATGCCTGGTGAATGGAAAAAACTGCAAAACATGGACGCGTCATGAATCAAGGCTCTTCTTGATTGATTGCGAAACCGATGGCTTGTGAGCTGGCAAAGAAACGCACAGTGTTTGCTTTTATTTCCAAGTGCAGCCCATGTTTTTTTCTGGTAATTACTGCAGTTCTCAAGCACTTGTTTGCTTTCAATGGTTTTGTTGTAACGTCATGAGTGAAACACACGATAAACATTGTGTTTTAATTCTGATTCATGTTTCCATGGCAAAAGACAACTTCTTGTGAGGTGGTATCAGGCGGTACCACCTCAAGTGGGTTGCTGCTCATCTTCTCCGACCTAGAGCACCCTATGCTGAAATGCGACATTTAAGAGGCATGAGGCAATGTTTCGGGGGGGCCTACACTACTCAGCCTGCAACATGATTCCTGAAGAAAACGTGTCTGTCGCAGCTCAAGAAGCGGAGCCAGGCGCCTAGTCCTGGCAGTTTGACCAAGGGCAGATTTTGGCAACCAGCGATGCTCCTTGATGTCACCAGCGGCATGAGCCATACGTTTCACATAATAAACACAAGCTGGAAGCTTGATGCCCGCGAAGTCAAAACTGAGCTCCTCAGTGACGTTCGAAGACCCTTAGGGCCTTTGGATCTTCCAACAGCTCCCTCCATTCACCACGATGATCCTCCAAGTACCCCTCCCAGCCGATGCCGCCACAAAATCAGGGTCCCCATAAAGCAAGATTTTTGATAGTCAACTGCTGATCCAAGTTCCATATTGCTTAGTCACCAATGAACCCCAATAAACATGATATGGTTGGCTATATCCGAGTGTATCTCCATTCGCTGGGTAAATAGTCATTCTGAATCAGAATCAAATCAACATGAAATTACATGGAATTACCATGTTCTTTGGTTAAATCCAATCAAATCGCTGTTTTTTGCTGGTCAAATCCCATAAAGTCACCATTGTCTTTGGTTAAATCATATTAAAGTCCCGCTTTTTTGCTGGTTAAATCCCATTCAATCACCATTTTTGCTGGTTAAATGCCATGACATCATCATTTTCCTTAGCTAAATACCATTAAATCCATGCTTTTCTTATTCATCTTGGGGCCCTTGGGGTCTCTAATGGGGATGGCCGGATGGCACTCCCCCGGGCCGCGGTTTCCTCCCATTGCTCCCTGGCGCGAAATCAATGCCCTCGGGCACCATGGCAGATTCACCGTAGAGACTGGGCCTGAAGGAGAGATTTCGACCCTGCCATTTTGGTGAAAGATTCGTTTCTTAAAAAAAGTGATTTTCAGGGTCTATGTTAATGTACCAGGGGGGATGATTTTTACTCAGAAAACATTGTGATTTCCATTGGGTTTACGAAGAAAACCAAGGAACATATTTAAAATATTGTGATTTTAATGGGATTTAACCAAGGAAAATGCTGATTTCAAGAGATTTAATAGTGGCATTAATGGGACTTCATTAATGGGATTTACAGTATATGGTGGATTTACTGGGATTTAAGGGTGATTTCATGGGATTTCACCAGCCAAAATGTTTATTTTTATTTGCTTTTCACCAACGACAATGGGTTCCGGACGCAAGAAACGTGATGATTTCTCATGGAAGTTCAAGAGCAAAGGTTTGGGTGTGCGAGGAAGCTGAAAAAGTGATAAGAGCTTCCAGAACTTGGATTTGCTTGGGGAGCCATGAAAAAAATCACAGTTCTACAAGATAAACCCCAGTGATGTTTCCCTAGTGCTCCAGTTATACCATCTGAGAAGGTGTTTATAACCCAAAAAACAACTCCATCCATACAGTCTCAGAAGGTGTTTGGAGCTGTAGGGTTTGTTGGTTTATGACCCCCATGAATACCATAGTGAAATCCCCACATTTTATAGATATCACTTAGCCAACCAAATCCCATAAAGTCCCAGTCAATCACATTTTTTTTGGTCAAATCCTACGAATTGTGTGAACCAATCTGGTCAACTGTACCACATCATAGGTTTCTAAAATTATATCCCAACTTATGACAGGTATTTTACCAGTTAGTACTAGTAGTACTAATCCATGCAATGTGGGGTCCCCGGTCGATAGCTAAGTTGGCTTATAATTCCAATAAGTATGGTTTATAATACGCAAATAACTATAGTATTCATGTGGTGAATCTAAACCAACGTTAACATCACTGGGGGGCCCCACATTGTAACATGTTAACCATCAGGGCTTTCCTCCGTCCACCGAGCCGCAAGAACTCGTAGTCCAGAGAGGTGGACCGCAGTTCATTCTGCAGAGGTCCCACGTCCAGATCATAGAAAACGCCTTTTTCGTGCTGAGGGATGGCTGGGGGGCGTTCACCAAAGATCACTGGCGAAAAACCACATGCTGATTGAAGGGTGACTGGTGATTTAAGGGTGATTCAATGGTGATTCAATGGTGATTGAAGGATGATTCGATGGTGATTTAATGGGATTCAATGCAGATTTAATGCTGATTCAATGATGATTTAAGGGTGACTTGATGGTGATTTAAATAGATTTTCTGGGATTTATTGTGGATACAATGGGAATTGAATGGGAATATCACGGTGAGATAGTGGCATGAACATGAACAAAAAAAATATTGCGTGGGGAGTGACAAAACCATCAGAAACGACCAGCTCAACATTGGCATCGGGGCATATCGGGGCCCGGGGTGATCTGTTTTCAAATCACCAAACAACGGTCCTTCTCGTCTTTTTGTTGGTTGGTATCTCTGCGTTCACTGGACAAGCCATGAATGTCATATCTGTAATATCTCTGGTGATCTCTGGTTGTACCTAGTTTGTACCACGTTTCATGGTTTCATCAGCCATTTTCATGGCTTAACTACCTTGATTGTTGCTGGTTCTGCTCACATGTGTTTCATTATTATATATATATATGCATTGTTGCTGATTGTGCCAAGGCATAGAATACATGCTGCTATGGTAAAACTCCCCATCATTCTTTCTCATTAATGGACACTTGTCCGGTGTCTGTGGTTTAAGTACGTTTAAGAAAATAAATACTACTTCTTTCTGAATATGAATTGCTGCCGTTCCTCATTTCCACAGTGTAACTAGCCATTGCTTGTCCTTGTCATGCTCCATGTCATCCGTAGCTGTGATATAATGATTTCATTTTTTCCTGGACATCAACTCCATGACTTAATTTGTGCTTGTGTTGGTTTTAGCACCCATGTTTATAAATCGAGTACACATGTTTGCTGCTAAAAGCATTGCATCATGTACTGGTATCACAGTTATGCCTACATAAATCTACATATGCAATACATGTACAGTTGTACACATGTATACATACACGTAAACTGCAACCACACCTATATTTTCACAAGAAACATGTCATAAACATGTCAATCTACATCAATATTTTGCTGCGGCACGGCGCCACGATGACAGCGAACTTCCAGAGCTGCGTCCTGAGAACTCACCAATGATGGATCTCAGGAATAAGTGGTGGTTTAGTATGAATTTAACCAACAACAATTGGGTTTCAATAGGATTAAATCAGTTCATATATAAATTATATAAATCCTGATTGAATGCTCCAAGAGTTTGCGGAAAACATTTTCTGTGAAAGTAGATGATTTCCCATGGATGTTCCCTATTTCCCATGAATCCAGTGGGAATCGATCCAAAAGTTGGGTTGGCCATATGAATTGTGGGGATATTCCCTGAAATTTAGGCCTAAAAAATAGGCCAAAAATATATGGGATTGGTAGCTCCAATAAAATTTAGGATCCTGGAATGGCCATTGACTAAACCAACCACGAAATTTCATGGGAATATAGGAAGGGGCACTAGGGGCAGTGTCCTTGGAGAAGAGTCTCCCCTGGTTTTTGTGGATTGTATACTTCTAAGCCCGATGGATGTAAGCCACGAATCGGGGAGTTTTCAAAAACTATGGTTCTTCACAATTCACAGGGTGGATCCACCAAGTACATAGCCAAGTCAGAACTAGTCAGATGGGGTACTGCAGCATCAGCCATAACTTCGGGCTTGGCCTTTCCGGCCATGGGTTAGTAATCATTGCCTAAAATTGCCCACTGGCTTTGACCATATCTTCACCTTAGGCCAATGGGACCTTGTAAAAAAAACATGTTTAGATGGATCATTGGAGTCCTTGCTATACTCGGGGACCCTTCTATGAATCAAATAGTCACTACAAGGTGGTACCCCCCAGCTATGTCTGTTGATACCAAATTAAGTATAGATATATCTACCAGCACCTACCACTATAAACCCCAGTTAACCTACGTATAACCGGACTTTCTTAACTCTAGGGCAAAAAAACTTGCAGGGTTACTTTTCTCCATGGTGGCTGCTTTGTTAATGGGCTATATACTCCCACTCCAATGAGACCAACAGAATGTGGCATACGCTGATGCCCCAGTGAACGTTACACCAGTTATCAAGTACTAGTTGATTGGAAGAACTGGGTGAACTGTTGGATCTATGGTGATTAAGAAAATCAAGACGATGACTAGTGGGATAATACACCAAGACACACCATAGATACACTAAGTGGGTTACAACTTTTTTAGATCACCAGACACAACAGTCATATTGCATAACTTCAAGGTCATGCCGAGTGAATACACCAAGACACCATCACTGGGACACCACCTTGTAGGATCTTTCGGAAAGACTAGCGCCAATAAACAAAATTGATAAATTGGCTCCATGACACTTCATATTTAACTACACTTGGTGGGATAACATTACACATAATACATTTAGTTTTTTATTTATATATATATAATTAAATATATATATATATATATATATATCTATAATTACATATAATTATATATATATAATTATGTATATATATATATATATATAATCATATATATATATATATATCATATTACATTATATTGACCAATAAAGACCCTTCCGGGAAGGGATCAACCATTGGAGAGACATGTCCATGTGTTGTACTGGATTCGACACTGCATTTCCTAAAAGTACTAGTCGCTTCCTGATGCTTCCTGGACTTTTTACACGCACACTTCCAAAAGCCGATCAATAACACCGTGGATTCTGCAGTGAAGGGCGCCTTTGCACCAACATGGTTGCACAGTGTTACACATATGCAAACTGGCCTGTGACTGCTGAGCTGTTGCCACCAGAGTCCGGATCGCCCCAAGTCACGAATGACCCATCTGCCAGGATCGCAGCAAATGCAGACTGTGTTGCTTGAAGCTGCTGGACACCCTTGAGCTGATCTTTGACTTCAGAGCTGTCACCACCATTGTCTGGATCGCCCCAAGTCACGACTGACCCATCTGCCAGGATCGCAGCAAATGCATACCTCGCTGCTTGAACCTGTTGGACACCCTTCAGCTGAATTTGGACTCTAGAGCTGTCACCACCATGGTCTGGAGAGCCCCAAGTCACGACTGACCCATCAGCCAGGATGGCAGCAAATGCATCGCTCGTTGCTTGAAGCTGCAGGACGCCTTTGAGCTGCTCTTGGACTTGAGAGCTGTCACCACCGGAGTCACCACCATAGCATGCCGAGCCCCAAGTCACGACAGACCCATCAGCCAGGATGGCAGCAAATGCATCGCTCGTTGCTTGAACCTGCTGGACACCTTTGAGCTGCTCTTGGACTTGAGGGCTGTCACGACCATGGTCTGGAGAGCCCCAAGTCACGACTGACCCATCAGCCAGGATGGCAGCAAATGCATCTCTCGTTGCTTGAACCTGCTGGACACCTTTGAGCTGCTCTTGGACTTGAGAGCTGTCACCACCATGGTCTGTAGAGCCCCAAGTCACGACTGACCCATCAGCCAGGATCGCAGCAAATGCAGACTGTGTTGATTGAACCTGCTGGACACCTTTGAGCAAATCTTGGACTTGAGAGCTGTCACCACCATAGTCTGGATCGCCCCAAGTCACGACTGACCCATCAGCCAGGATGGCAGCAAATGCATCTCTCGTTGCTTGAACCTGCTGGACACCTTTGAGCTGCTCTTGGACTTGAGAGCTGTCACCACCATAGTCTGGAGAGCCCCAAGTCACGACTGACCCATCAGCCAGGATGGCAGCAAGTGCATCGCTCGTTGCTTGAACCTGCTGGACACCTTTGAGCAAATCTTGGACTTTAGAGCTGTCACCACCATAGGTTGCTAGGCCCCATGTGACAACTCGGTCACCTCCAGAGCAAAACAATGCAAAAGCACCTGCTACTGCCGCTAGCTTTGCCTCCAGGACAATAGCCGTCAAATGGTCTCCGTCCTCGAGTCCTGCAGCTTGCAGAGACACTGTAGGATCCAACGCACGATGGTCTGCAAGAAGCCTCAAGAAACCACGTTGAAAGGATTTCTGTGCCAGAACACTCAAGTCCCCTACTTTGGAGGACTGCGGAATCGAGAACTTCTCACTGCAACCACTTGGCAAAGCTACAGTGACTTGAAGCATGTTTCAAGAAACCAGTGTAACGTACGGACCAGTTTCTACAATTGATTGATCTTGAGCCAAACTGCGGAACAAACTCCCAAAACCAGCTTGGAATTCCAAACCCCTTGCTGAAATGATGAGGAGGTGACTGTCCAAGGGCCATGACAAACAAAGCTCTATGAGTTGTCTGAAGCCTATGATTTTGTTCTTGGCCCTGCCTGCATCACAAGCGGTGTGTGTAAAACCATGATTCTGGTTGGTGGTTGACCTACCCCTTCTGAAAAATATGAAAGTCAGTTGGGATGACTATTCCCAATATTGGAAAAATAAAACATGTTCCAACCAGTTATCATATTGTCAATGTCGCAGTCACTGGGCTTGCAATTCGCCATCCAACGTCCCATCGAGGTCCTGGAGTTGGGCCGCTCAGTTGGAGCCCACGAAGGCCCAAGTCCTGCAGCCGCACGGCGAGTTTCGGCGCCGGAGCAAGATTTTTCGGTGTCCCATCCAATGGGGGATGCCCAAAGTGGATGGTTTTTTGAATGGGAAACCCATGGAAAACCCATGGAAAATATATGGATGATTTAGGGCTAGCCTCATTTTGGGAAACCTCCATATGGATATCACTTTAGGGATCTTCAAAACGCACCAGTCTCAAACAGGTCTCGCGAGCCATGCCAAAAGATATGCTGTGCCAAGCGCTGATAGTCGAGCCCATCCAACCCACGAACCCTATTGCAACATTCTTGTATATTTCTTCCCCTGCAGAGTAAGGTGTGTAGTGCTGAACGTAAAGTGTACAGAGTAGCCAAGAGTGTACAGTGTAGAACGTACAGTGTGGAATCTAAAGTGCAGAGTATAGAGCATGGAGTGTAGAGTGCAGAGTGTGGAGTGCCACAGTGTAGAGTGTGGAATGGGGAGTATGGAGTGTGGAGTATGGAGTTGGGAGTGTCAAGTGTACAGGCAGTTCTCACCATCGCCCTTTGCAACTTCACCAAGTCTTGTGGATGCCACACAAATGGCATAGAAAACAAACGCAACATCCCGCGCAGCTGTGCCAACACGGAAAGCACAAATTGCAAACACACAAGTGTGCCCAACATTGCACCTGCCACGAAAAGTGGCATCCCATTAATAAGGGAAGTTCACCAAATATCCGAACTATGGTGCCTGCAGCGAAGACACCTCATGACGATGTATTGCACCCGCCATGACGTCGCACTTTGTCCCCAGTTGACACAACAGTTCCAATAACGTTGGAGAAAAACATGCAACACCACAAAAATAGACAGGAACAAGTGACAAGATACAAAGACCTTTCAAGACTTATTGCGCTTCTCATGCAAGTCAATTTCAATGTGTGATCGCACATCTGAATGTTATGTGTGATCGCACACGTGCCACACAAGACAAGTGAAACAACATGATATGCACATCTCCAGTGCCCGACCCCGTTGGAGAAAAAAACATGGGGAGGGTCTCTATCTTGGGATATACGAATAAGCTGCACGGCCGGGCCTTGGAAGAAAAATCTCACTCTAACAGCGTTCATGGCGAGTTTATTGCCTGTGCCTCATTTGAATTTATCATAGCCAGCAAGCAGTACTAAGCAAACAATGAGTTGTGTTTCGGTCTCTGCTGGACTAAAGAAGCCAGCCTGCGCTCTCCAGCGATCAAGGTGGCGGATAACGGATTCTGCGACTGTTGTGCTCGATCCAATCCTTCTGCCTCAACCATCTGGAAGAGGCAGTCGCCATCCCGCCTCTTTGAGGCCGCTGTGGCATGCATTCAACGGTTCAATCCCCAAGATGATGATTCCACAAGTTCGCCCGGAGAGATTCCCGTTTTTGTTGCTTATAGGTCAAATTTCCATGCTTGCTGGTTATGATCCCCATTTTGACAGGTTCTCCATATTTTAATCTTAGCAAGACTCTCCCAATATCCCCAATTCGATGCACGGAACCTTCACTAAGAGGTCAATTCAACAAGAAAACAACATTACTGTATTGATATGTATTGTTATTTAATGTTATTTATTGTTGGTTCTTCGGGGGGTCCAGTCCGACTTGGATTTGTAATCCTATTTGGTGCACAAATATCTCTAGTGATTGGAGTATTTTATCCATGATCCGAATTGCGGTTAAAACCTACAATTTGGGGCCCCAAAGATAGCCAAGTTGCTTTATAAGTGCAATAACTATGGTTGATGAATGTTTATGACACTTGTAACTATGGTTAATAGGGCTTATAAACCAATTTATAACTAGGGGGCCACA
>Ga0126342_10016883_pt1 | contig 12676 bp, 11 predicted proteins | sample Cyp1metagenome_FD_92528 | JGI IMG/M metagenome (GOLD analysis project Ga0126342, IMG submission 92528) | Coral microbial communities from Lord Howe Island, Old Settlement Bay, Australia - Cyphastrea 1 metagenome | ecosystem: Host-associated > Invertebrates > Cnidaria > Coral ...
ACTCCAACCACCTTTCGGTCAATCAGTGGATTCGCTCTGCCATCCGTGATTCACAACAACGAACGTCTCCTATAGGTTTCCTATTCTGAAACTTCCGCCACCGCCTTGTGCGGTACTACTGGTGTATATATATATGATAGTCAATGTGTGTGTGTGTTGCAAATTCTGGAAATTCATGGAAGTTCTTTGGAGGAACAATTTCCAAACTGAAATTCAACTTTGGGATACCTGTGCAATGTCCAAAAGTGCTTGCTTCAAGGTGTTGCAAGTTTGCACGAAACAACATGTTTGCCGACTTGCCTTGCTACTTTCAGGTGTGAAATGATGCCCAAACAGGCAATTTCCGTGGAATTTCCAAAATTTCGATACTTTGGACAGAAACGAACGCCACGTCCATCCGCGCAGGGTGAAAAGAACAAATGACTTGTTCAGAGAGTTTCGAACCCACAAAATCTTGGGAATTCCTCCCCCATCAGATTCAGCTCGGAGTGATCTAGGACCAGTTCCCTTGCACCAAGCGTCCAGGTACAAGGCGACAGCATAGACTTTCAGCTGACCTGTCACAGTCTGCCCGAAAGATTGAGATGGGAGCAAAGAAATGGATGAAAACTCTGATTGTACCTTCAATGCTGCCCATGCTGCCCCCTTTTTTGGATTTTTTTTGGGGGGTTGCTTGTTGGATTGCAATCCAGGACACCGATTCACGCTGATATACACTGATAGCTAACTCATAGCCAATGTATATTTCTTACTAAACTCCCAATCAATTCTGTTCCGGCAACTATCACCAGAATTACCGGAAAAAATTGACCTGTTTGCCCACTATTGATTTACCAAGTATCCAATTTATATCAGCCAATTTGGGGGGCCATGTACCCACTTCTTGGTGGCCACTGGCCACCCCACAGACTCCACGCTGGGCAATCTTCCTGGGCACCCCCAGCCAAACTTTCTCCTCACACCTGGTGGGCCAAAAGCATCAATGGCCTGAGAATGTGCCAATCTCATTTGGCTTTGAAAATAGGCTACCCCAAATCGATTGATTGATTAATTATTAGTTCCAATCCTTTTAATTATCATGTTCCATCATGCTCCATCATTTTCCTTATTCAAATGGCCATATTTGGGGATATCCCATCATTTTCTGCCAACCAGCAAGTGCTGCGATGCCTGTTGCAACCAGCTGCTGCTTTCCAATTTGGCTCGGAAAGGAAGCACCTGTGCAGGGTCCGTGAAAACGGGAACTGATCCTATCTGATATGTGCATAAATAAGTCAACCATGATAGCTATGATATGTGATTTTGTATGTGTATGTACGACTACACAACTGTGCGCATATATAGCATGTATATTTATTTATTTATCTATCTATCTATTTATTTATTTATTTATCTATCTATTTATTTATTTATCTATTTATTTACTTATGTATTTATTTATTTATGTATTTATTCATTTATTTATTTATTTGCTATTTACTTATGAAATTATTTATTTATCAAACTGTCATGTGATTGGAAAATAAAGGACAGTGATGATCAACCATGAGCTTTTCCATGGATTTCCCCGAGGTTTTCAGCCTGTCAGTGGCTCCTTCACATCCAAGCAGTCGAAGGCTCCACTCAGAAAGTATGCCTTGGAACAAGCCAGGGGATGTTTTTGGAGCATCATCCCACGACTCATAACTGCTTAGCAAGTGGGTATAACCCAACTATCAACTTGATAATTGAATGGCGACTTATTGGGAGCACTCACCAGCTACGAGCTGCGGGATGATCCTCCAAGTCGGCCCTGATACCATTCTTACAGAACCATAGCATAATCGGGATGTTTGATTTCGCCCATAGAGAATGACATGTAGCATGGAAGTAATCGCATAGACCATATGTAATATACCACATACCTACAATACATATAGTGTATATGTATGCATATGTGTATGTATATATATATATGGGGCCTCATATACGTATATCATCATATACCTACATCACCCAAGTATGATCCAAGGCGCGCTGAGCCCCAGCGCCAGTGCCCAACGCCCCCAACGCGCCCACAGCGTTTTGGGTGCCCGCCGCGGCGCGGCGCGGCGCGAAGGGAACAGGGAGAACATGGCGTCGTAAATGGGAGGGTTACTAAATGGCAAGAGTATTTTATGGTGATTTTATGGTATTTTATGGTTTTTGGTGATTTTATGGTATTTTATGGTTGTTTTATGGTATTTTATGGTGGTTCTATGGTGATTTTATGGTATCTAATGGGATCCAATTGATCTAATGCTTTATACCGAAATGCTGAAGCCTGGAAATGATGTCAAATGACTTATTCATGATGAATCTGCTGAATTCCGGAGGATTACTTTTCTTGACTTACAAAAAATTGGGTGAAGATGACCCATTGTAATTGATGGTCAGGGATAACCAACCATGTAATTGATTTATATTGATTTACACATGGTGAATGCAATATGGCCGTCTCTCGTCACGACTTGTGACCATGCGCTTCAAAAGCCGGCAGTTTCGACATGCTGCGCAAATAGGGCGTAAAAACGCTGCAGCGGACAAAGAAAGCTGCTGAATGCTGCTGACATCCGTCCCCTGGATGTAGCAATGTGTGATACCACTGTTCAGGGAGGGGTCCTTACATCATTTCACCATGTATCCAGTGACGAGCTTGGAAATCACCAATCTTATTCGAGCAGACACAAAGGATGATCGAAGGATGCAACAGGTGAAACCGCCAAATGACCAAGGTACCAAGGCTAATCCGTGAAGAACAGGCTAGCGTTTTGACCGCGTAGCAGGAGCAGCACTTGGAACGGAAATGAAACCCCTTTGATGCCCCTTTGGGCCCCTAGGCCGGTGGGACAATCTCAGACACACTGTGCCAACGTACTAGGGTACGCTGGTGAGGTTACGGGTATCGCTGTAGCTCAAACTCCTATACGGTTGGGATATAGCCCCTACAGCTATGGCCATGTATTGTATATAGCTGCTGATTATATAAGTGGACCTGCACCCCCACGATTTTCACCCTGGTGGCCTTCTGTAGTGCATCGCAGGCCTCAAAAATTGGCTGGTCAGCTATCCCTCCATGGGATACACCCGTGGTTGCTTTTGCTGTTCGCGCCTGGGGACAGTTTGACATAGACTTCAGCTTTTACCACAAGAGATGACTTCTTGCATCTTCAGATTCCGCCTCGTTCTTCAGAACACTTTCTCTGCTAGGATGACTCGAAACCTTGAAAAGCAGCCCTCCTTGCCTTACAAGATCTTACAAGAATGCATGCCACCAGGATTTCTTCTACTCGAGTATAGCGCAATCATGTTGTAGAAAGCTAAGTCAGGTTTGATTTCATCCTAGCATGCCCGCGTTGCGCCACAGATTTCGAGGATGAGTTCCAGCTAGGCCCATGGATACATATGTGCATATACAGACACATACATCACACTACATTGTATATGTCACATTAGATTGCTTTATGGATCAGATTAGATTAGATTGCATTGCATGGCACTACACTACACAACACTCACATTACATGATGTTACGTTACATTCGATTAGATAAGATTTGACTTGATTTGATTTACAGTAGATTACATTAGATTGGATTAGATTGGACTAGACTAGATTATATACAGTGAAGTACATACATGCACAAAATATCAAAAAAAAACTCTACTACACTAAGACTCACACCACAGCAAGTCTGAATCATGGATATCCATTCATTTGCTTTTTCCTCCAGATTGATTCATCAAAACCTACAAAACCTCACCATGTCCTTTTTTGCGTGAAATATATATATATACATATATGTGTGTGCGTGTGTGTGTGTGCGCGCGCATGTACATTATATAAGCTAGACTCTTTACCCTTTACCATCTCTGTTACCCTACCCTCTAGTGCTCCAAGCTCTACAAAATGGGTATCTATCACTAAGTGTAAGTATATCTAATTTAGAAACCAGTAACCCCAATTTCAGGGACCAATTTTGTTACGCCCTCAATACCCTTTCCTTTGGCAGTTCACTCCGAGCATCTCATCCCCAGAATGGGTATGGGTCAAAATTGGATATATACTTGAAATATCTTGAAATTACTTGAAAATGTGGGACGTTTTAATCTCATATCTTGACCCATTTCATCAAAGAATCCGCTACTTAGATCAAAATCTTTATTTCGGTGGTATATTGGTATTCTCCATTTTCGGACACGCCCCAACGTCTTTTTGGCGCATTCAAAATCTCCCCCAAAAAAAAAGAAAGGCATCCTCATTCAAATTCCTATCAGTTTGCAATTCTTCCCTTCGATTTACTTCGATGATTTTCCCACTTAGAAACCTCCGCTGAAATAAGGCCATTTGGGGATGATTCCCCTTACAATTCCCATCCTTCCAATGACGTCACGACGTGCGGTCATGATCAAATTCATCCAGAATATATCTCCTCATGTCATTTTAGTTCGAGTTCAATCCGTGAAATCCTAACTATCTCATATTTTAGATGGTGGTCAATCTAAAAAAACTCAACTCCCCCAACCCCCCCAACATCCCCCACCAGGCGCCACCTTGGCCTTGACATTCTTCACATCCAGCTTCGCCATCTCCTCCGAAGGTGGCGAGGGCGCCACCTTCGCCTAACGGAGGACCGTTGGTATTGACCTTCTGGCGATCTAACATGGCAAATATGGCAATGGTAAATCCCCATCTTTTTCACGAGGAATCTACATGTGGGGGGTGGCTTTCCATTGCCATGTTTGAGGACCTAAGGGCACTCCACAATCTGGATTTGGGGGGCTCAGTTTTTACCATGCGCAGTGATGAAACTTATTCAGATTGTATACCCCAACCTCTGGCTCTGGCACTCGAGGCGCTGCGTCCTCCGGGTTCCGGTTCAACTTGGTGTGGATCTTCATCCCCCATAGGACTTATAGGGGGAAATTCACCAACAATGGGAATATTATGGGCCATATATCACCAACATAATATGGGATATAGATCTGGCTGAATTATATCAATTCACCAAGCAATAGTTGTTATCATGTGGCCATTTGGGGATGATTTCCCTCACTATTCCCATCATGAAAATGACTATTCATCCGCAAACAATAGAGTGATGGGATAAGTATAACTAAATGATTCTCAATGATATTCATATTATGGTATACACATGTATACACCATTAATTCCGATGCTTTTCATTCACCACCCAGTAGAATATAGAAGGTTAACATAATCCCCTTAGTATTTCCCTATAGGTTTTCCCATCGTATAGGGATGAGTTCCCTTAATTTTCCCATGTAGGTTTTTGATAATGATGGTTATACCACCTAATTATATATAGCATTGTCATTATCATAAAACCTATCATCATAATGATGGTATACACCTATAATATAGGTTTTAACCACCCCATTTGGGGGTTAGAAACCCTGGCAGTCCTCCATGCCCAAAGCCTTCACCAAGGCATCCGCAGCCTTATCCTTGATGGCTTGGATGTCCTGCACCAAAAACGATCAGCTTAAAATGGAGATGTGGAACTACAATAAATCTACAGGTAACCTACATATGGGGTCCTTTAACTACTGTACACAACTTATATATGAGACTAAGTAGAAACATGCTTTGCGGATTTAAGCGTCTCTAATCTGGATTTTTTGGTGTACTTGTGTGATATGGGCATAACTTGCCACCCTTGCAGGTTGATCCCTTCAGCTGTCGATACCCCAAGTCATGTAATTTCATCTCGGTGTCGTGAATCGGCAAGCGATGTGAACCTTGGACCTCTCAAGCACCAAGCCACTAGCAGCTCGAAGCTTCGAGTCTGATCTCCAGACTTCCATAATCCAGCAGCCAATCAACTTTTAAAAATCAAAAACTGGGAAAAAAAAAACTCCAACATCCTCCAACCAAGTAAGTGGCCTTAAAAAAAAAAAAAAACTACCCACCCCCACCATCCCCAGCTCTCCGTGCCTTGGGATTTGCCACCTGGTTCGCCTCTGCGGCCCAGGTCGTGATGCTATCCACCACCTGGCGACGTGTGAACGGCCAGAAAACAGCCCCCATATGGCCCATATACCATATATACAATATTTTATATGTATATATAATATTATATATATATAATATTATATATATATACATTTGTGTGTGTGTCCCCAAATCTATGTGTAGTGTATGTAGGTATATTAATATACGTATATAATAGATAGTTAGATAGCGAGAGAGAGAGAGAGAGTGAGTGAGTCAGTAAGTAAGTAAATAAGTAAGAAAGTAAGTAAGTAGGAAAATAAGTAAGTAAGTAAAGTAAAGCAAAGTAAAGTAAAGTAAAATACAGTAAAGTAAAGTAAGGAAACTAAAGTAAGGAAAGTAAAGTAAGGAAAGTAAAGTAAGGAAAGTAAAGTAAGGAAAGTAAAGCAAGGAAAGTAAGTAAGGTAAGGTAAGGTAAGCTAAGGTAAGGTAAGGTAAGCTAAGGTAAGCTAAGGTAGGGAGTAAGTAAGTAAGTCAGTAGGTCAGTAAGTCAGTCAGTCAGTAAGTGAGTAAGTAAGTACTGGCTAACTAACTATGTAGGAGTGTATAGGGGCCGAATGCTTGGCCGAATGCTGGCTTATGGGATCTGACTTCCCCCTCTTCCACACTCAGTAGCCAGACGCCTCAGCACGTGCACGTGACTTCAAGGCACTCTCCAAACGACCATCCGCACAGGCAGCCAGCAAGGTGTCCTGGTGCCCAAGTTTGCAGGCGACTTTGGGTTGCAGTAGGCTGGCCCAAACAAATTGCTAAGAATCGACCATAATCGACCCATTCACCAATCACTTTCCACTTCCCCCAGGAAACGACTTGCGTGGTGTGTTTCATCCACTATTTGAAGACTATTTGCATCTAGTCTAGGTCAAAGGGTATCAAAATCCCAAAGTCGCGCAACTTCTTGTCAAACCGAGAAAAATGAGGCCACCTTTGGGTGCCAATTCACATCAGATGTTCGAACGTCAAAAATCTCAAGTCTGAGTGGTAAAAATCGAAGTTTTGGGTATCTGATCTTCTGGATCTTTGTTGCTGCTTTAAAAAAAAAAACTGGCAGGTTATATTTAAAAACCCATGGGTTCTCATGGTTTTTCCCTTCAGCAGACGTCCTGGAACTACGCTAAGGTCAACTGAACGAAGCTCCACTGTGAATGGAAGCAGATTGGAAACACCTAACTTATGGAAATATATATATAACCATGAATTGTCAGTACGAATTGTCCTCCTTCTCAAGAGGGTGTTTGAATTAGCTCTGACCATCTCTGACCTGATCCGGTGGGCGTCCTTGGCGGCTACACGCAAACCCTCCACGTCCATCTCACCAGAGACCTCCGAAATGCAGGAAATCCACCATCTTTTTGCGAAAAAATCTGGATGTTGACATCATTTCACCATCCAAATCTAGCTAGGGTTTATCATCCAAGTCTGTGGTTGGAAGATTGAAATCTAGGGCTCACCATCCAAATCTAAGCTCTTCCCATCCAACTTCCTGGTATTTTGCCATCCAAATCTGGGGACCTATCACAGGAGCTACGCATTGTCCAATGGTTTGCCCTCAACTCTCCAGGCTGAAAGCATTGCCCAATGGTTTGCCCTTCAATGCATTGACTTTCAAGAAACTATGTTTAAACAAATTGGGTAACCACATACACAGTAGGGGGTTCCTCTCAAATGTCCCTTAAAGCATGCCAATTCTGTTTTTACCCCCACTTATAGAATATCTACCCTCTGGCAATCTGGCAATTTAACAGGTTTTGCGGAAACTTCGAGCTCAGGGGACTGCCCCAAAGGACAAAACAGGCCACCCAAGGTCACCAAACAAAAGCTCCACCTCTTTGGAGGCCAGGGTTTGACCTTGGAGCTGAAAAGGATGGAACTTCCAGTGTCATCTGCCAGCGTCGGTCCGAACAAGATTCTCTTTTTCAAAAGGTACGTAATACGTATAATCATATTAAATTACCACCACAATCCTCCCAAGGATTCACATCGTCAAATTGTTCTTGGGATTTTCTCGATCTATGCCTGATTCTCATGGCGCGGGAGAAATGATATGGGAAAGAAACCAAAGAAAGAATTGCCCTCCGCTTCGTCATCATCTTCACTCACATACATACATACATACATACGTATAATTATATATGTGTGTATAATATACATATATATATATCTATCTATCTATCTATCTATCTATCTATCTATCTCTATCATGGTCTATCTATATTTCTGTCTTTCTATCTATATTTTTGCCTATCTATCTATCTTTCTTTCTTTCTTTCGTTCTTTCTTTCTTTCTGTATTTCTTTCTTTCTTTTCTTTCTTTATTTCTTTCGTTCTTTCTTTCTTTCTATTCTATCTCTATCTATCTATTTATCGATTTTTCTTTCTTTCTTTCTCTATCTATCTATCTATCTGTCTGTCTGTCTGTCTGTCTGTCTATCTATCTATCTATCCATCCATCTATCTATCTATCTATCTTTTTTTCTATCGTTCTATCTTTCTATCTTTCTATCTTTCTATCGTTCTATGCCCTCTATACTTCTATTTCTATCTATCTGTCTATCTGTCTTTCTATTTATCTATCTTTCTATCTATCTTTCTTTCTATCTATATTTCTTTCTTTCTATCCATCTTTCTTTCTGTCTTTCTATCTATCTATCTTTCTATCTTTCTTTCTTTCTATCTATTTTTCTTTCTATCTATCTTTCTGTCCTTCTTTCTATCTATCTTTCTTTCTATCTATCTATTGTTCTTTCTTTCTTTCTATCTATCTATCTTTCTATCTATCTATCGTTCTTTCTTTCTTTTTATCTATCTTTGTATCTATCTGTCCTTCTTTCTTTCTATCTATCTTTCTATCTTTCTATCTATCTTTCTATCTATGTATCTTTCTTTCTATCTTTCTTTCTATCTTTCTTTCTATCTATCTATCTTTCTTTCTATCTGTCTTTCTATCTTTCCGCGCCATCTCCCCATCCGCCAAAGGGCTCAATGCTTTCGCCAGGCGCCCGTCCAAGGCAGCTTCCTAGCTGGGAGGAGCCAGGGCCCCTCAGGGGGCCTGAGAACCGTGACCAGGCACCGTATTCCAGAAATCCCCAAAGGTCCTGGGTATTGGGTACTGGGTTCGTTCATTCCTCCAAATTTCATTGGATTGAAGGCAAAACTTCAGGGGGAAAACCACGTCCACGTGTTTCAACCAAGAATTGTTTCCCTTCGATTCTAGGAAAAGATGGTCTCATGGTAGCTGACCCCCTCCTCGAAGGTGTTGCGGGCCAGGTCTTTCACCTCCTGATCCGTTAAGCTGGCACCTTGGCAGCGGGTGCACCAAAAAATCAGGGCTGATCCCGAAACTCCAGATTCAAAACGGGTGAAAAGTAGCCAAATAAAGAGGCAAGATGACCCATTTTACTTCCCTTGTGGCTATGTTATGAATCACCGGAAATGATAAATTACCAAAATCTGTGGTATCCATTGGCACCCTGCGCCTCAAAATTTGACCCGTGACCATACCTTTAAGCAACAAATTTGTTAGAATCAAGAAAGATGGGATGGATAGGCACCGAAGTTTCCTTGGATATCCTTGGATTGCTCTATGGGACAATTTTTTTCTGCACCTCAAACAAGCCAAAAAAATCCTTGATGGGGGCACATGAAGGACCCAGGGACAAACGAAAATCCATGAAAGCTCCCCGCATCGGTCCAGTAGTATCAGCAGCCAATGTTTGCCACCCTGATCAATCCACTGCTGAGAGCCCACACGTGTTTCCTGCGCAGAATTCGGGGTGCTTAAAGGGACAATTATGGTTGCAACCATCATCACTCCTTCATAAGGCTTTCAATCTTTCAAAAATGGTCCGGTTCTTCTCGCAATATGGGGAATTGATCCATGTTGATCCATCATATTCCATGTTTAATGATAAACATAAGGTCGCTGGATATACACTGGGTAACTTTCTGCTTGCAGGTGAGTCTTGGTTTATCCCTCTACCCACTAAGAGTGGATAGGTCAATGAAGAGCCCTGCCGAAAATGTGATCATGGTGTGGACTGCTACGGTACTTGTGTCTGGGGTAGAAGTTCTGACTCCACACACAGAGTGTTTCACAGCTAGCATGTCCGCGAGGTGTTAGTGGGTGGGAGGATAGGCCAAGTGATATCAATCATTTCCCCAGACATTAGGTCTTTATGAGTCTTTTGTGTCAAGCCCTGACGAATACACCGGCTGCTTACTTTGGGAAGGTCATCATAGAATAGGTGAAATTCTCCAGCGTTTGCTGCGCCCCTTGCGGTTCCGGTTCCGCCTTCAACAGGGCCTTTTCCAAACTGCCATCCTTCGCAGCGCGCAAAAGGGCATCTGCCGCCTCCTGGTTGGATGGGAAATTAAGACCTGGGGAGCAGCTCTGGTGTTTGGAATCAACCCCCATCCCCAACCAAACTGAGTTTCTGATGTTTTAATGGGCTAAACAATGATTTAAGTTGAAGAAAATTCTAAATGCCACCTGAAAGGAATTCTAAGCGATATGGCGACAATTGTTTACCTGCAACACAAACAACAACAACCAAAAAAAAACTTCATCTTCATCAGTTTTCACTCGCAAAAAAAAACTCATTGAAACTCAGGTGGAACCATCAAAAAACATCAAAAATTGGGGAGTTCACCCACATTTTAAAAAAAAAAACACACACATAAAACCTATCTAAACCTCCCATGTTCCCAGGTGCTCCAGCCCGCCTGCCGCATCTGCTCCAGCTCCTTGGGTGCCAAGGCGCTGGCCAAGCGCCCATCCTCCGCGGCGCGCAAGAGCGCTGTAGCGGCCTCGGACAGAAATCGGTGGAAAACTCAACCATTTCGAGATAATTTTACCATATTTTACCACATTTCTCTGGAATATGTAGATTTTCCACCTCGAACTCGTTCTTTAGATGTTCGAGTTTGGAGAAGTTTGGGGGATGATGTTTGGGTGATTTTTTTGGGATGATTGCAGGGATTCTTGGATTTCACATGATTTCAATTGATTTCACATCAGAGTCCGGCCTGCTTCCTCAAGTCATCCAATTGAACCGAGTCAAAGTCCTGGCGGCAGCGATGGTTTTCTTCCCCGCTTCGGCCGATCCCAGTTCGCCGCTTCGACCGCGGCCAGCCTTCTTGACAATCTCGAGGGCTTGTTCCAGGCTTCCGTCCTGCCATGGTGGATCAACCTCCCATTGGCGTCGAAGTCATCGTTTTTGTATGTTTTTGTCCACCTTTCTTGGATTTAATATCCATGTGGCTTGGCCCAAAAATGTGGGTATACCCCAAGTTTGGGCAACATGTTCCATGGAAAAATGATGTCTGAATCATCAAACCCGATGGTGTTCCCATAATGTTTCACACATCTCATCTGATTGGTCATGTCACTTTGCATCACATGAAATATCTCCATTGTATCTCCCTTATCTCCATTCTCGTTGATTTAGTACTCCCTTACAGTTGCCATTTCGACAAATCCAGGGGAGCATTGTAAATCCCTACTCTTGCTATCACAAAGAAAATGAAATAACCCCACTTTCACCTTCATGTCTTGCGCCCTGCATGCCCACAAGAGCAACTCGGCGCAACTCTCTCTGTATTGTACAATGTTTAGAAAATGAATCTGGTGATTTTTTCTCAAGTTTAGAAACCCCGACAAGCATGACATGTTACATGTTTTAAGGGAAGCAATTAAACCAATCTTCAAATTAGGTTATTGTTTATTTGGGTGTTTTTGATTTTAAAATCGGAGGTTCCCCCCACCAAAAAAAAAAGATAATTGCGCAATTTCATCTGCTAGTAAAATGGCACTTGGGGGGTGTAGTTCCGATTTTATGCAAATGTATTTTGTCCATAGTTATACTGGCCTCATATCCTAACTTGTGATGAGGGTGGTATTATGATATATAATGATTATGGGTCTTAAAGTCCCATAGTGATATGCCCATTATCAATGGTAACCATTTATCAATCCAATGGTGCATAATAGCTAGGTATAATAGTTGCTAACCATTAATGACTATCGTTGACCAATTATCAACCAAGTATATATTGACCATTAACAACCGTGTTGGACCAGTTATGAGCATTGATCACCACTATTAACCAAAAACTAACCATGATTAACGAAAAAAATGCACTACTAACCACTATTCACCAAGTACTAGCCATTACTAGCCAACTATGAACCAACTACTACTAAATAGCCAGTATTAACCAAGTATTAACCAACTATTACCCATGGGTAACGCGTTACAACCATTCATAAACGTTGATTGATGCAAGCGACGGACGTTTCTCCGCACCTTCGCCGCCTGCAGCAAGGAGTCGGCCGCCGTCTGGCGCAAGGCTTCCAGGTCCTCTTGTCAACGAATGTATGGGAAGAATGGGATGTACGTCATATCATGGGATAAACGTAATGTATGTAAATCCGCCCGCACCGAAGGTGCTGGGGCGTGATCGTCCGGATGGCACTCGTAAAAGGTTACAGGTTTACCTGGGGGGGGGGTCCCATTTTTCAGCCAAAACCTCCTGTTTTTGATAGGTCGTGACGCTCGCCTTCAAAAAACACTGTAAAAAACAGTACGGAAGACACCTGTTCGTGAACGCGCCCGTCCAAAATCGGCAAGCGAAAAGTGAAAAA
>Ga0126342_10016884_pt1 | contig 12675 bp, 10 predicted proteins | sample Cyp1metagenome_FD_92528 | JGI IMG/M metagenome (GOLD analysis project Ga0126342, IMG submission 92528) | Coral microbial communities from Lord Howe Island, Old Settlement Bay, Australia - Cyphastrea 1 metagenome | ecosystem: Host-associated > Invertebrates > Cnidaria > Coral ...
GGGCGTGGTGGCAGCTGCCTCGAATGCCCTAACGAGAGAGGGCTATGTGCGCGGAAAAGTTCCACACCTGCGGTGGTCCCAGGCGCCGCCCCGGCCTTGGCGAAGGCCGGGGTCGGCGGATATTCCAGATCAGCCCTGTAAGGGTTGTAGACAATTCCACGGCTTCTTGCCACGGCTTGGGCTTCTAGCCGGATCTCCTCTTGTGTTGCAATCATGTAATCTTTTGGTTCTGTGGCCACCTGTGATCTGATGTAGTCAGCAATTTTGTAGTAAAGCTCAATTGGGTCACCCAGACAGTCTGTCTCAGCAATGTATCGCATGATGATATAGGTTCTGGTCCTAGCAGCTCCCGAATGCCCAGCATCTGCGGAGGAGCAGTAGATAGGATAGCATTGGTACTCTGGTTCCATGAGAGTCTTGATGGTCTCAACTACGAAAGCCTCACAGCCGCGCAAAGTTGAATAAATCTTAACCTAGGATAGGAGTCCACCATTAAGTGGGATATTTGCCTAGAACATCTTAGAACCTTCTTGATATTTATATTTATAATTTTCAACAAATTATATATATATATCAAATATTTGAACAAATCCAGTAAGTCGGGGATTCAGTATTTGTCAGAATGAAGGATTTAAAAAGGGAGCCAAATCATATCGTTTCAATCTGACAAAGAGCTGGTGCGTTCTCCAGAATTGCAACCTTGGTCTTCATTCGTTTGTGTCGTCGCGCACATACGACAAACAATTGGGCTGTGGGACCTTCTTCTCGTTTGAGCAATCCACTCATTGCGTAATCAACGCATGGAAGGCCACCTATGTCAACATCGACATCAGGTACTTGACAATGCCCAGTGATGGAGCAATTGTTCTCGCATGGACAACGAGAAACGAAAGGGGCTTCCTGAATCTTTCTGCGCTTGGCAGAATAGCACTCAGCATGCCTCACTGATTCAGAAGTGGAAGGTGGGACCATGTCCATCAAATCTCGAAAAATGTGGGGCTGTGGAAAGCTCTGCTGGGTGACTTCATTGCACCAAAGGTGGGAATCCCGCAGCAATTGGTGGCATCGGGCAGCCTTTTCCTAGGTAGAGGTTGGTTGCCAAGACAAGCATGTCATGTCAGCTTTCTGGGGCAGCACTTCCCCAAAGAAAAACTAACAATAATAGCATGTGTCAGATATCAAATTAAAGGCCCGACAACAAGCATTGATTTTTACTAGTAAAATGCTTCCTGAAATTTACTAGGAGTTTTAAGCCTAGATTCCCAGCACGCCTTGACAGCAACATTCACCCGTAGTCCTGGGACCAACCCACTCAAGTTCACCACACGGGTGAGCAAAGCCAAGCCCATGTCTGAGGTTCCAATGCCTGAGCATGTCGATGAAGCACTCCGGGCTGTAGCTAAGAGGGAAACCTGCTGGCGCGAGAGAAGCAGAAGCATGGGGCCTGAACCTTTTGCATGGTTCAGTAGTCAGAAATCCCGCTTTCTACTAGTCTACTGAACTTTTGAACTGCCAGTCTAGTAGTCATTTGGATTTTGAACCCCAAGCAGCGCCTTCAATGCTGCATGACTCAAAGTTTCAGTGACAACCTTCCATGCTAACCACACTGATTTGCAAGAGGCAGCTAGTGGGTCACCGATGCTGGCCACCTGAGTCTGGGAGGGACACAAACTAGTAAGGCACAGTTGATTGCGTAGCGTTGTGAGACAGAAAAAAGGCGTTTGACTGGACGTTTCTCGCAGGAATCAGTTGACTGGTTGGTTGGGCCAAAGGAAATCAAAAGGTCGAATGAATTGTAGTTGTTTCCATTCCGTTTGTTTTCAGAAACGCAAAACTAAAATTCCTGGGGGAAACAGTGAATTAAACATCCTTTCACATATTCCGTAACATGCAAGTGACGTCGAACAAGGTTGAAGCACTAGATCCTGACGCTGTAGAGTCGTCTAGAGATCCATGTGTCGGGACTGGCTGCTCACAACAGCCTGCGCAGCTGCTTCCGTCACCGCCACCCGAAACCGTGAGCTTACTAAAAGAACAAGTCGATGCGGCCACAGACGCAGCTGGATCCATACTAATACTAGCACTCATGCCCAGAGACTTCTGAGTCAAAGGGCAAGGTACCAGCACTGGGAGCCAAAGTAAGAAGGCGAATCAGAAAGAAAGAAGTAGGTGACGTGCCATGATGTGCCACTAAGTTAAAAACAAACAAGCTGCACCGGCACTGCACCGGCACTGCACCGGGTCTGATTGGTTGACTGGCTGTCTGACTGACTGACTGACTGGGTCTGAGATTGAATCATTGAACTTTGAGCTGCTGGCATTCCATGCCGTCGTGTTTGCAAAGGTTCGCTGGCATTGAACTTGGAAAGCATCCTCATGTCAGGTCTGAAATCACTAAATCAAGTTTAAGCGTCACTGCAAGTCAAGTCAAGTGAAGCAAATGGAGTCTCTTGGCCAAACTCCATACTTGAACATGAGGATAGTGGATGATGTTTTCAATTTAAGGTGAGTTTCTGCGAACACTGCGCAGGTATGCGTGCTAAGATAGCTGTGGCTGTTCTCCTTTGTCCCTTCAATTGGATCCAAGCCCGCCCGCTCCAAGGCAGTTCGCATTAGGATTGCCTCAATTGAGCGCGGGGCTGAAAAATGTCAAGAAAATAGAATAATTGCCAAAACAGAACATTTAAAAACGAACCGCACTCAGTCAATTTGTCAATGACACTGTAGCTCTGAAAGTCTGACTTATATGGACTTCATGCTGCTAAAATGCTCTTTGATCCACAATCATTTGGCAAGCTTCAAAGCATGCTGACACCTTAGAACCTTGACGCAATCTAACCGATTGGCCCACCAGCTTACTTCTCTTGAGGGAAAACCCCGTGGCAAGTGCTTCCAAAGCCTTTGCGCTGCAATACGCCGCTAGTTGAAAAACCAGATCGATCCCTGCTGCCAGCAAACAAGAAGCATTCTGAGTAAAGCCCACATCTATGCAAAACAATGTGAATGCTGGAACAGTCATGTGGTTGGGAGTTGTGTTGAGCCATGCCCGGCTCTCTTCCAACGCAGAATTGTGCCACAACCTTTCAAAAACATTGCATGCCTCAGTGGACCAAACATCGCTGGACCTGAAAGTGTTCGAGCGTGGCATGAAATAGTCGCCTGCCTTTCCCAGAATGCGGATTTCCAGAGCATCGATGACACTTGGAGATTCACACAGCATGTCAAGCAACTTGTGGAAAATGACACCGACTCGTAACCGGATATCTATTTCAAAGGTTGTGTTCTGTAGGGCGTACGTCATCAATGCAAAAACCATGCTTGTGGGAATTGTCCTCTCATACATCATTGTTTCATTCTCATTCTTGCCACTCTCAGTGACACATTGCCTCAATGTTGGAACCTCTCCGTGAAACATGTAGTGATACAGGTTTGCCACCCTCTCCTGATGTGATTTCCAACGACTATACCTTTTGGCAGGGTCACTGGATGTCCAGACCCACCGTGTCACATCCTTGAGTGACCACTCGGCTTCTGACGAATCATCACCAACCTTTGGAATATAGAGGCAGCAGGCGCCTACTTCAGGCAATGTGATCTGATGTGGTTTCCATAGCAGGCTGTCAGTTGTTTGCGTCATGACCTTTTTAAAAGGTGCTTGAGCCATGATGCAGGCAACAACCACTGGACCACGGTCTTGCCCATTTCATATGTGATTGTTTGAAAAATAAGAAAAATGAAGGCAAGACGCTGTAAGGAAGAGTTGAAAACAGCAAAAACATGCAAAAACCATTGGTTTCTCTCAGAGTCCTTGCTGAGATAGGCAGGGGTGGGGGGGGGAGGCAGAGGGGGGGGAGGGCAAGCAAGGGCATGATATATATATATATATATTATATTATATATATAATATTTAGATATTATATATGTACATACATGTATGTGCCCAATTATTTATGTTCATCAACAGCCCACTCATATCCCATTCGAATGGCTCGGAGCATTGATCATGTCCTCAGCTTCCGCCGGGGCCAGGTCTGGGGCAGCAAGGCCTGTCCATTGACTACGCCTTGCCGAAGACTTTCACCAAGTATCCCACCCTGCCAGAGGCGGCGATGGCATGGCGATGGCTCGCTTCGCCATGGGACGGGCTTGGAGTTCAAATGTTTTTGGGGAAAGTTGAGTGGTAGTTCATTTGGAGAATCACTGGAAGTTCAACTGTTAGCCGGAGCTGGCAACCAACCAGATGAGATGGTATTGGCGGAGAATTATAAGCAGGGCACCAGCATTTTGAGCATGTTAGTAGGGATTAACTATCCATTGCATCAGGGATATAATTAATGGGATACTATGGGATATGGTGGAAATGTAATGGAGATATGAGATATGATAGGATGAATGACTTTAGTAACCAACTTAGAGTGATATTTGGGCATGTGTGAAATTGCGGTGTTCAACACCCTAGCGCCCCTAGCGCCAGTGGTGGAGAATGATGATCATCTGGATGACTCGCCGGAGGCCAAATATCCCATGATGCATCGCTTGGTGTACTCCCATTTTGGCTGCAATGTCGCTTGCAATGGACAGAAAGAGCCCAGGAGAGCCATTTGGGGAGCCTAGGCAAGGTGGTTTATCAGTACTAGGATGATGTTTTTCTGCAGAGCGGGGTATAATATCTATGACCTTCCTGTGACCTTCCTGTGTGCGTTTTTAGATGTTGATGTCGAGTTGATGAAGATGGAGGATTGTAATTGTCCAGCATGAACGCCGCGCTGTTGAAATTAGCGTCGTCAACTACTGTGAGTTTCCGCCATCTCAAAGGTTTACCAATGGCAATATCCTTGCACAGCAAAATCTTGGGTTTTTGGTTGGTCCTCAAAACTGCCTACTTGTACCAATCTAATCTAAGTGACCTTTTCAACTTCAACAAGTTGATTTTTCGATCTCCTCGATTGGGTTCGTAGAGAGCCCCCTACATAGACTCAAAAAATCTCAAACATATGACTAGATTGATGAAGATTTACGCTAAAAAAGGGGAAATGTTGGGAACGACTTATACATTTTAGTCTTGGACAAGGATTACCGGAGATCTTTGTGGGTTTGTTTGAAAATAAGGTAAATCCGTCTTCATCATGTTCCCTTTGAAATTTACAATTTTGGCGGTCTACCCTATTTTCATGTCCCAAGGTCTATCATGAGGATTTTGTCTTTGACAACAAGACCGACGTCCATGATGCCAAGATGGCCATCAAGAAGGCCATGGGGCCATGGAGAAGCTGATGAGCCAGCAGTGGAATGAGGGTATACCCATGGCCCATGGTATACTGGTTTGTGGTTGGGAACCATGGAATTTTATGACTTTCCCATCATCTTGGGAATGTCATAATCCCAACTGACAAACTCATAATTTTTCAGAGGGGTAGGTCAACCACCAAGCAGTACACTCATTTTCAGACAAAGCCACATGATCATTCGCAAAGAACCTCCAATCGAGTGATTCGAAGGAATAGGCGATGGTGCAAAAATGTCGCTTCCGGAGCCCATCCACAGTGATCCATTTTTGTGCATCTCCAAATTTCTAGGATATGCTCAAAACAATCAACCACCGATTTTTTGGATAGCGATTCACCACCAAAATCCGAAAGGAATCCTTCGTTGGTGTTGTCATTTCTAAACCCGGTCTACCTGGGATACCAGAGATATACTTTACCCAAGGTACTGGTATAAAATACCCTTTGGTAACACTGGCAAACCTGGCAATGGAAAGTCACGCATGATAGTAGATGATTTGCATGTCCAAAAAGTGGTTTCGAGCACTCAAGGTAAGTTCAAGAGGGGCAAGCAATTTTATTGTTGCTTAAGTCCCCTTAGAATCAACCCTGGATTAACAACCTTGGTTTGATCAGTTGGTGGATAACCCCAAAGAGTGATATTATGCTAGTAAAATAGTACTGCCCGCCACCCCCAATCAAAACAGCCCAGGGGAGTCATTATAATATATTATTATATTATAATATGTATTATATAATCAAGTTTTGACGTGATAGTCTTGACGGAATTCAAGACCTTGGTGAAGATTTGAAATGGTCGCCCCATCCACTTGTAGGCGGAAAATATGCCGTAAACCCATCCATACCCCCAGAATTCTCAGAAAAAGAATATAAAACATAACAAACACTCATCAGCATTGGTCGTATATACCAGGATTATTGTTGGTTATGTCTGCATGATTACTGCATTTTTTTTGCGTTTTCTGTTGCCTCAGTTTGGTGAAAACTAGCCATGTAGCCATGTTCCAGCCATGGCCAGTTTCAGCATGTCCCATAGGCAGTGGAGGCAGTTGGTGGCAAACTGCCAGCAGAGCACGGCCACGGCACTGAGTACCATGCGCCAATGGACACGCAGAAGCGGTGGATGAAGGCCGACATCCCGTCCCGGCCTTTGGGGCCTGGGTGGTAAGATGTAAGAAGCAGAAACAGGGCGGAAAAGTCGTAGAAAATGTGGAATTAGCTTAATTAGCTATGGAATAAAAGTTGTTTTACCATTAAAAATGTAAGTTGCGTATAGTTGACCAATTAAATAGTGGAGATTGATGGGATTCTGTGTGAGGAAAGCTTGGCGAAGGGTGGTAGGAACCATCCAAAAATGTGGTTTTAATCTACTAACCTACAGAAAGTGAGTTATTACAATACATACAACTCAACCTTGGTAATGGATAGTTTAGTACAACTTAATCTGTTGCTATAGATCGCGGTATAGTATCTTAACTAGATATTCTTTAAGCAGGGTGTCTAAGTTTGGCCGTGGTGGTGATGTATGGCATGGATTGTTTGATGGGTCTCTAGTGGGTCAACTACAAGAATTATGACTATGCCAAAATATATTGAACAAGCTGCTTTTAATCTAGAGACATTGTGACATGACTTTAAAAGACCCGTGTTGAATATGAACCAACGGGAATCCATATATATATATATAACACCACTTGTCTTCCAGATGTTATTCTTCGGATCGGGTTTTAAGCTCCTCTTCGGTGGTTTTTTTTCAGCTCCTCTTTGTGACTGACTGGGCAGCAATGGTCCTATGACATCCGTCATGAGTTTTTCCACGGGGATCAAGGGATCTGGGATGATGATCCTGATGTGTTTCGGGGTGGCTTAACCAGGAAGCAGTCAGGCTTTGATTTTTGAAGGTCACAGAAGATGGCCGAAGTCAGACTGCCGCGAATGGTTGGAATGAACTACAGTAACTACAGCAACAGGAATCATTGGGCAATCACTTCAACTGAAGCAATTCAATGCCAGAAACTCCAGAAACAAGACATGTTCGGATAATTTGGGTGATGACATTTGTTTGACCAAACACATCATCGGTTGATGGTCGCATGGATGGTGACTTGTTTTTTTTTCAACGACTATTCCCAGTGACCAATATTTCTTAGATTCAAACCACCAATCCATTGATGGTTCCATGGGTATTTATATTTAGATTTAGATGTTTACATTTATAGTTTTTATTTATATTATATGTCATTATTTTACTTTATATGTATATGTTATACTTATATGTTTTATGTATATGTATATTTATATTATATCATATGTTATTTTAGCTCTATTTATATTTATATGTTATAGTTATATTTATAGTTATGTTTATATGTTATATTATGTTTATATTTTATATGTCTATGTATATGTATATTTATATTTATGTTTATAGTTATATTTTATTTATATTATACTATCCTATGTGTCATTAATTTATGTTTATATTTTATACTTATATTTATAGTTATGTATATATATATATACATTATTATTATCATTATCATTATTATTATATTTTGTGTTATGTCTATTTATATTATATTATATTATGCTATATTACATTATATTATATTAGATTAGAATATATTACATATTAGAATGTATTAGATATGATATTTACATATAAGATATTGGAAACAATATATATATATACACATAGTCGTTTTTCCTAGTTTAAACGATGGAATGATGTTCCCAAGTAATAAAGATATTCTTGGGATGGCTCGGATCCCATCCAAACGGCAGGCGGATCCCAGCAACACCATGCGACCTGGCAACGACTGGAGATCGATCCTGGCGGTGCAAACTGGATCTTGATGTATTGAATTTATCTGAATTGAACGGACAAGAATGGGTATAGTGTTCAAAACTAAATATACCATTTGATTGATTTACACCCAACATGCATGAATAGATCGGTTGCTCATCATATCATAAAACCTCCCCAGAAGACGTTTCCCCAGAGTCTGGAGTTGACAGAATGACCCCTCACAGCGTTTTGAACCCGTTTGCAGAATCCATTTGCAGATGGATTCAACATGGTATCATTAGGATTGATTCATATGGCTATGCGTCAAAATGCAATGCCCAAAAACAAACCGCCAGATGTTGATTGAGTTTTCTTGTTGTGTTTTGTATTATAACCAATATGATCGAATATTTAGTATGCCAGTTCGATATTGCCCAGTCATTGACAAAAATACCGCCCAAGTATATACATGACCACATGCACCCAATGTTTTTACCAAGGAACCCTGGGGTACGGGCCCCAGATGGGCCGCGGCACTGTAGGGTCCTATCTTTCCCCATGTTGGTGAGGTGTGGCATGATGATCCCCTGCATTATGTTTCAGGGCTGCTTGTATATAGTGAAACCATGTAACATCCAAAAAGGTCGAGCAGTCGAGCAGTATTTTTTTCAGCATTTTAGTATCTAGGATTTTTTGTGTCTATGTGTTTTGGGGTTGCTATAATCAACAGAACATACCGGCTTCGTCCTTCACTTTCACTTGTCATTGGATTCAGGTCGGAGGCACATCGTTCAAGAAGAACTATCTTTAGTGTTCGAGGAGCTTCTGAGCATCCAAAGTTCATTGGGGATTCAACCAATCCAATAAATGGGTTGATGAATGGTGATTTAGCCGACAAAATGGAGGAGATAAAAATAAAACACAATGGGGATGTCGCAGGATATAATGGGAGAACCTTCCCCACAGGTTGGTGACCCCCCAATAATGTTTGGGTTTATAAGCAAAAAATATTGACCAAGAACAACCGTGGTTGAATCTTCATGGAAAACTCTGGATGAGAAGGTGCTTGACATGTTTCAAGTTGTTTCCAACCTGATTGATTCAAGATAATTGTCAGGTGGCGAAGGGTCAAAATGTGTGACAAAGGGTAAATTTCTGTGACAAACTGTTGGTGCTCACGGGATATCAGCGTTTTGATCCTTAGCCAGAAGTCCAGATTGTCTTGCGTGTACAGAAGTGAAAACATAATACTAATATGTATATGAATGTATATGGCATGTGTGTATAAATATATATATATAATATGTTATATTTTGTATGAAAATATTCGTCCGCGACTAGAAAATATAATAATAATAATATAAGATTCCCAATTGTACGATAAATAGAATTAATTAAATTATTATACAAATATTTAAAAATCAATAAAGAATTATTATATATATATATATTAATATATTTAAGATTAAATATAAATATATATATAATAAAAATAATATTATTATTGAAAATTAAAATAAAAATTAATATTTTAAAAATACAAATATTTAAAAAATAATTAAAAAAATACTATATTAAATATTAAATATATTTGTAATTTTATTATTCTATTTATTTAAATGATTGTATATAATTTTCAAATAAAAATATATAATGTGTAGGGTTTTATGTATTATTTGTGTTGGGTTTTATCTAGGGTTTGATTTAGGGATTCTTTAGGGTTTTATTTAGGGTTTTATGTAAGGTTTTATGAAGGGTTTCTTATTAGGAATTCTTATTAAGATTCTTAATTATTTATGCGGGTTTCTTCAGGGCTTCTTTAATGTTTTATTTGTGGTTTTATTTAGATTTTTTATTTATTTTATTTAGGGTTTTAGTTAAGGTTTTTTTATGGTTTTTTGGGGGTTTTTTAGGGTGTTATTTAGGGTTTTTTTTGTGTTTTATTTATGGTTTTTTTAGTATTGTAGGATTTAAATTTGGGTTTTATTTAAAGGGTTTTAAGCATAATTTTTTAGGGTATTGCTTGGGGTTTCTTTAGGATGCCATTTAGGATTTTATTTAAAATTTGGTTAGGGTTTTATTTATGGTTTCTTTAGATTAATTTATGGTTTATTTAGGGTTTATTTAATATTTTATATAGGGTTTTTTATTATTTTTTTTTGTTTTTTTAAGGGTTTCTTTAGATTTTACCTAGGGTTTTTAAGGTTTTATTTAGGGTTTCTTTAAGATTTATATTTAGGATTTTTTTTGGATTTTAGGGTTTTTGTAGGGTTTTATTTAGGATTTGATTTAGGGTTTCTTTAATATTTTATTTAGGATTTAATTTAGCATCCTATGTAGGATTTTTTATTAGGAATTCTTATTAGGATTTTTAAAGGTTTATGTGTATTTCTTTAGGGTTTCTTTAAGGTTTGATTTAGGGTTTCATTTAGGGTCTCTCTAGGGTTTTATTTAAGGTTTTATTTAGGGTTTTTTAGGGAGGTTTTTTTAGGGTTTATTGAGGGTTTCGTTTATGGGTTTGTTAGGGTTTTAGTTTGGGTTTTATTTAGGTTCTTATTAATTTAGAGTTTTTTTAAGTATTATTTTTGTTTTTTTAGTATGTTATTTACGATTTTATTTAAAATTTTGTTTAGGGTTTTATGTAGGGTTTTTTAGTGTTTTATTTAGGGTTGTGTTTGTTGTTTTTTTTGGGTTTTAGGTTGGGTTCGATTTTGGGTTTTATTTAGAATTTTTTAGAATGTTATTTAGGGTTTTTTTTGGATGCCATTTAGGGTTTTATTGAAAGTTTCGTTAGGGTTTTATTTATGGTTTCTTTAGGTACGGTTAATTTATGTTTTTTTTATGGTTTTATTTAGGATTTGATTTAGGTGGTATTATTTAAGGTTTTATTTAGGGTTTCTTTAAGGTTTTTTTAGGATTTTTAGGGTTTTATGTAGGATATAAATAGGAAAAAATAAAGGAAAAGAAAATAAATGGGTAATAAAAACAGGAAGCAGAGAAAAAGAGGAGGAGGAAGTAGAACGGCAAAAACACATGATTGAAGAAAAAACAAAGTAGAATAGTAGAAGTAGAAAGGTGCAAAACATAGAAAAGCAGAGAAAAAGAAAAAAAAAAAGGTAAAGTAAAAAAACATGAACAGCAGAGAAGCAGGAAAAGCAACAAGCAGGCAACGCAAAAAGCAGAGAAACAAAGAAGCAGAGAAACAACAAAAGCAAAATACGGAAAAGCAGAGAAGCAAAGAAACAGAAAAGTAGAACGACAGAACAGCAGAAAAACAGGAAACTATAGAACCAGGAACGTAAAAAAAATTAAAATTTGCCACGGAAAAAATAAATCCATCCCAAGGAATTTAATAAATATCATAGGGGTTCGAAAAGCAGATGTAGGGGGTAAGAAAAGCAAGGTGGCGGGCTAAAGAAATAAGGTGGAGTGTTTAAAAAACAAGGTGGGGGGTTAAGAAAATAAGGTAGGTGGTTAAAAAAGATAAGGTTAGTGGGTTAAAAAAAATAAGGTGGGGGGTTAGAAAAATAAGGTTAGGAAATTATTAAAAAAAGGAAATTAAAAAAATAAAGTAGGGGATTTAAAAAATAAAGCGCGAAATTAAAAAACAAGGACCTTTTATGTATTTATATAATTATTAATTTATTTATTTGTTTTTAATTAAAATAATTTTATATTTATTTATTAAAATAAAAAATATGATTTATTACGAAAGCTAACTAGCTGGCTAGTTGTTATTTGCGAACGAAATAAGAATAGGGGATGTGGGGGGGTGGTTGCCGAAAGGAAACGAAATCTCGCCGTGCCCCTGTGTTGAGCGCTAGAAAACGGAGCATTTTGCTGGATTATGTACTACTAGGTAATTTGCTGACGGTGGGATATCGATTCCCCTTAGGTCCGCCTTTTTGGTGGCCGGAGAGACTATGAGGATATATTGGAAAATACAATCAAATTGCAGGAAAACATGATAACGATTAGAGGAAATCGTACAAAATCCCCTGGAAAACGGATGAAAACGGAGCGAATGCTAGGAACAAACCATGGAAAATCCCTTGGAAAATGGAGGAAACCGGAGTGTATGCTAGGCGCAAACCATGACGATGCAGTAAACATGCTGGAAAAATACTGTGAAAGTGCAGGAAAATGGGATAACAACGAGAGGAAATGGTGTAAACAGGATCGGAAAATGAAGGAAACAGGTAAAATTTTTGGATTAATATTAATATTGAAAAGGTATGAACATGTAGGAAACCAGAGGAAATGGTGTAAAAACCTATGGAGGAAAGAGGTGAAAATAATAGGAAATATGTAGTAAAAAAATGCTGGACAAAACATATTGAAAACCCACGAAGAGGATATATTGGAAAATACAATGAAATTTAAGGAAAACATAATAACGATCAGAGGAAAATGCTAGGAACAAACCATGCAAAATCTGTTGGAACATGGAGGAAACCGGAGTGACTGCTAGGAACAAATTATGACGATGCAGTAAACATGCTGGAAAAAGACAGTGAAAGTGCAGGAAAATGCGATAACAACCAGAGGAAATGGTGCAAAAACGATCGGAAAATGAAGGAGACGGGTAAAACTCTTGGAAAA
>Ga0126342_10016885_pt1 | contig 12675 bp, 15 predicted proteins | sample Cyp1metagenome_FD_92528 | JGI IMG/M metagenome (GOLD analysis project Ga0126342, IMG submission 92528) | Coral microbial communities from Lord Howe Island, Old Settlement Bay, Australia - Cyphastrea 1 metagenome | ecosystem: Host-associated > Invertebrates > Cnidaria > Coral ...
CTATCTATCTATCTATCTATCAGAGAGCAATTATGCGAGACTTCCTTCAAACATGAAAAGTTGACAAACACCATTGAAAACGAAGCAAGTCTGCAAGGCTTCCTCAAAAATTCGACGTTGACAACATCAAAAACGCAGCAATTCTGCGAGACGTCCTCGAATATCCGGAGTTGCCAACATCAAAAACGAGGCAATTCCGCGAGACTTCCTTTAAAGATAAAACGTGGAGAGAAGACCCGATGGCTTAATTGGCGCATATTCGCGCCAATGTATTTCGCAATTTTTCCATCCCATGTCCCTAAAGTATGTGTTTTTTTAACATTTTGACCTGGAAACCCGCTTCGCGCGACAACGCATACACTTTTTGATCAGCTCAACTTCCAAAAGTGCTCCAAGAATGAGGAACATGCTGTCTTCAAAATTTGTTTGGCACCACAGCCGTGTGCACTTTCTGATCAGCCCAACTTCCAAAAGCGGTCCGGCACTCATTGTTCATCCAAGTTTTTAGGAGACAGATGTGTTTCTGATGTCAAGAAGTTTATCCACATCAGAAGGGTTTCACGCTTTCATACGCTTTCATATGTTCTGGATCAACATCACCAATTATAGGCCGAAATTTCATGAAACATACATGCGTTAAACACCATTAATCATCCAGGAACAAATTGCAGTTCAAACATGAACATGGCGAAAGGTTGTCCGAACTCACATACCCATGGCAAACTCATGTCCAAAAACAGACATTCCAGATTCAAAAGCGGGTTCGACGGGGCATGGATTGCAGATGTCCAAGCTGGTGAACCATCCATATCTGAACTCGATGAGCATCAGTATGAAGCAGTTTTCCAACGAACACAAGCAATTCTTCAAAAAATCGCGCTGCATAAAAGCCATCATAAACTGACCACATGTTTTTGGCAGCGACATTGTTTGAATTGTTGATCCCCTGGCAGGTTGAACCGAATCCCGCTGTCTTGCAGTTTCTGGCTGCCATGAAAGTTCCTGAACCCACAGGAGGGGCCGAAAAGATGAATCTCGGCTGTTTGGACGATTTTCTTGTCCAAGAGAAATGGTGGTATACCAGGGATATAACAAGGACAGCATGGGATATGATGGGGATAAATTGCCATGAATCTGGATGAAATACGTGGCATTACGTGAATGGAATTTTGATAAGAATTTGGGTAAGTATCCCCAAATGTCCTGATTTCAGGTTGGTGAATTATTACAATTTATCAAAGTACATGTTTTTTGCGCAAAAGGGCGAACTTTGATGGGGCAAAACAGGGGCTTCGGAAGTCTTGACTGTACCATCCAGGTGAAAAAACAAGAATGTAGAATCTACTGACATGAGTGTCTCTGACAATGGGGTATACACACATGATGGCAAGCTTAATTTTGCAAATTGATGCAAAACCATTGGGTTTGGGTACAACATCTTTGGACAAACCACACAGGAATTCGGAGCAGGTGAATGCCCACCTTTTTTTCCAGGATGCAGCGCGCATCGATTTACATCCATAAATCCTAGCAAGCTTGATGTGAATGACATGCAGGACCGAAAGCTGCTGACCCATAGCAAATGATAATAGGCGAATCGGACTACCATCCGGTAATCAGCCATGGCTTGCTGGAAAACTCATGTCTGTATGATCGCCTCAGCTACATAGACACCTCCATTTAGACGATTTCCCAACCATGTTTGATGACCAGAGGATATTCGTTTGATATCTTCAGGAAGTGGATGCTGGATCAACTCAACGCTTTTCCGCACAACGTCCAGTTGCGCTGTCGCTGTGTGTATCACCTCCTGGATGGATGGAAAGGTACCCGGGACAGCGGAGAAAGCGCCTTGGATTTTTGATTTACTCCTGGAATTGGATGTTTGACAATTTTCTGGACAGCGTCATGTTTACTGTAAAGCGCCTGGAATTGGAACCATGATTTCCGGTAAGTTTTCCTCGAGCCAACCCGTTGAAGATAGACAATTGCGTTGTTTTCGCATTGGAAAATCCAGCAGGCGTGGGATTTTATACTTGATGGCTATTCCCAGTCACAAGTGGGTTAGTTCACCCCAATTGATTCAGTAGGATAAGCAGGGTTATACCGCGTTCAAAACTAAGGAACTAATCCATTTACGATCTTTGGGAGGAGCCACCAAATAATGAATCTTTCTGGTATTTCTTGCACCTGCATGTCCGAAATCCAAGGTGACAGCTGCACAAAGTTTGCACAGATGATCAATGACACTGTGGACACTTTGTGACTTGGCACGTCAAGAAAGAAAGTTAAGTTGGTGCACCCATGGTAGTTTTCAGAACGGGTCCTCCTGGCAGTGCAGTTTTCACATGATTTAAGATTAAATTATATGGTATAACGATGGGAAATGCCTAATTTAATCCTAGGTAAAATCATCTAGAACACATGCATTTTTCCATTGCAGTGTTAGGCTACCAGAGGGTGATTTAGCTACCTTTATTTTCCCTAGCTTACTCCCGGAAGGGTTAACTGGAAGGATTTAACAGGCACCCTCGTTGTCATGGAAGTTTAGAAGTCGAACTTCCGACAACATAGACAGATGGAAAAGCAGAGGTGGGAAGAGTCAGAACAGAGACAGGAAGAAGAAAGAAGATCAGAGAAGAGAAGGAGTCAGAAGAAAGAAGATCAAGGTGCGCGAAAAGGTAGAAAAGTCGCGACACGCTTTGTTTTTTCTCATGTTTCTGGGCTCCGCAAGCTCGAACAATAGGCTCGCTAAAGCGGGGAGTGCGGAGCCATCTCGTCAGCTGAGAAATCAGAAATTGCATGCCGCTGGGGCGCGAAGCACATGTGGAAGTCAAAATGTGGAACGCCGCAGGTTCTGAGCACTTTTGGACGTTCAACTGTCCTTTTACGTGGCAGGCGCTATGGATTCTGCACCTTGTTAAAAAGTCAGCTAAACGTGTAGGCTTTCCTGACGTGGGACGTTGGAAGAGGGCCTGCTGATGCATTTCGCGTGGCAGGCGCAATGCAATAGACGTCACCATCAGACATGTTAAGAGGTCAGGGTGCTGATCTCCTGAGAGGGGTTCCATTTTGGAGTTTGCTAAGATGATTTTGCGCACAGGTGCAGCACTTCGTATGACTTGGCTTCACCTTCTCCTGGCAGGTGCTATAGTTTAGACACATGGACTAGAAAAAAAGGCATTGGCACGAAGCCGTCAGGTCTGCACTCAACTTTCCATTTTTTAAGGAAGTCTCGCAGAATTGCTTCGTTTTTGGTGTGGTCAAATCCCAAAACTGAGGGTCAGAATTGCCTCGGTTTGGACGTGGCAACTTTCACTTTTGAAGGAAGTCTCGCATAATTGCTGTCTTTCAGATAGAAAGATAGAAAGATAAGCAGATAGATCGATATAAAGAGACAGACAGACAGCTAGCTACCTACCTAGCTAGATAGATAGATAGTCAGATAGTCAGATAGACAGAGAAGCAGAAAGATAGATAATAGATAACAACATCGATAGATAGATAAACAGCAAAATAGAGAGAGATAGAGATGCCTAGATCAATAGCTAGATAAATAGAAAGATTGGTGGGTAAAGATGTAGGTAGATACATAGATAGATAGAGAAACAGATAATCAGATAGACAGATCGTCAGACAGATAGACACCAGATAGGTACGAAGAGACAGATTGGTTGACAGAAAGGTAGTCACATAGGTGGACAGGCAGATACATCGACAGAAAGATAGACAGATAGACGGATAGATAGGCAGATAAATAAATAGACGAATACATGGATTGATGAATAGATGGCAGATAGACAGATAGACAGATTCATAGACAGATAGAGAAATAGACAGATTTGATAGATAGATGGATAAATAGCTAGATAGACTGTTAGACAGATAGGTAGGCTGACAGATAGAGAAATAGAAAGATAGATAGATAGATAGACAGATAGATAAACAGAGAGAGAGAGAGAGACTCAGAGCCTCAACGACCTTTCGGTCCATCAGTGGGTTCGCTCTGACATCCATGCATCACAACAGCAACAAACATCTCCTATAGGTTTCATACCTTCGAAACTTCCGCCACCGCCTTGTGCGGTACTACTGGCTGGTTTTCCATGATTCTTGTTCTTTCCTTGGAAGGAACTATCAGCAAAATTGGTGGTTGGACAGCAGTTCCACCTATAAGAATCAGACAGGTTAGGTTCGGCGGATCGGATCTCACCCAATGCCAATGGTTGCGTATATCGCGTATGATCGCGCTGTTTTCTTTTTACGCCTTTCTGTCGCTTGTTTCACACCGCTGTGGTCGATACAACCGCTGTGTTGCAGATGTTTGTGTACCAATAGTTGCCAAAAGTGTTTTGTCCATTGCATGCGCCTATACAAGGATGTCTATCCCGTCACTGGTTGCACAGAGTCCCTATCCTGTCTCAAAAACAATCAATGAACCTGGCCTTCTAAGATATGATACAATGATCATGATTCAGACTGACAATAAAAATCATCATGTTCACCTGCATGTTAGTCACCATTCCCCGGAAATAAATTGTCAATACCAGAGTGGGGTGACCAGGGAAAATTTCCAGGTTCTAGCCCCACTTCGGTTTGCAATTAGGTGTTGGAACCATCATCTAAGATAATTTCCCCTTTGACTGGTCCAAAATTTTGTTTGGGCAAAATCTGCAGAAAACCTTTTTTTTTTGTGGCAGACATGTCATGTCCAGTAGGTTTTCATGCACAAAACTATTGAACGGAGGGTTGCATTTTTCCCCAAACAGTGTGGCCACACTTGGGGTTCTTACGGTGGTTGTTAAGGCCTGGTCTTGGTTCAAGGTGGCTTCATCCGTGTCCAGCAAATTTGCGGACCTTTACAGCACAAAAGCTCCTTCATTTGCGTTTTTGACGGAACGGTTGGCCAGAGACCTCTTGTGCAAGTCTCGGATCGCTCTCGCTGTGGTGCATTGCGAATTTTGAGGTCGCTCTCGCAACCTTCTCGTCACTTCCGGCGTGTCAGGTCGCTCGTGCGGTGCTCATTTCAATCATCAAGGAGATCCTGTGCAGAGATCTTGGCAAGGGCGTATTTTACAAAGAGCTTGCGAGCGTGACAAAAGATTTCCGAGATCTTGGCCAGAGGTCTCTTACAGAGATCCTGCCAGCAAACCTTTGATAGAGATCTTGTACAGAGACCTACTATAGAGATGTTGCACAGAGATCTTGCCAAAAGGGGTCTCTTGCAGAGATCTTGCCAAGAGACCTCTTCTGGAGATCTTGTCCACAGACCTTGCATAGAGATCTGTTGAGATCTTGCCAAGAGGTCTCTGATAGATATTTTGCCAAGAGAGCAGAGATCTTATCAAGAGATCTTGCCAAGAGACCTCTTCTAGAGATCTTGTACAGAGATCTTGCCAAGAGACTTCTTCTACAGATCTTGTACAGAGATCTTGCCAGTGGATCTCGTGTATAGGGAGCTTGCACAGATAGCTTGACCAGAGATCTTATTCAGAGATTTCTTACAGAGATCTTGCCGGGAGATGTTTTCTAGAGAGCTTGTACAGAGATCTTACTCCGACAAATCTTTTTAGGGAGCTTAACAGAGATCTTCTGCGGAGATCTCCTTTAGACACCTTGTACAGGTAGCCTTACAAAGGGCTCTTACACAGCAGCTTGCAGAGGACCTATGAAGGAGATCTTGCGCACGATCTTCTACACAGATCTTCACAAAGGGAACTTGCAGAATCTAACCTGGCATCTCTTCTTCCCGTTCCTTGCAACACTGTTTGGGTTTTTTTGTTGGGATAATTTTGAAAGTTCTGGTTAGTTATGGTTTTTGTGTCCGGCAGGGCTGGCTCCAGGTACACATCCCCATGCGGCGACGAGATGGACATGAAGGGCCTGGTGGGTGGTCAACTGCACTTGTTGAGTCTGCTGATTCCGCGACGGGTTGAGTCAAAACGCCACGATGGAGAGGAAACTTTCGAGGTTTTGAAGAGATTGGATGAGCCTGCAACCCCTTTGAGCTTGGAAATGGAGTTGAAGAGTGAACTGGCAGAATCGCGGTTCATGACAACGATGTGTCTGAAAATAGGAAAGCCATGGGCCAGCCTTAAAAAGCACAAGGTAAATCGAACATATGATGATTGTATGATGATAAAGCACCGGATTGGGGTCCCCAATTTTCAGACAAATCCGCCCCGCGTTTTTCACCAGGGATTTGCATTTTTTTCAAAGCTTTAATGATTACGTGGGTTGCTATGGCTTTTTAAGCGTCCTGGAAGGAACACAGTGAGAAGTGTAAAGAACAGGACTTGTTACAAAAAAAATGGATTTGCAAAACTTCACCGATATGGGGTACCTATCTCCACATGACTTCAGTTGGAAAATTTATCAATGAATCAAGTGGAAAAATCATCCGAACCGATAGTATTTTGCAGGCATCAAACTTTGACCTTGTGGAAACGATTGTTGTCGAATGAATTTTCCCGTGTCAGAGAAAGGCCCGGATCAGCAAATCAAAGATAAAACCATTGATTCTGAATTCGCACGTTTTCCTGAAAGCTCCACGAAGGGTTTTCCCCAAAGAATTGCTGCCAAATTCTAGTTTTCATGTCATCTACATAACACCTCCTACATCCCTTACACTTTGCGTCACCTACATCATCTACATCTACTGCACGTGCATCACATTCATAATCTACATCTCCCGCATCCCTCCTACATCCTCCACCTACATGCATCATGTACATCAACTTCAATGAACTGCATCTACATCACATACATCATCTACATCAACTTCATCTACAAGTTCTCAACGTCTACATATCTCCCACAAAACTTCTAAAATGTCATTTGCACATGAGTTGATACATCGGAGTTCTTACACAGGAGTTCTTACACACAAGTTGTTGCACAGGACACAGTAGTTGTTACACAGGAGTTGTTATACAGCAGTTGTTTCACAGGAGTTTCTACACAGGAGTTACCTTCTAGGTGATCTACTTGTATCTGACCTTCTGCAAAACTCCTACTTGTCAAGTTCTTCTGAATCCTCTCTTTGGGTGGCAAGGGCAGCCCGGCCGTGTCCGTGGAAACGCGACCCTATGCAGAGATTGCGCATGTCGGACGCACGAACATGTGGTAAAATGCGACTTTTCTGTGGACGGTCGTCGCCCTCTCGCGCGAAACAATGGTCGAAGGTCAAAAACTGGTGTGAACTTAGAAGTTTGAAACCTAAAATCAACCGTTTCGAACGAAATGAAAAGCTAACGGCAAAAACTTGTTTAAAATTGCGATTTGGCAACGTCAAAGAAAAATGTCGAAAAACTGGTGTAAAATTACATTTTGGAAGATCAAACGCAACCTCTTCGCGCAAAATGAAGGTCGGACGTCAAAACCAGTGGCAAATTTGCGATTTTGAAACTTCAGCTGCGCCCCTTTCGCATAAAATGAAGGTCGAACGTCAAAAACTCTTGTAAAATTGCGATTTTGAAATCTCAGATGCAACACTTTCGAGCGAAATAAAGGTCAACTGGCAAAAACTGGTGTAAAATTGCAATTTTGCAGCGCCACAAAGGCGGCAAGGGTTCTCATTGTAAAAGCTTGAAAGCTTCTATGTGTAAAAGCGTCTGCGTGTATACGCATCTGTGTGTAAAAGCTCCTCTGTGTGAAGACTTCTATACGTAAAAGCTGCTCTGTGTAAAATCTGCTCTGTGCAAAAAGGTTCTGTGCGTAAAGGCTTGTGCGTGTGTGTGTGAAAGCTTCTGTGTGTCAAAGTTCTGTGCGACAAGCTTCTGTGCGAAAAAGCTGACCTGTGTAAAGACGTCTCTGGGTAAAAGCTCCTCTGTTTAAAGCTTTCTGTGTGTTAAAGCTTTCTGTGTGTAAACGCGTCCGTGTGTAAAGCTCCTCTGTGTAAAGCCTTCTGTGTGTAATAGCTGCTCTGTGTAACAAGCGTTCTGTGTGTAAACGCGTCTGTGTGTAAAAGCTCCCCTGTGTAAAGCCTTCTGTGTGGAAACGTGTGATTCTCACGGCCAAGGCGCCAGCCCTGGAGCAAACCTCCTGTGGGGAAAAACATCAGGCTGTGGATATATGACACTTTTGACAAACATTCATCACCGTCAACATCACCACCAGTATCACCATCATGATTCATCATCATATTTTCTTGTGTGCTATCTTCTCGTCTCCTCCGTCCTGCTTTCTTTGGGCCACACTGTCGTCTAGGTTACCCCTGGTCGCCGAGCTATTGGGGTTCTTACTTCAAGTATACGAAGGGTTGCCTGTGAGCGTTTTGGAGCTTGGGTGCTGGTGCCCTTTACCTTGGCAGCTGGTCCCGTGCTGGCGTGCGCTTTGGAGCTTGGCTGCTGGTACCGCTGCGGTTGCCGCAAGGTGTGCCCTTTAGGGCTTGGGTGCTATTGCCGTTGCACTTAGAGCGCTTTGGGGCTTGGTTGATACTGTTGCTGCAGCGCCCCTGCAGGGTGCCAGTGGAAGGTTAGAGGACGGACGCGCTTTGAAGCTTGGGTTCCGCTGGAGGCTGCCATGTAGGGTGCTGCTGGTGCGGTGCCGCTAGGGTGCGCGCACTGCTGTCGTTCTGGTGGAAGTGCAAGGCGTCACTGCGTTGTCAGAGTGCTATGTGCGCTTTGGGGCTTGGTCGCTGTAGCTGCAAGGTGCCTTTGCAAAGTGCTGCGCAGAGTGCTGCTGTCAGGAGGCTGCTGTGTGTGCTTTGCAGCTTGGGTACTGATGCCATTGCAGCAAAGTGTTGCTGCAAGATGAGGTGTGTGTGGGTGCTGGTGCCGCTGCAGGGTGCGGCTGCAGGGTGCTGCTGTCAGAGTGCTGCTGTCAGAGTGCTGTGTGTGCTTTGGGGCTTGAGACTGTTAGAGTGCAGTGTGCGGTTAGACCTCAGGTACTGGTGCCGCCGCAGCAGTGCTGCTGCAGGGGGCAAGGTGCTGCTGCAGGCTGTTGCACGGTGCTGCTGTCACAGTGCAGCGTGCGCAGTGGAGCTTGCGCGGCTGTGTTGTGGGGGGTGCCATTGCAGGGTGAGAACGATCCGCTCTAGAAAAAGCGTTTGAGTGCTGCCACGAATTCCTTCACTATTTGGGGCCTATGCCTGCAAAATTTTTCGAAACTTCCAAATTTCTGATGGTAAGAATGACCTAATATACTACACACATTGTGTGTGTGAAACCCCTTATTTCATACGCATGTTATTACACTAATTCAACAAGTGCAGGGGGCCAGTGCATGACATCACGACGCTGACCCACGAAGCTAGTGATGTCATGGGAGCGCTTGGAGATGTCCGGCCGTGTACCTGTTCGAAAACCGTGTTTTCCCAAGCTGTTACAGTCAGGCTGCTGCAGGCCCACAGGTAGTGAAAGCTAGATGGTGTTTTCGCATGTCGATCCTGATTGAAGGTCACTTCTACGTACCTCATCAACCACTTATAACTATTTATACACATACACATACATACATTTACATATACATATATTTCGAACCCTTCAATTTTTTTGGTGTTCATTTTTTGCCAGGTTTAGCTGATTTGACCCGGAACTATCCGCACGATCTCCTTTTATGGCAGTTGATGGGGGCCGCTTTGACAGATGAAAGGCCGGTGGATCCCTGAGCAGTGAGCTGATCTACGAATTGGGTTTCCAATATTTTTGGGATGTTCATCTATCCGTTAACAGGGAGTCAAATATCAATTATGCTTGAGTTCCCATTGTTTGATGAATGACCAAAAACCATAAATCCCACGTTTTGACCCAAGCACAGATGATAGCTGGAATGAAGCATCAGACATTTTGCTATTGAAAAGTGCTGACATTCTTCCATGAAGCGATTTTTTCAGCAGCAAGGAGCTGACCCTTTTGAGCACTGAAATTGAGAAATGGCCGAGAAAGGTCCAATTGAAACCGCCCCCCTTTGAAGGGGGATAGCCAGATGAAATCAGAAAACATTAAATATATAGAGAATACATGCTGGGAGGCCTGTGAATTTGTGCCAAAAAAAACTTGGATGGCGCAGCGTTTTGAAGGTCGTCATGAAAGATTGGACTTGAGACAGTACAAAGAAGTGCAAAAGATGAAGTCAAAGCAGCAAAAAAGAAGGTGTATGCAGTATAAGTATGTATCAGTAGTATATATACATCTAAATATATATATATATGTTTCCGTACTATCTGTACAGACACGCATTTTTCATTTATATATATATATATGTGTGTATATATATATATGTATATTACGTGACATAATGACATAAATATACACAGCCCTGCTGCGATGCTTACGGAATGTGAGCGAAGTATTCTGCGAAGCTTCACCAAGCGATCGATCGTTGCTTTTCATCATCTATTTACCTTGAGAAACCCTCTGACGTGGATGGTTTCATGTAGAAAAGAAGCCATCTCAGAGTCTAAAATCAATCACCCCTAAAATCCAGCGGCGTAGCAAATCATTTTCGCTTGCCACTATGAATATATCTGACATGGCCAGAGACGGATACTACAAATCCAAGTGGCTTTGCTGACAAAGCATTTTCAAACACCCTAGTTGGCTGATGTTTTTGATTGTAGCACGGTTTGTAGATTGTGGTTTTGTTAAACCGTTAGCTGGGAACACCCATGAAAACCAAGAATCTGTTTTGGTGTTTCTTACAGTCCATTAAAGGCATTTAAAATCCCTGTCACGTTAAATCACGCAAGAAAACCATTATAATCCTTTTCACCGAACATTTTTTTGCGGTTTCCGAGCTTCAATCCACCAGACGCGCCAGGTGTTCCAGCAAGTTGGTCTTCGATGTCTTTATTCCTCGTTTCCGCGACTGGGGACGCACCTTTTTCCGCCTCAAGGACAGCATTTCACCCAGGTTCAGCGGCTTGCCTGTGGAGGTCTTTGCGATTTGGGTGCTGATCATGAGCTACCTGTTGGAAGCTTCAACTTTGCTTCATTTTCTTCAAGAATTGTGCGATATTAGTCTTTTTGATCTGACATTGCTGTTTTCCCCGCCTGTTCTTTTTTTAAAAAGGAAACATGATGATACACGGGAGGATTTTCAAAGATACAATATTTTCTGACAAACATGTCTCGCAAGCCCAAAGCGATGCAGAGAAGGTTCAACTTATCACTTTTCTGGGATTGGATCTAGTTTTCAATCTTTTTGGTGGGCAACTATAGGGCTATATGGCTTCTTCAGCTTTTTTGGATGGGCATCAATTGTGGCAAAGTTCTACCGTGTATGTTTTGTTGTTTTGTCAAGGCGGAAAAAGTCCCAGAGCTTCTGAAAGTTATCGAAGCGCGGCCGGAGGGTCAAGAAGACGAGGCGATGCACTACGGGGCGACGCTGGTGAAATGGCCCGGAAATTTAAAGCAAGAACTGAAGGACCGGATGATGGCGTGAGTTTTTTTGACCGCTTCACCATTTTCTGTTGGTTGCGAAAGGGATTTCAACTGGTACCAGTTATGGGAATTAACGGGGGCTTGACCGTGGTGAAAATGATTGGTGATTTTTTTGTATTTCAACATGTCAGCCAACCAGGTATTTACCATCCAACAATCAGCTCCACCTTCAGAATCGAATTATTTTTAAGTTTCAAAGTAGTCTTCCAACCTCATTTTGGGTTGTTCAGTGTTAATTTTCTAGCATGCAAAAGTTTATACCAGTAGTACCGCACAAGGCGGTGGCGGAAGTTTCAAAGATAGGACACTATAGGGAGAGGTGAGTTGTTGTGATGCATGGATGGCAGAGGGAATCCACTGAAGGACCGAAAGCTGGTTGGAGTTGTGCTTTTTCGAATGGCTGCAGTGGTTGCAGTGGCTGCAGTGGTCACCTCACCCAAAACTGCTGGATGTAGCGTGGTGTGCTTGTAGCGTAGTGTAATTGAGTTAGTGTAGTTGTAGCTGCAGTTGTTGTTGTTGTTGTTGTTGTTGCTGTTGTGGTGGTGTAGTGACTAGTGTAATTAGTGAAGTTTAGTGCAATGTAGTTGTAGTTGTGGTTGTAGTCATAGTAGTGGTAATAGTGGTGGTAGTGGTGGTGGTGGTGGTAGTGGTAGTGGTTGTAGTAGAAGTAGTAGTAGTAGTAGTAGTAGTAGTTGTTGTTGTTGTTGTAGGTTAGTGTAATTAGTTTAGTGTAACGAAGTGTAGTTGTAGCTGTAGTTGTCCTTTAGGAGCTGTCGTGTAGTGTAGTGTAATGTAGTGTAGTTGCAGCTGTAGTTGTGTTTGTAGCTGTAGTGTAGTGCAACGTAGTGTAGTGTAACTAGATGTAATTGGATGCAACTAGATGTATTTAGATGCGATTAGATGTAATTAGATGTAATTAAATGTAATTAGATTAGATGTACTTAGATGCAATTAGTGAAGCGTAGTGTAGTGTAATCAATGTAGTGTTTTGTAGCATAGTATATTTGTAGTTGTAGTTGTAGTAGTACTGTAGTGTATAGCAAAGTAGTGTTGTGTAGGTTGTGTTGTGTAGTCTAGTCTAGTGTAGTGTAATTAGTGTAGTGTAGCGCAGTGTAGTGTAGTGTAGTGCAAGTATTGTAGTGCAGTGTAATGTAGCGCAGTTGTCGAGGGAAGTTTAGAAGTCAAACTTCCGACAATATGGAGAGATGAAAAAGCAGTCAGCAGGGAGAAGAGTCAGAAGAGAAAAGATCAGAAGAAAGAAGATGCAGGTGCGCGAAAAGGTAGGAAAGTC
>Ga0126342_10016886_pt1 | contig 12675 bp, 9 predicted proteins | sample Cyp1metagenome_FD_92528 | JGI IMG/M metagenome (GOLD analysis project Ga0126342, IMG submission 92528) | Coral microbial communities from Lord Howe Island, Old Settlement Bay, Australia - Cyphastrea 1 metagenome | ecosystem: Host-associated > Invertebrates > Cnidaria > Coral ...
ATAAATATTTTAAATATATGTAATTTATATATATATATATATTAAATGTATGTAATATATACATATATATAGTTGTAAATATATGTATAATATATTTATATGTCTTCAATATATGTAGAATATATGTATATACTTATATAATTCTTCAATATATGTATAATATATGAATTATATATAATATGTAAAATATAGACAACATGTATTTTTTAATATATGTATAATATATTAAAATATTTATTATATACATATTTATATTTATATATTAAATATATTTGTGTGTGTATGTATATGTATATAATGGTAAACCATCTGCAAACATATCCATCAAAATAATAACTAAATCATCTGCAAACATGCTTTTGTACAAATATGCAATGGGTAAATCATCTATAAGCAACCTGCAAACGAAACATATTCCATAGCTGTGGTAAGTTACGAGAGAAACCATTGACACATGTGTAATTTTCGGTTTTTTTTTTCCGTAGTTGTGGTTAAATCCGAATCGATCTCGATGTATGGAACCTCTAAATGATCCAAAAGAAGAACAGGTCCAACGCTGAACAACAATTCTTTGTGTTCCTTCTTGCGGGGAAGGGATTCATGATTACACGTCGCCTGTTTTGTGAAGTCCGTGCTATTTCTATTGCCCTGTTGGATTCTGATCCCAATGAGTGAAGACTGTTCGCAATCCACCCCCTGTGGATGTGAAGCGGTTGGTGTCCATCTCTCGGTTTGCATAGGCCTTGTATCAAGCTTTGGTGATGCATCACAAGTGGAAGTTTGACGGACCCCCTTATTGAAAGCCTCTCTAGGCAGAGGCGACTGCTAGTACTGAAAGCGGTTCAGTACTGGGTCAGGGCCTGTTCGTTTTTCACTTATAGCCACCTACAGATCCTACAGTATAGATATACCTACCATCAAGCATATTTCGTCATAGTTAACCAAAGTTTGCCATGCTTAATTTTCTTGGAACCACCTTAAAACCTATCATTGGGCCCCCTTTTTTCGAGCTCCCAAGGAATTCACCACGGCCGCAAGATCCGCGTGTCTCGCTCCGAGCAGTTGACCTCTGTGACTTGGGCTATGCGGACCAAGAAGGGCAGTGAGGGTATCTGCGACGCTTTCCCCATAGACATGTTATAGTATTGATCATATATATATATATATAGACATATACAAATATAACGTCAAAAATATGGTGTAATACTATAGTTTTATGAATACTACCTCAGAGTTGATATATATATATATGTATATGTATATTTATTTAATTACTTGAAAACTATGGTATTAAGAATAAATAGTAGTATGCTGTATTCATAAGGTATTTTCTAATGAAACTCTATATGATCTGTTAGTAATAATGCAGCATAGCAAGTAAGAACTCTCAATTAACTAAAAACTTTGAAATATGAAACGCTAAGTTCTAAGAGTTGTTATTGTTTACGATGACTATCGTATACTATAGCAACTACGTCTACTACTATGAGGCCGGAGTAAACCCATTGGCTAACTATTTACCATAGATATTTTCAGCGGTGACTATCGCAATTATATGGTTAGAAAAACCATTACGAGCATATGGGCAATACGACAGTAACTATAGGGGCTATGGGACTGACTGTCAGTAACAGTAACTATAGTCACTGGAAAACTGATAAATGATCAACTTGATTGCTTTACCCCCCAAGAACCATCTGTTTTGCGACAGGGCATCGCCAAGAATCCCAGCCCGAGGCGATGCATATGAAGGACAGGGTGAAAGATGACTCATTCCTCCAGCGCTTTGTCTTCGGACCGTACAGTGCCGTGGATATTATTGTGTCGGGACTGGCGTTGGTGGGGATGTGGACGCGTGGAAAGTCAAAGCACATATGGGTTTCAGATCAGTTCTTCTAACAAATTAATCGAGATTGATTATTTACGTGCATTTAAAGCAGGGTAGGGTGATATCCTGAGTTTTCCATCTGCTGCAGTGTTTTATCAAACCTGTAGCTCATTGCAATAATTAGAATGACCCAAACAGATTCAATCACGCAGCATGATGTTTCAGTTGAAAACAAAGGTTTCCCGCCAGTTTTCCCAAAGGTAGGCCCCCGAAAAAGCATTGAGCAAAATGCATTGCTATGGATCACTGGCCCATGTTACACCTTGATTTGCCACTGTCCCAAATCTTAAGCCACTGAGTAGTGTTTTTCGATGAGTATTTCGAGCCACCCCCAGTCATTTGAAAGCAATTTCATCCAGTTCTTCATTTCGATTCAAAGATGGACCAACAAATATAGATAGAAGGGGGAATCACTTGAAAAGGCCCTTGTTTTATTATACTAAACCATTGGCAGATACCTAGGTCAATCTTGGACGGGTAGTTGCTAAATCCTTTAGTCTTTTGGTATCAAAGGGATTATCTACGTTCACCAGCTAAGAATTTATTTTTTTGCAGGGTATCTAAGAGTGGCCATGAAATACACCCTATAATTGACATTAATTGAGGGAATAACTAGAAATATACCTCAATATTCATCACAGGGATGGGTCAAAACCTACTGAACTATTGTGAAACGATTGGCAGATACCAAGACCCTCGACCCTCGCGTTTTTGGCGAGGTTTGTTCCCACTGCTGTGGTCGGTGATCGGCTGCGGCTTGATCCTGTGGGACCTTGCGACTCGGTAGCGATTGGGTTTTCGTGTTGTCTGACACCTAGGGGCACTTCACTCACTTCCAAAGGATTAATGTGGGTAAAACAATGCCATAAATCACCCCATGTTTGATGGTTTAAACCACCCATTTATGAATTGGCATTTACCCTCTGGTAAACTAATATAGCTATGGAAAACCACCATCTTTAAAGGTAAATCAACTATTTCTATGGGCCAATTTGAATAGCTATGGTAAATTACCAGAGGGTAGTTTTATTTTTCACTTCCGCAAGTCTGATGTATATAATGATGTACCCCATGTTTTGTGACAATTCCAGATGTGTTGTAACAGATTATGATATATTAGAATTAGACGTATCTATGCGATTCTGTGTGTACGTTCATGTTGGCAGTTTTACTTGCATTCACATGCATTAAACATATACTTCAACACTCAACATGGTTTTTGGTTAATGATGTGAAATCAGTTAAAATCAACTCTTTGATATGATGAGTACAGTATTTACATACCGTACATGCTGGGAACAGCTGTCACAGCTGCACATGGCCAATAGCAGTTCATGGCCATGAGGGACCCGCCATGACCTAGCCAAATGTACCGGAGACGGGCAATGGACGGACGACAAGTTGAATGAATCATTTTCTGACATCTGTCTTCTTCAACGGCTTTAAGGCAGCTGAGGGAAAAGTTGCCAACTCGGCTTTTGCATGCGGTCCAGAAAACTAGCCATTTAACATCACTTATAACTACTTACTTGTGGCGAGGACATCTTAGTGTAAGAAGCGGTGGGCTATCTACCGGAGAGCAGAGCATACATCATCCGTTACAAGCGACCTTTGTGTTTCTGTACTTTTCAAGGACTCGTCACACCGGCTCTTCACAGTGCGCTCATTGTTTGCTGTTCTTAAGCTTCACATCCACTGGATATATTCTCATAAGTCCTTTTCCAGCCGCTTCCAGCCTGGCCACTACCTGAAAAATGGCCAACGGCGAAAAGTTTGCTGTGGGGCCATTTTGTTTGTTTTGTTCCATCCTCATTTTTCTCTGTCATAACTTCGACCCCCCAAAAAAAACTTGTAGACTAATGAATGCCTTTTTTTCCAATAAATGTTGGTTATTTGATTGTTTCTTCAAACAGTTGAATAGTCTTCCCTTAGCAGTTGGAGCATTCCCAGTTCATCCCAGGCATCCCAGGCAAGGACAAGAGACAGCATGGGGAGCCCTTGGAACATCTTGGAAAGAAAAATCCCTGGTTGGTGGTTTGGAACATTTTTTCCATTCAGTTGAGAATGTCATCATCCCAACTGACGAACTCATATTTTTCAGAGGGGTAGGTCAACCACCAACCAGAATCTGCTTAGCTCTGAATCGCGGGATGTTCTGTTCACATCGATGATCTCAGGTCACGATTCCTTTGGAAATGCGACTTGCTGCAGTCGCATTTGGGGGTGTGGAAGGTCCACAAAAATTTGACCCTGGTGGAAAAAGCTCGGGGTTGCCACTTGGGATGGGATGAGTCTTGTGATGGTGTTGTCTTTATCTTTGGGCAACATGTAAGGTGGATTTCAACAAGAAGGGGGTGGGATTATATACTTGGAGATTGTCCTACCTAGCCATCATGGTTGTTGGAACCTTGTGTTTTTGTGGTGGAAATGTGCATTTGGTATGAAATGCCAACCTGGTTTCGAACCCGCAATTCGGCATGGACGTGTAGCTTGGCAACAAAAGGACGAATCATGGAATAACTGGCTGGGAAAAGACCAACAATACGGTCTGCCAGCAGCATGCCACCCCAGAATCTCCAGTGATTTTCTGTGGCCGCAGGCTGAACTGTCAATTTATTTGGGTCAAAAAACAAATGACGCCAATTGAAACTAATTTTAGGAATATGCTCCCTGGAACACTTGAAGCGGGAACCATTTCTTTGCCTGCCACCTTTCTGGTTTCAAATCTGTGGCGGGATTGCACGGATCTCCAGCAGTGTTAACGGTCAATGAATAGATTTCAGAGCTGAGGTAGGATCTTTATGGATGCATGCAGGGGCTGCGGGGGGTACACCGACCATTTCCAGGCAGACCCATATCCTGATGAATTGCGAATTTAAAACACAAAGCAAAACACCAGATTGGCAAATCACAATCCAACTATGGCCTATAATCCAACCCGACCACTACTGATGAAGAGTGATCCTGACTGTTCGCAGAGATTTTTTGAGTTTGGTTTTGAAAACATGCGGAAAACCATGGCCCAACCTGAGGTTTGACAACATCCCGGACTTCATTGCATCTTGGCTCGACAAAGGAAGTACATACGTACAGTAGATGTAGCTACCCAGGGCCTCATGAACCCTTTAAAAGAAAGAGTTTAGCCTAACATTGCATTTTTTGCAATGCTGAGTGGTACTTTGAAGGTCCTTGTGGCATGATCAAGGTATTTGTGGGTGCTTGTAGGCGTTTTGAAGTGAACTGTGCTTACATAGTCTCCCAGCTCCTTCTACCAAAAATCGGGAACCCAAGACCCGGCTGAACCTATTTCCATGTTTCTGAGCTTAGCTCAGTTTGGCTTGGTCTAACTCGCTGAAACTTGGAAATTTGCACTATGGGCCGTGGCTGAAAGCACCGTGCTAACCTCAGCACATCTGACCACGTAGTTAATATCTTCCCATCCCTTTCCCTCCCCCCACAAAAAATCCTCAATTAAAATCTAGTTACTTACTAGGATAACCGAGGTTGGGCCAGCCATCTAAAATCCTTGGGCTAGTGCCCACTGGCTATAGCCGGCTAAGAATTTAAGCCAGGCAAATCTTGAAGCCCCTGGGGGTAAGGACAAAGAAATCAGCAGGGTGACATGGGAAGACAACAAGTTTGAAATCATTTGCTAGCATGATACATATAAGGAGCTAGTGCCCCTGAACTTTAGCCAATACAAGCTTTTCTGTAGGCATCGTTTTTATTTTGGAAGATTTTAAAGAAGCAGGAAGTAGCTGCATCATATTTGGATGATTACTTCATCACAAATTGAAACCAAAGCAAACAATTTTCTTCAAAGGTTGCCTCTCTATTGGATTTGGACAAATTTCCATGTCCTGACCCAACATGATCCCTAGCCATGCCTTCAAGAGGTTTATCAAGGGACCAACCTCCCCACCCTCCCCACCAGAATACCTACAGGGTATGTTTACTGTTTTTTTTGTACCGACCAAAGGCATATTACCTACGAGTACCCCAGGAAATTTAGCCATGGACCCTCCCTCGCACATTTTTTAGAACCACCACCGACCTGTTTTTCTAGTTGAAAGATTCATCGGTGTTGATGGTTTTTTCTAAGCCAGGGATGTGCCACCTGGGCTTTGCTAAATTTCCTTGTGCCGACGAAATATATGACCCGCCAGTCCCCCAGGAAATTTAGCCACGGACCACTCCCGCACTTTTGAGAACCAACACCGGCTTGGTGGCAAGTCGGGTTGTTTTTACCTTTGCTTGCATCCTCTGCAACTGGACTGCCCCAAGCGGTTGTGCTGGGCAAACAAAAAATCACCACACCCGATTCGCTCCGATCACTTTGGTGAATTGAGCGCACAGATGAACATTGCAAAGATGGCATACAAAAAAAAAACAGCACTTGCCAGATGTTTCTTTTCTCACGTGCAAGATTTCCAGGAATCATTTGAGCAGTTTTGACCATGGATGACTGTAGGGAACTTTACTATATACCCAATATATATAGGGGCTGATGATAGCCCATGAATCACTGCCCATTCGGTATAATGGAATGGCAGACGACTTGGAACCCGGCTCATCAGTGTTTTTTCAGGGTTCTTGTTTGTTGATCTGTTTGCATGTTTTTCGCTGAACCTAAGCCCCAAGAAATTTAGCTCGGCAAGTAGCGACATTGCTGACTTAAAATGGGTTTAGCTAAATTTTGGGGCATTAGCCCCAGAGGGGCTAGTGCCACGGGATTTAGCCTGGGAATAAAGCCCATGAACCTCGCCCTCATAGAGATTTAGCTGGCTAAATTCTGGGAACTACCCCCCCATGTAATACAACCGGGGTTTTAGAATCTAACTGATTTGCACATCCATTCTTGGGATCCCATAGTGGATGTGTCAATATGGGAATACGGGGGATGGGACTAGAAGTCACAACCCTCAGGGTAGGCCTGGCTGGTCAAAAAACTGACAGCCGAGGCCTTCCTACAAGCAATGGGAAAAGTCACCTTTGCCTTTTGGTTGCTGGACCCGAAGCTGTCGAGATTTTCCGGCGGCCATCAACTAATGGTTGCAACGGTTTGGCTGGGGGTTTAAAGTCTTGTTGTGGTTGCCGCATCGTTTATTTTCGTTAACCTCTTGGATTGTTCGAGAATCCTGGGATTCCACCGGTCCAAACCACCTGCCAACCCCTGGAAGGCCGTCTCACCTGGATGGATAGTCTTGTAGCCGTGAACTTTTGCATTTTATAGATAGATAGATTATATTTTCGATAGATGTGCATGTTTACACGCATATATATATATATATATACTGACTTATATATATTGCATACATATAGATTTATCAACATTTTAAAATAGGTAGATACATAGGTAGACAGATGGTTTCTTTTTCGCAATGAGGTATCAATGAATAGACACAATCAACTCCCATCAACAGTTGTAAACTTTTCGCATGGGGAATAGGCAACCTCTGCTGAGGGGGCGACCAATCCTGATCACGCCATCACTTAGATGTGCATTCCAGCTGGTAAGTTGTTAATTTATGCTGAGTTCACCCTGTTGTACAAGGGATATACCGTGGTGATACGTGATAAAAAGATCGTGATTGAGTGTTATGAACCATTACTCATGATTATTCACGAGTCATATCGCCATGTCTGTTGGTTAATGAAACCGGTGACGCTCCAGCAGTGCAAACGATTCCCTGGGCAGGATATGCCTCTGAACGTCCTGGTGGGTGTGGAGGTGGGGATGAGTGTCAAAGTTTCTTGCGCATGTTTTCTGCATGTAATGTAAACATGTATAGATATGGATTGGATGGGACGGGATTCGATGGGATGGGATCTTGATGTCATGTGATGCGATTCACTGCAGTGTCATGTCATGTCACGTGAGGCACGGCGATGTGATGACATGTATACAATGTAAGTGGATGTAATGTAACCTAGGTATGCATATCATACATATAATACATCGATTTTTTTTTTTGGCATCTACTGTTTTTATTGGTGGGTGTGTGTGTGTGTTTTGCAAGGCCCGCGCAGCACGGAAAATCGCACAGTGCCGCGAGGTCAATGGCAAAGTGGAGCTGAGACCCGCTATCCTCGCTTGCCGCTACTTCAGGCGTGATATGGGGCGATCTTCCTGGCGCAAAGAAATTGGATTTGACAATGATCTTTGAATGGAGATGCATAGTGGGGGAGTGGGGTATGCCTTTAGCTTGGTAGTTGTGATTCATTCATTTCTTCTGGGCCTGAAATGGATGATTGACTACTTGGTTGTCTTAACAGGATTTGCACGATGGGTTCGTTTGATAATTCTGGAACTAAAAAACATGGTGAAATAATTTCTTGCCGCAATTATCAAATGGCTATGAATTTGTGTCCCCCAATTTCAGACAGAGATATATATATATATAGATAGATATAGCATATATGTATTCAAGTATTCATATTGTTGGTTGTATATTCCAATACTTTCAAATTTATTTCGTTATATCCCAGTCATGTTCTTGGTTATAATATCCAGGTCTTCATGTTTGGATCCGATCCCAAAGCCAAACCATGGTCACTATATCCTATTAATACCATCTTGAAATTGTCAATATTGCATATCTCATGTTCGGCCCATGTCATACAACTATCAAAAGTCAGTGGGTAAGCTGTCCAATTGTTTTTCCCAACAGATGTATTACTCACAGTCAAATGAAAAATACTTGATCTTCTCCATTAAGTTCGTTTAAATGGTAATGGACTACCTGTTGATAGCAACACCCAAAAAGATTGAAAAGTTGGAAGACGGTAAAATCTGGAGGAATCATCATCTATAGCCATCCCATCCTGGAAAAGCTGTTCCATCTTATATACGCGTGACCATCGAGAAGTTTGTTCAGTCATACACATGTCTAAATAGACATACACAATGAGCAGAAAAAAAAGTATATTGCAATATGTTTTTAGATTTAGCATTCAATTACTGTAAGTAAACAAACACTGTTCAACCATTCAAAGTCACATGAATCCCATTTAATCATAGTTACAGTGGGTACTTGCTATTCAAACGATTAGCAGTTACGATTTAACATCTTCACGCGCAGTTCACATTGCCAGGTTGGTTCGGTTTAGTACACACAGTTGGTAACCTTTTATTAGGTTGCTCATAATCCCATATGGCCCATCTGTTTGCCCACATGGGATCTCTATCCCAGCTGCTATGCCAATTTGAACTTCATGCTCACGGAAAAAATATATATATATATGTGTGTGTGCGTGCTTTTACCCAAAACCTCCCAGTGTCCCATTTACCCATGATCATAATAACTAGAATTGTTCATAGGCCCATTTTAAGACAATTATTTTTTTAATGGTCATCAAGGTTACTCCTCTTGTTTTCCATAGATTGGATGATTCGGAAAAGAGATTAAATGATGGTTCCCAACAACGATAATCTTATTCGAAATCATCATCGTGTAATGCCATGCTGGGATCCCACCATTTCCCGTTGACAATCGGATTCATTAATGACAATTAAGTTGACAACCCCATTCATCCCATGGTGATTGCAGCATTCTTCGCCAGGACTTGGTTCATCCTGGACCTGCTGGTGGTTTCTCTGGACGCGGTGCTCATCTCGTTGCTTGGGAGGGGAGTTTTTGCCCTTTTTTCTTTGGGAAACCTGGGGGACTGTGCAATAAAAAGTAGGGATGTTGGATGGCTAGGAGTTTGATGATCAGAAAATATCAACAAACCTGATATAAACAATGACGATTTCGCCAGTAAGCGGGCGTTAAGCAACAGAAATCTAACCGTCCAAATGAGAAAATTTGGGGAAACCAGCTGGGTTGATAGAAATTGAATGATCAAGCATGTGGTTAACCAACAAGAATGGAGAAATAACCATCAAACCTTGGGGAAAACCAATTGGATGGGTACTTCATACATCAAATGTTGCAGTAAATCGGAATACGTACTCACCTGCTGACATAGTATTTTTTGTCGGGTATCTAAGATTGGCCATGTCTTGAGAACTAGTAATTAATTAATGGGTATAAAAGCAAAACATATTTTGGAGAAACAACAACGAGAAATAAATAGATGCATACGTGTTTGGCTGGGCCATCAGCTCGCCCTCAGCCTTAGCTGAACCTTCGGGATGGCAATGGAGAGAGAGAGAGAGATGAGATGAGATGAGATGAGATGAGGTGAGGTGAGATGAGATGAGATGAGATGAGAGAGAGAGAGAGATACGTAGATACATGGATACATAGATAGATGGATAGATAGATAGATAGGTAGATAGATAGATGGATAGATAGATAAGAGTCATCCTACAAATCGTAAGCAGGTGATAGAGTTTGTGATATAAACAGGGTAGGTAAAGTGAAATGATTTACTTCCTAAGCGTGCATGAAATGCCAAGTAGTAGCAATGTTTGGCCATATTTTGCCGAGATGATCCGTGAGAGTTCGCATAGAAATCTTATGATGACTCCATACTTGCAATGGGCATAGACGGCTCGTGAGGTGGAAACACACAATGATCTGATGATCAACCTGCCAGTCACTTTCAACTGGCGCATCAGAAATTATCCAGATAGTATTGTTGAGTTGATTGAGTTCCACAACTCCGCTATTTAAATCATGTTGTTTGAGCCGATTTGGGCCTGAGAAGATGCTAGCCCACGGACAGGTGTGGAAAATGAAGCCCAGTCGGCCTACAGCATTTGTTGAGCACCCCAATCGGAAGATGGATATTGGGAACTTAAGTCGCAGCCCTTGAATATAAGCAGCCGTGTGTGATGATGAACATATGTCTAAACATGGCGTTCGGGGTTATGTTTGACCTTCAGCTACTGGGGTGTCACACAGGAAAACTGCCAGGAAAACTCAATGAAGGATAGCTGGAAACCCTATATTGTGGCAACTTTATTGTACGCAACTGTCTTGGAGAATACACATGGCAGTGTCTCTCCCAAGTTGCATGGCCCAATTCCGGATTCAGTCAGCCTAGGTTAGTTTCATGACATACGCATTTTAGGCCAGAGACTGAGGGTATCATATCTCAAGTCAAAATTGTTTGTTTTGAAAGTGGGTGAAAGTGGGTTCTATAGACTAGGATTCAAGATACATTGAGTATGATGAAACCATGATTTGCTTCGCCACCTTTTAGTTCCCCATGCCAGCTGACCACAGGTTGGAAGCGCTGCTGGGGGATCAAGGTGCTGAGGCCTGTGGGATAGCAGGGTACATCTTGGTTGAGTATCCTCGAGTTAGCATGGCCATTTTGTTCGCTGTTTTACCTATTAAACATGGTGATGTTCCATAGTTATGTTTGTTTGCAAGAGGGTACTTGGATGTGCAACCCTTTTTAAACCCATACATCACCGGGGTATGATATGGTTATTAAATACATACTTACTTGCTGGGATGCACCCCAAGTACGTGATTTGTTTTATATATGCATATATTTTTTAATGTTTGGGGAAATGTGCTAAGCGACCAAAATGTATAATGTAGTAATATGTACTACTGTAGTACTTTGGTGTATTTTTTGGGGTGCGCAGGGCATCAAAAAGAAAAAAAGTAACCATGTTAGCTGGGGTATGGGCATCCTTGGCTGCACTTTGTCCACATTAATCCAGCCCGCGTGTGGGTTACAAATTTGATATTGATCGTTGATCCGCATGTTGGTGGCCGTATCATCAATGTTTGTTGCTAGACATCATTCTTAGAATTTTCAACCTCAGGGCGACCAAACCCTATGAATATCGAGGCTAGCACGAGGAACCAAGACAAAATGGGCCACCTGTAGCATTTGGCAACAGAGACCTCGTCAATGGATGTGTCAGCGTACCACAGCCACTTTTGCTGTTCATGTTTAGTGCGCTTCAGGACTCAGGACCGTTCAGGACCGTTCAGCCTGCCTTTTGACCTGCACCACGTTGATCATTTTGCTGATGAGGGCACGATTTTCAAGCTCCAAGAAGCAAAGCCGTGAGAGGTTGAGCTTTGCTTCAGCACCATACCTTAGCCTTTTGAACTGAATTTTGAAAAAGATGTGCAGGAATGACCTGGGGCAAACGGGCATGGTCTGGTAAGGCAAGTTTTCACACCGCAAAAAACATCTATGTTTGTAGAATAGGCGAACCCCAAAAAGTGTCCTTATGAAAAAATAGAAAAATACAATACCTGGTGGGTCATATATGATTCGAATTATAACATGTTATTTCATGTTGTTTCTCCATGATATCCGTATGATATCACCAGCTTTCCATATTTTCCCAGTTAAGAAACCAACAGTTTCGACGTGACCAGTGGTCGCTTCCGTCGCTTCCGCCAGGCGGGTCTGAAGTCCGCGCGCTTCCTCCGCACCCTTCGGATGTTGCGCCTGGTGCGTTTGGCGCGGGTGGCCAAACTGCAGCAGGCGGTGAAGGGATCGGGAGATTTTTGGGGCTGGTGAATAGGGTATATGATGACTAGGCTATTTATGATGATATGGGATATGAAAATCTATATGTATATAATCTATATCAATATACCAATATATCAATATCAATATACATATATTATATATCAGATATTTATTTATTCCCCACCTGCCAGGTGAGGGTTGTTAGATTTTATGTCAGTTGCCTCCTCCTTCTCCTCCTCCTTCTCCTCCTCCTGCTCCTCCTCCTCCTGCCTCCTCCTCCTCTCCTCCTCCTCCTCGTCCTCCTCGTCGTCCTCGTCGTCCTCGTCGTCCTTGCTCAACTGCGACCCGCGATCCACAGTGTTCTCTGCCGGACCTCAACCACGACCATCCAC
>Ga0126342_10016887_pt1 | contig 12675 bp, 11 predicted proteins | sample Cyp1metagenome_FD_92528 | JGI IMG/M metagenome (GOLD analysis project Ga0126342, IMG submission 92528) | Coral microbial communities from Lord Howe Island, Old Settlement Bay, Australia - Cyphastrea 1 metagenome | ecosystem: Host-associated > Invertebrates > Cnidaria > Coral ...
AAAACTCAAGCTTTGAAGACTCGATGGCAAGGTCACCCGCTCCAGGCTTTGGTTGAAATTCTGGCCAAAACTCAAGCTTTGAAGGCTCGATGGCAAGGTCACCCGCTCCAGGCTTTGGCCAAATGCACAGCCAAAACTCAAGCTTTGAAGACTCGATGGCAAGGTCACCCGCTCCAGGCTTTGGTTGAAATTCTGGCCAAAACTCAATCTTTGAAGACTTGATGGCAAGGTCACCCGCTCCAGGCTTTGGTCAAATGCAAAGCCAAAGCTCAAGCTTTGAAGACTCGATGGCAAGGTCACCCGCTCCAGGCTTTGGTTGAACTCCCAACCAAAACTCAAGCTTTGAAGACTCGATGGCAAGGTCACCCGCTCCAGGCTTTGTTTGAATGCACAGCCAAAACTCAATCTTTGAAGACTCGATGGCAAGGTCACCCGCTCCAGGCTTTGGTTGAAATTCTGGCCAAAACTCAAGCTTTGAAGACTCGATGGCAAGGTCACCCGCTCCAGGCTTTGGTTGAAACCATCCCCAAAACTCAATCTTGCAAGGCTACAGGGGAGATAATGCCAAGACGATCCACGTATTACTCCGTCAAGTTGCGTAACACCTTCCAGTGCAAACTCTCTTTCATCAGTTGGGATTCCACAGACATAACACCATGCAGTGTACACATTTGTTGGTATGTAAGTGCAGGACAGCATTGCCGATTTTCCAACAATCCCTTGCTCTCCCAAGGTTTCCTCGAGCGCCAGCTTTCGATTAACGTGGTGCACGGCGAGCTTTGCGCCTGGCTTGCATGGAAGCTTCTCTGACAGCAACCTGCGCAGGTCATATCCAAGCATAGAGCGAGGGACGCCTAGTGTCACTCCTTCTCCAGTCAAGCAGAGCACCTGAAGATGAACCTCATCAGTTTCATCTGCTGCACCTTTGTCAGTAGAAGATGGATCCACATAGCCATGTTGTGCACCGGACATCGTCAGAAGTTACACACTGACCATGGCACTGGGCCAAAAAAAACTCATAAATATATAAATACCAACATGTATTTCCAAGTGCCGCGAATTACTAATCATATTCCAATGCCAGTATTCAGGGCTGCTGCAATCTACCTTGCTTATGGCAAATTGCCCACAAATGAGGGAGAGTTGCCATGATTCCATGGGGGATGTCTCCAAATCAGGCAATTCTGATCACATTTGAGGACAACGTTTGGGTATCTTCCATCTTAAGACAAACCCATGTCCATTTTTAAATAATTCATTGCTTCAATCCATATTTATCGTGGTTAGCGCCCCAGATTGACTGGTTAAACACGGTCAAAATATGTCCCATGCTGTCACTAGTAAAGCTTAGCAAGAGCCGAGTAGCAAAAGAATGAAAAAGTGATGACGCTGCAGATGGATATGTACGTATATATAATATATTAACCAGTATATGTACTAGTATGTATACGCCCAAACCCCCCTCTTTCGCCCACAGACAACATTTTAGGGATTCAAAGGGCATTGATTCAAGGGAATCTTAAAAATGTTTGCGAAGAATTTCTAGGGAATCATTAAATCCCCACCCCCGATAAACTTTATATTCAAAGGAATCTTCAATATGTTTCAACAGAGTTTCTAGGGAATTGTCCAATCCACACCCCAGTTAAACTTTATATTCAGGGGATTTTAGGGTTTTAGGGTTGATGATGTTGATGATGCTGATGATGTTGATGATGTTGTGATGCTGATGATGTTGTTGTTGATGACGATGATGATCATGATGTAACATTCAACGCACAGGTAGCTAAGCTGTGCGTTGCAAGATGAAAGCCATGATCCTGGACATGTGCATTTTGTCCCACAAAACAGTGTTGGTTGATGTTCGGACACGTGGTGGACGTCGGCGCGGGCAAGAGAGGGGGTTTTCCCGTATGTATACTATGTATCTATATCAATATCATATCCAACCTGGCATACCTGGCATACCAGGCATATCATCGTTTACAAATGATTTCAGCACATTGATCAACGCAATTTTGCACACTTATCCTGCAGGTTTTGGTCATCGTCTCCATGATTGAAGGTTCTTTGGCCATCTATTTAGGTTCTATTCCGACTTATTCCAGTCTCTTCCAGCTTTTTGTTGCTTCAAGGCCCATGTTCTTACTGGTGCTTAGCAGGGAATGGATGGGACTGGGGGAATGGAATGATTATTGATAGTTATCGTGGATCGTTCCCTCATTCCCTACTAAGCACCAGTAAGTGTTTGTTGGATTGAAATCCCGCCATTTGGTACCCTTCCATCCACTGACCATGGCAGTTTTTGATGGCCCTCTATGACATTCCCTGCCTCAGCCATCGCTCCCAAAGCCCTGGCAGTGCGAATGACCATTGAACCGGCAGAAGTGGGGATTTCAGCCACTAGTTTAAGCAGTGCGCAGTGCGGAACAATATGTGGTTTAATATAATTTAATTAATATGGTTAAATATGGATTAATTTGGTTTAATAGGGACAATCACGGATTATGAACGGGTCTAATGAGATATTAATGGGATATTAATGGAAATATAATCCCCACGACGGTAATTTGAACACTATATGGCAATTCAGCTACAAATTCTCCTGGCATGTAGTGTTCATATAGTTCTTAAGGAACACACATGGGGATACCCTTAATGGTAACTTGTTTGGAGACACAAAAATTTCTGACTCCTATTGGGGATTCACCATGGATCATTGTTGGTGCTATGGTCAGCTACAAGGTTTCCACCTCTTTACTTCCAGTTAGTATGCGGTTGCTATACATGTGTGTGATCAATTTGGCTTGGTTGAAATTGTCATTTTTGTTTGTGATTCAGCCGTTTCTGTGGTCAAACAGTATATATCATGACCCATGATTTGCATGCGTTTACTTCCAGGAAGCTGTCCGTTGACCTTTTCCACAATGGAGCCCAACCCTGATGTGAAGACTGTCGGCTACATAGTTCAAATCCGAAACATGTGAAAATGGGATACATTGGAAGATCCTCTCAGTGACAACAAAGGAATTGCTTCAAAGGAATTGCGTTCAGTCTATGCAACGGGTATGGGTCCTCATCCGTCCTTTTGCGGGCAGGAGAATCTTGACACTGATACGCAGTATTACGGAGTGAACCCTGCAAAATCCACAATACCCTCTGGTAAACATACAAAAAACTATCGAAAATCACCATTTTTTAATGAGAAAATCCACTATTTCAATGGCCATTTTCAATAGCTTTGTGTATGTTTCCCAGAGTGTAACAATACAGAAAACATCATGATCGAACTTATCAAGATGTTCAAACATCCGACAGTCCGTTGAAACTTTGGATGCTCGAAGTGAGTCATAAAACACCGACGACCTCTTATAAGAGGCCTATGGCATTGTGGAAAAATTGAGGACCAACCCTTGGATATCCGTTGGATTTGGGGGAATGCTACATTTTAATATTTGGGTTTGTCTGGAAATGTAGTTGGTAAAATGAGTTTCCCTGTTAAAGGGCCATTTATATAATATAATATATAAACATCATTTATGGGTACCATCCATATTCGGAGACACCCTTTTTGGGGCACCCTCCACGTTCAACGGAAGCCAGCAGCACATCTGCAACGGGAGGTCGAATCGCTTTTGCGTCGGGAGCCTCATGCAGATGATGCTTGTGTCCCCACGTTCATAGGTTCTGAAGCCATTGTATGCTTGCAATATCACAAGCATTTCCTGGTTCTATATATATATATAATTATGTATATATATATATAGAGGTTTACTTCCTGGACTCAACTGAACAATACTTACAGCACAATAGAAACAGGGTTAATCAAAGCCCTGGTCATGTCATGTCATGTCTACTCCTTTGCTGGCATCTTGATGATCTGCATTCGTTCCAGTGATAGGCTTCTCTCTCAAACCCAACTCCCAATGTTTGCTGCTCAAGATCCAAAGTTGTGCCCGTGAGATACGCATCTTTGGCCCATTGACATGTGTATATAGACATATATATATATATATATATATATGAAACTGAATATATATATATATATATGAATATATGGTGTTCCTGGTAGATATTATATTAGCTTATATATACAATAATGTATAGTATGAATATGTATGTATATATATACAATAAATATACATATATATATATATAACATTTTTATGTATATACTGATATACTATATGGGGGGTTCCATACATGGGGATATCCCAGTAGCTGGATGGTTTATCATGGAACATCCCCAAAAAAACATGGATGATAAATGGTGTACCCCTTTTTTAGGAAACCTCCACATGGTAACTTGTTTGAAGACCCTCACCGATTTTGTTCACTTTCAGAAGTTTAGAATACCATCTGTAAATAATCCATTAAAACTCCCATTAAAATCCCATTAAAAATCCCATCAATATCCCATCATAATCCCATGATAATCCCATGACGGTCCCATTGTCCAATTTAATCCCCTTATTTTTGATACCAAGGCGCAGCAGCTCGCTGATCCGGCCCAGAACCAGGTCAGGGAAGCGGCCACGGAGCTCGTCTGCCACCTGGGCTTCGTCGGTCGAAAAAAATTGATATTTTACCCAGCAAAATATGGTTTTTACCAGGTTTCACCATGCAAAATATGGTTTTTACCAAGCAAAAGATTGGTTTTACCCAGCAAAAGATTGTTTTTTACAGCAAAATATGGATGTTAGACGGATTTTAGCCAGAAACATTTTTATTTTGACCAAAAATGAGTCTTTAACAAACTGAAATGATGATTTATATAATATAATTTCACATTTCGGTTCTTACATCTATCGAACCACCAGTGGTGCTATCGCCAACTTCACGAGAAGTACCCAGTGATGGTTAAAAACCAACAAGTTGGGTTGAAAATAATATATATATATATATGTATATATTTATATACACACACCGAATCCACTAAATCCATTCAAATCCCAGATTAGTGTTCCTCAAATATCGCAAGCTGCCTCCGTTGTTCCTGCTTATCATCCATCAATTTCTGCTTGCCGGACTTCCCAGCCACCAGCAGCAACCAGCTGCAGGATGCTCAGAATCCCCCATCGAATGGTCTAAAAGAGGTTCAAGGCCATTGGTGTGGATCAAACCCAAACGTGTGTTGTTGTTGTTGTTGCTGTTGTTGTTGCTGTTGCTGTTGCTGTTGCTGTTGCTGTTGCTGCTGCTGCTGCTGTTGTTGTTGTTGGTGGTGGTGGTGGTGTTGGTGTTGTTGTTGTTGTTGCTGTTGCTGTTGCTGTTGCTGTTGTTGGTGGTGGTGGTGGTGGTGGTGGTGTTGGTGTTGGTGTTGTTGCTGGTTGTTGGTTGTTGGTTGTTGGTTCTTTCTTGTTGGTTGTTGGTCGTTTCTTGTTGGTTGTTGGTTGTTTCTTGTTGGTTGTTGGTTGTTGGTTGTTGTTGTGGTTGTGGTTGTGGCTGTGGTTGTGGTTGTGGTGGATGTTGTTGTTGTTGTTGTCGTTGTCGTCGTCGTCGTCGTCGTCGTTGTTGTTGTTGAAAACTATTAAAACCCATTGAAACAGATTGAACATCTAGCTGTTGTTGATTGAAGCCAAACCTGCTGAGTAAACCACCATTTAAAACCATTCGCACTAACCAATATTTCATCACATACCACCCTCTGGATTAAATGCTAGTTTAAACCATTTTTGCACATTTTTCAGCGATCCCCTTTTTATCCATAGGAGGCTCCCCGAAACCTCACACCCCCGCGCTGCCAGAGCCCCCCGCGCGCTGCCGTTGTTCCAGCTTGTCCAGCTGCTCTCGGCGCGCCTTTTTTTCGGTTGACCGTCGAAGTCTGACTTCTGGTTCAGTGCAAATCATGTGCCCCACTTGATATATCAGTCATGAATCTAAGGGATCCGACGATATCCGCAATTCTTGGGCAAACCACAAAAATATGGCACGGTTTAACCAACCCAGGAGGGTTTTGAACAACAAATGCGAACTGAACAATGTTTTTGACCCAATAATCGAAGAGAACAAGAATTTGAGGAAACTAAACAGATTCAACCAGGAAATTCACCTGGACAATTGTGCATGCAATTTACAAAAAGGGGGGTGACCAACAAGAATGGCTTCATGCACTCAGATTCACGCACTTAAATGCTGGATGCTTAAGCCACGAAGAGAGGTGATGTAACCAACAACTGTAGGTCCAAAACCAACAGCACGCAGATCAAGCCACGAAAACTGGAGATGTTCTCCACAAATCATCTGAATACATCGACCAGTGATGGTCTTGACAATTTTTGTTTGCTGGAAGTACCAATTTGTAGGTTCAATATCAGGATGTGGTCGATACAAAATACAGGATGCAAGTATCAATACCCAAATCTGTTGTGACTTTTTTATTTGGTAACAGTCTCAGTACATGCTAGATCTGAGTATATATGTATATAATATAGTAACTGTATATGTATTCAAATGTATTCAATGTATTCATGGCCAACTTTCAGCCAGAAATGGTTGCAAGAGTCGCGCACAGAGTTGCCTCCACTGCCAGGGTAAGCCAATGAAACATCAAACTCTTGATGGTGCGCAATCACCCTATTTATTGCTTGCTATTATCTATGACATTTCCTTGCGCTATAAATGCAATTTCTATCTGAGTCCTACGATCATGAAATCCCAATTTCATGGTTAAAACATCACTCTCATGGTTCAATCCCATTTTCATTCTTAAATCCCCTATGCCCTATTTAAGATTTAGACAAGCCCAATCTTTTCATCACTCTCCGGCAGAAGTCTCGATCTCGGCGCCCACCTTCACGGAATCCACTTCGCTGGTCAGCCCACTCTTCTCCTCCGCTGGTTATTTGTGGAGGGACAGCCAGAGGTTCTTTATCTGGCTGGTGGTTGAGCTACCCCACTAAAATATATGAAAGTCAGTTGGGATGATGACATTCCCAACATATGGAAAAAAACATGTTCCAAACTACCAACCAGTTATTGTCATTGTTCCCCATAGCGTTGGAAAATGGACCATGATTGCGATTTACGATGCTCTGCCATGATGTACCACGGCTTTACCTATCAAAAGTGGTGATCTTTCATAGCAAACCATTAAATTTGCAGGTCCGGTACAAGACAGCAAGTATGGCCTATGGTCATTCAGCATGAGGAATCCTGATTTTTCGGACTCCAGGGACCGAGTTCTATCGCTTCCACGACTACAACGAAGACCTTGCTGTGGGCCAGAATCAATACCCCAGAAAACACATGACGTAAAGCCTGTTGGCAATTCCCGTTTCTCAAGGCACTGAACCCAGACCTATCTCGCCCTATATATTGACATGTTGATGGCCAAATCCTCAGTGTCTTCTTTTTACCTCGTATTGTTTGCACCCTTTTTATCGTGTTGCTGTTTTTTGTCTCCATATGGGGGGGGTTCTTAAAAGTTTCAATCCTAACATGGTCTACTGATTTCGGTAAACCTTCCACTATGGCGTCCGTGATGTTCAGCTCCTGAGACAAACCATCCTTGAAGTCCACGTAGTTCTTCACCTCCTCTTCCAGTTGCTCGATCTGCCTGGCCCATGGTGACCATGGTGATGAGCGGCCAATGGTCAGCAACAGAAATAGGATTCCCCAGGTAATAGCTATACCCTGTACATACGTATGTTTTAAGTCATGTTTATATGTGTATAATATGTGTGTAATATGTGTATAATATGTATATAGTTGAATCACATTGATAATCACATGTTGAATCCCTATCAGGGCATGACCATCCCTGAACTGCTGTCGAAACTGAGAGGTTTTGGCCCATTTCCCCCATCAAACGTGGCAATGGAGAATCCTTTCTGGGATAGTGTGTCGCCACGTTTGATTCCCAAAGGCTAAATATGTCCCAAGTCCACCAGGACTGGTTTTGTCATGGACTCAGACTTTCGGTGTCCGGAAGTGCCAAGCCGTGTCCGACAAAAAAAGACGAATCACCATGCACTTGTTTTCATCCAAGAACTCTTGGGAATCAATAAATTCAATAAAGAAGTCTGACATGAATTTGAGCACCGGGTACATGGCCTAAGCCTAAGACCAAACCACCAAACCCAAGGCCTCTTGGTGTGCTGCACTTCAATGCGGCTGGTGTCTAAGGAGATCTCCAGGTCGCGTTTCTCTCGTCCCAGATCCTCTCGTTCCCCACAGCCACGATGGGGAAGCCAACCGCAAACGGGGGTTGAAGCCCTTGATGAGGGATATAAAGATGAATATACACTATATTGCTATAATATAACGATCTATAATGTACACGATTATACACGATTAGTTCATAATATGCATTTTGGATAATTTCTCTTTGGTACGAGAAGTACCTGATTAGTCGAATCCTGGCAAAGCAAAGAACTCATTGGACATATTCAATCCTGTTCAATACTAATGTTGAACTGTTGATGATGTTGATATTCATATTGAATACGGAGGATAATCAACCCTGTTCATCGGACAGCAGAACTATGAATGTTGATTAATGTCGATTATATAATTGTTGTATTCATGCTGCCCAACATGCCCCGGAGCTGCTGGACCAACGAATCCTCCACATGGATGGCCCCCCCCCATGGGCCCGTCCTCGACTTTAGCAGCCAAGCGGCCGCGCTTGTCTTGGCGTTCTTGCAAATCCTATGGCGAGCGATCGGATCCGGGTGATCATGTGGCATTGGAAACAGAATAACAGGATGTTGAATCAGGAACCATATTCAACCACCACAAAATTGACAAATAATCACAAGTAAGTAATCATTGAAATCTTTGAGTTCTGAATTTTGACAAAAAAACAATGCACTGAAAAAATCGAATGTGTTTTGTTTTTACATGTTAAAATACTTGAAAGTAGGATTCAAGCATTTTTAATCACCACAAGTTTGGGTTTCAACCAAAAAAAACTGAGAGATTTGGAATGGTAACCGCAACCGTTCTTTTTCTCCATCAACGCGGGCCAAACCACCGGAAAGAAGGTATCTATACTATAGTTAAAAGATGGTCAAAGGATGTTGCCGTTCGTGTCATGAACCATCAGGGAAGAAAACACATCTATGACCAAGGCAACTGCAATCAGTCCACAGGGGACACATATTACTGGTCAGCCGATCGATTCGACTCTTTGTTGATGCCCGATCTTGACCTACTGGCGCCTTGATCAAGATAGGGCGTCAAAAAAAAATGATCAAGAATGTTGGGTGCATAAGGATTTGGTTGGTGGATGTTGGTGGATGCAGTGGGGGGGATGGGTCCAACGCGGGTAATTGCTCACATCTGCGTCCCTGAAGATGGTCCCAGATGAGCGTCACTGACGGTATGTACCCATCCCCAGGTTGTATAGGCAATGTGTGGCGAATATCAGAACGATCATCCTTGTAGGAGCAGGTCATCCCTGAAGGGATATAGATATATTCTTCTGATAAAACACCTGATCATCTGCTCTGGCTATGTATTCCCCAAAGTGATGTCAGCTATGCTGAGCTTGATGTAACCTACCTCTCAAGATGCATTGGCTCAAAGTGAGCGTGAATGCACAGTAAAGGGCATCGCATGCGCTCCAACATGTGGTGGATAAACCCTTAGTGATGGTTACAAAGTCAAGTTGACTGATCTTTATCTAAACATCTTTACATCATATGTATGGTTTATCTTAAATGATAGTGATATGTACGTGTATGTATATAATTGATGATATAATTGTATGGGAGACAGTAGATCCCCATCAGTTCGTTGATCTCCTCCAAGCATTCTCAGCCGGCCTCTTTGCTCACTTTCAGTTCTTCTTCGATGCGACGAAGCTTCTCTTCCGCCTGAAGGCGGCATTGCGCTCAATGGGCGGCTGAGCCAGTGATCCCGGAACCGGTGGGTTACATAGGATAGTTTACGAAGATGTTTCAAAGCACCAGTATACAGTGTCAAACATAGTCAAATTATATGCAATTGTCCAAGAATAGCTGAGAACCTATGAAAAACTCTGACAAGGAGGACGTGAAAACTGAAAGAAGGACAATCCATCGTGACGTTTACCAGCGAACTGATGTGTAAGAAGCCTGGAAAAATTGTCAACCAAAGAAATAAAACTGCATAGATCAAAACCAGCAACGAAGAAACATGTTTGTGGGATGTTTGTGGGAAAAGAAAAGTGTCCCGCAGACAAACAATATGTAATAAAAAAAACTGTTGGTGAGTGTTGGTTGTGTATCCACTTGTCTGTATCCATTTCTATCCACAAAAAAAAATACGTATAATGGCGTATATATTATGATTGCTGCTTTTATTGTCATACTTTTGCATATTGGTACTTATAAATACGTACTATGATATGTCATCTAAAGGTTATACTACATTCTTAACATGTCATGTTGCATTATCCACACAGTACCTGGATCTTCGTGCAGGCGATATGTTTTGTTCCGCCCCGCTGGGAACATCTATAGATGATGGATTTCCCATTGTTCAGTGAGTTAGAAATTGCAGCCCAAAAAAAAGACAGAGCCGCACAAGTATATTGATATATATATATATATTATTATAACATATGTAATGTATATATATATATATATCATTATATATCCATATCATGGCGTATAGATCCATATCATTTACATCCCCATCATTACATTATGTTATCAGATCTAGTGTGGCAACCCGATTATGAATCATCCCAAGTGGGGGCACAATGGTAAACCCCATGTGGGATGGTAAACGTTGTTGGCTTCACCTCACTATGATGACACATCATCGTAATTATTGTTGATTTTTGATATATCCCTTATTGTTGCTCATTTCTCATAATAGATTTGTTAAAAAAAACATCAACCATCAACCCATTCTGCAGACATCCACCGTTCCCCAGCTCCGGCATTTCACGCCTCTCGCAGCTTGTCGCGCGCTTTGGTATTCAGCTGCTCCGTCTTCTGCACCGCTTGCTCGTACCTGGCGACCGCGGGCCGCGGGGCAGCTACGCTGAGCCAAGCATTTCGGCCGTTCGGCTGCGAATGGTCACCACGACCTATTATACATACATATATATATATATGTGTGTGTGTATGTATGTATGTGTATAAATATATATATATATGTTATTAGTATGTATGTGTATATATGATTGGTATGTATGTGTATATATATATATATATATGATAGTTACCCTCCTGTATATTAACGCAAACCCTTCCAAATAGGGTTGGAAGATTAGTTTCTACTGGACATTTGTTATTTTCAGGGACTGTGTGAATTGGGGGAAGTAACCATAGAAATAGTCTGTGAAAATATATCGCTGTAGAAATATGCATATGCATATATATATATATAATATATATACAGTATATTATACACGTGATATCATAACTATGATATCCTATATAATTAATACTATATATATATCAGTTAAATATCTAACAATAGAAATGTTGGGTATATCTAGAAGACATGGTTATCTACCATATCTACCATGTAAAGAAATTGTGATATCCCAATCTCTATGAATTTTGGTATATCTGAAAGAAATGGTGCACCAATGGGCCCACGCAAATTTGGGGGGATAGAACACGTTGAGCCACAGCCAAATGGTGGTGATCCACGTCAGAATGACTTGGAAGTCCTTTGGAATTACCATAGGGGTAGAATCCTCTAACACGCCCCCTGGGAAAGGATGGCTTGATGGAAAATCCATGAAAATCCTCTGGCACATAGAATACAGAGGTGATGATAGATGTTCCATCTCTGGTCCATCAGCCAAGAGCCATCATTGAGGCATCATGTTTGACAACCATGGAGGTCGTTGAAGTCCAGCATGCCGCATATTAGCGATGCCGCATACACGCTGAAAAACAATGCACCAACAATTTGGGTCTCTAAGTTTGAGATGGATGGGTCAAAATCCTGGTGTTATTCTGGTAAACATACAAAATAGCTGGTAAATGGATTTTGGTTCAGAATCAACAAATATAGCTGGCCCTTCCGGGTTTGTCTGAAAAATCTGACTGACCATCCCCATCAAAATAGCCAAACATTAGCCACTTCGGGGTGTACCCCATTTTCAAACACACCCAGTAATCATGGCATTGTTGGTCATGAATTTTTGCCAGTATATCCCCAGTAATCCCCATGGTGGTTGATGTCCCTCAATCACCCTCTGGTAATTTAACATAGCTATGGAAAATCACCATTTTTAATGGGAAAATCCACTATAAATGGCCATTTTCAATAGCTATGTTTGTTTACCAGAGGGTATCCCTATTCTTGATGGTTGTATCACTATGGCGGGTGGCTACCGCCACAAACTCCGTGGCAATCCGTGGCACTCCCTGCGCTGCGCTGCAGTGAGCTTCAGGGCCTCCGGAAGCCCCGGTTAGTTTCGAAAGCAACAAAAATGCAAAAAAGTGCGTGGTATGGCGGTATGGCAATGGATTTACTCAGCAGAAATTCACCAGCAGAAATATCTGGGTAAATTATATTAATTCACCAACCTGAATATCTGGGCCATTTGGGGATGATTTCCCTTATTCACCATGATTCCAGGGTTCGGTCGCAGTGAGGTCGTTATCCGCCGACCCCGGCCTTCGCCAAGGCCGGGGCGGCGCCTGGGACCACCGCAGGTGTGGACCTTGTCCTCTTCCAAACCCTCCAAACCTTTACCCTTAAGCAGCTTCCCCAACAGGCACC
>Ga0126342_10016888_pt1 | contig 12675 bp, 14 predicted proteins | sample Cyp1metagenome_FD_92528 | JGI IMG/M metagenome (GOLD analysis project Ga0126342, IMG submission 92528) | Coral microbial communities from Lord Howe Island, Old Settlement Bay, Australia - Cyphastrea 1 metagenome | ecosystem: Host-associated > Invertebrates > Cnidaria > Coral ...
AACCCTATATTCTCTGTGTTGTTGGACTCATAAGAATATAGTCAATATTACCCTCTGGTAAATTAACATAGACCCTGAAACTGACCAATTTATAGTGGAAACTAGTCTTTCAACCCCTGTCTGGCAGGGTCTATGTTAATTTACTGGAGGGTAATATATGTACCCTGTGGTTATTTAACGTAGCCATAGGAAATCCACCATTTTTAATAGGTAAATTAATCATCACAAATCATCTATAGATGGGCCATTTTCCATAGAAATGTTAAATCACCAGAGGGTGTCTATGTATATATATATACAAACAATAGCAATGACGGCTCCAAAACTACTTGATTTTGGTAGTTTCAAACACAGCTGGTGGAACGCCGCTAACCCTAAATAGCCAAGTGGACTTAAAACTCAGTGATCTAACTATAGTCAATTGGGTTTATACACCAGCTTATAACTAGAGGGCCTCACCTTGTACCCATAAATTATATATATATATATGTGTACTGCAATTCATATTTATATATATATATATGCTATATAACTTAGGTAGTTATTCATGTGCTTATTAAACATGTTAAAGCAACCACATAACCACTATCTATCGCTCCGAGGCGATTGCTCGAGCTGCCGTTCCTGCCAGCGAGGGGAGGAGGTCATCGAGCGCGATGGCTCCGGTGACTCCGGTGCCGCGGCGTTTGCGAAAGCACCGAGGGATTTGGATTTGGCTTATAGGATCCATGGTGCTGCCATGGATCCCATGGATCCCATCAATATACCCCATTTATGTTAGCATTAATATACCAGCACATACCAGCACCATGGATCCTATGGCTTATGGTCTATCCGTGTTTATCCCATTGTTTAGCCAACTAACGTTCCTGGGGGTTTAGCCAATCATCCTCAGCCATGGCCGCAGGTTTCAGCTATTTTCAATTAGAGAATTAGTTCAATTCAGCCAGATCAGATCGAACTACTGGATGTCAAACTGATTGCCGCGACTTTGGTGCCTTCGGCATCCTTCGGCCTTCGGCCTTGTTTTGATGCCCCATGGGCCCATTGTTGATTAGTACAGGAACAAAAGTCACTGGAACTAGCAACCACTGAGCCAAAAAAGTACCACACTGACCCTGAAAATATCCGGAAGGATCGGTTGGTTGATTCCCTGGTGTCCTTGGTGTCCTTGGTGTCCTTGGTGTCCGGCCTTGGTGGCCTGTCGACAATCCACCAGATTGAGAATATCTATGGAAAAACCGTTTGGTAAACATACAAAAAGCTATTGAAAATGGCCATTGATAGTTGATTCACCCATCAAAAATGATGATTTTCCGTAGTTATGCTAGTTTACCAGAGGGTATGGACATGACATGACATCCCCAACCATTGGGGAATAGGACAAACTTTCTTGCAGCGACACGATGTCGCAATCATTCTGGCCATATCACTGACAAATGCATCAGGTCACTTGGCTGTTTGACTGTGCGGACTGTGCATCTGAGCAACGATGAATCCGCAGAACGACGTGCCGTCGTCTTTTTTGGGTTTGACTGTGCGGACTGTGCATCTGAGCAACGATGAATCCGCAGAACGACGTGCCGTCGTCTTTTTTGGTGCGGTCAGAGTCAACTTTTCCATCATCTGGATGATTTGGAGATGGACACATGCCCGTTTCACCAAGAATGTATAGATTTTATATAATTTGATTCAAACAAGCGATATATCGGGATGCGGGCTGATTTTTTCTCCAGAGGATCTGACTCAACTCCGCATTTGCAAGGCAATTAATTTGTTTAAGAGGTGCCTCTGGGTCTTTCTTACCGGGAATGCGCAGAAAATGAAGGGTCATCCCCTTAGCAAAGTTGTAAACTTCACATATAGTTGATTGCTAGATTTTGCCAGTTGAAACCCAGCTTCCACCGTAAACATTCTTAAATTTGGTTCTTATGCAGATGATACTTTTTTTTTAAGCTGGTATTAGTGCTGTACTGGGGGTCGCTCTAGCGCTGCTATGCAGGTGTTTCATCGTTTTAGCCTGGTTTAGCTTGTCTGATGGACAACTTTCTGGTTTGCAACACCCGGGTGGACAGTACTCAACAAATCAGAGCAATGCCTGATTAATCCTGATTACAAAGATACCCTGGATTAATAAACCCCTAGGCTGTTTAATTGGGAGGGTTATGGAGTACCCTCAGAATTCATAAACCATACAAAGATATAACATAAGAAGATACCTTTTTGATCAGGCGCTTTTACAGAACGAAGCCAGCAGCCTTCCACTGAAGCTCTTTCTCCCGAAACACCAGGGCACCCAGGCGTGTGCTGAGCAACAGGTTTTGGCACTCGCCTTTGTATTGCAAAGATTTCATGGCCTCCGGGCTCTGGAAGATGGAAGAAGTGAATGATGCGCCTCCCCAATTGTGGGAGCCAAAGATTGAACAAAAGCTGTCAGCGATTTGTGTGTTGGAGCAGGTGTGTTTACACTTTCTTTCCGATCTGGTGGGTTTCAACTATGTTTCAACTATATTCAAACATGGTCAAATTCTTCTTATTTTCAATGATATTCAATGACGATGTTTCAAGGATGTTGAAGTACATGCTTTTGGGAAGGCTTTTTTTTATACATGTTTTTTCAACACTATGGGTCTTTATACATTGGGCATAGATGTGAACGTGGCAGTTTTGCGGCTCCTGTTTGCAAGTTATTCAGCGATTTTGGATATGTCGTATTTTTTTTTGGTGGTATTTCCTACCTACAAAGTGGGCCCCCCTAGATAGCTAAGTTAGTTTATAACTCCAATAACTATGGTTTATGGTACTTATAACTATAGTTACTGGGGTTTATAAACCAATTTATAACTGGGGGGCCCCACATTGTACCCTCTGGTAATTTCATTTCTTGGTCAGAATTGGGTTGGGATGTTGGGATATACCCTCTGGTTATTTAACATAGCCATAGATTTATAGATGGTTTATTTTTTTTTGGTGGTAGTTCCTACCTAGAATTCTACCCACCCCAGCTGTTTGATTCTTTGCACGACCCTGGAGCATGGTTGAACAGAGCCGTCTCTTTATCGCCTGACGGCTGAAGAGCTGCCCTTCAGATATTCCCCATGGGATCGCTACTCTCTGATCATGGGAAAACCATGGGAAAAACCATGGGAAAACCATGGGAAAACCATGGGAATTAGAAAATTCATGAGACTTCTATGACCCTTCAATGATTTTCCCATGTTTTTTCCCATGATTTTCCCATGTTTTTTCCCATGGATTTTCTATGATTCCCCACGGATTTTCCCATTGAAATGCCCTGACTGCTTCGGAGATTCCTGAGGCCACTCGCCAGGAGGGGCAGCGAAGGCCGCTTTGATGAAAATTCCATGGAATCATGGTTCGGAATATGGGATCCAATGCCATAAACTATCCCATTACCAACTATTTGGAGGTCGTTTTAAATAATCCTAATATGGGTTTCTCTGAAAATAGGCTAAACCCCTAAACTGAATGGTTTTGCTGATCATTATCCCGTTTTTAAATGGCTATTTCATTGGGAATATACCCTATTTTCAGACAAACCCATATACGGTTATATCCCATGACGGATCCATGGTGCTGGTATATATGCTAACATGTGGGGTATATTGATGATAAATGTTACCATATATAGCAGCACCATGGATCCTATGGGTATGATGTTATATGTTCAATTTTAGATAATTCAATGGAATCATGATGACAAAATTGGTTAGTATACGGTGAATTCACAAAGAAACAAAACATTATATCAATAATTATCTCAAACTGGCATGATTTTTTTGTTGTGTGTGTGTGTTATAGATAATTTTTAGATTGATGATCATTTATAATTCACTCAGATGGATTCATCAAGCAATTGATGTCGGCTTGGGTTTGTAGAATGCAAGGATTACCCAAAAAAAGGACATGAATGGTACCCAAAACAAGGACATGAATGGCCATGGAAAATGGCAATGTTGAATAGGGATACATGAAATAGGCAATTCAACACTACAAACGGGTCATGTCCCGTGGCTTTTTGTTAAATTGCCAGAGGGTAGCTCCCACTGCAATTCGGAACGCTTTGATTGCGGGCTCTTAACTCTACACATTCACGGTGAAACATTGGTGATGACGCCAATCACAATACCGGCTTCATCCAATTGGACATCCATGGGTTTTTCTAGGGGGGTATTGCAACTGTGACCACGAATTCCGTCCAAAAACCAGCCATTTTGATGAACATCGGTGAGATCTGCATCTTGGACCAGGCATGGCCCAGATGCGGGTGGTGGACTGCCCTTGAAGGCCAGTGACTGGAAGAGGCTGCCCCCAAAGCTTAAAAAAAGAAGGCGATATACCGCATACTGTTCGGTAAATATCATGTTATCATCCCATAATCATACCCCCATGATTGTTGGTGGTACCTACCAACTTGTTCGAGTCGGCCCCAAAACTTGTTTTGCTCGGAAGTCAGTACATCCCCTATAGTTTTACCATGATTCCCATGTTTTACCTCTTTTTGATGGGAGCGGAATCCTGTGACATTAAACAAAAACACTGGTTGGTGGTTTCAAACATTTTTTTCCATATATTGGGAATAATCATCATCCCAATTGACGAACTCCATCTTTTCAGAGGGGTAGGTTGAAACTACCAACCAGAATATTGTTAACCATCATTAACCATATAATAACCATTAATATTAGCCATATATATATAATAACCATTAATATTAACCATTATTAACAGTATATTAACCACACATTTCCCAAGATGGAGAGTGGTGGTTGTTTGGGATGTGATGGTGGCATCTGGCATCTCCAGGCTGATCAATGGACGGCCTTCCCGGAAGGTGCAGTTCGGGTGGAATTTGTTCAACTTGGGCCGGATTTATTCACCGATTTTTGATTTGGGGAATATTCAATGGGAGATCTCCAGGATCCCAAAATGGAGGTATTGTACCATATTTCTGGCCAATTTTGGGGGTATATCCCCTGAAATTTAGGCCTAAAAAATAGGCCTTATATATGCTAGGTACCTCCAAATTAGGATCCTGAAATGACCATTGAAATATGGGGAATTACCCATATGCTTCATGTATAGTATATGTTACCTACAAAACTGGCCATAAAAATGGGATACATGTACTGTAGGTAAATACTCCAGCACCATGGAGCATATGGGTTATAGAATGAATAGAAACAGATAGAAACTAAACGCATCTCAAATCAAACTTATATATAGTATATATATATACGTATATATATATATATATGGAAAAAATAGGTTTGGGGTTAAGCATGGACCCAGAAAATGAATGGGTGCACTACTGAACTGGGATTCCTGGGAAGGTATTTGATATTGGATGGATTATCAAGTTCAGGGATCACTAAGGCCTATAGTACCCTCTGGTTGTTTAACGTAGCAAAATGGTCATTTGTCATAGGTAGATCATCATACATCATCTACATACGGACCATATTCCATAGCTATGTTAAATAACTCGAGGGTCATTGTTTTGTAGAAACAATAAAAGGTTTCACATTTGTAAAGTGTATTGAACATTGCCCAAATGTTTGATTATTTGGCAATTTGGGAACCCAAAACAAAGGGTCTCACTACTGAATGATCGACTTCACACTGCAAACCACTGAATGATTGACTTCACACTTTTTAAACTATTGTGATGTAGTGAACCGATGGGAACCATTCTGTTTCATGCTTGGTTTACATGGTTGGTTTAGCCCCAAAAAATGATGTTAGCATCATGCGAGATCTCATGGGATGGAGTGAGATACCATGAGATCCCGTGGAGACTTGGAACGGGTAGACCTAGGATAGGATAGGCCGATAGGCCATTTTTTCTGCCAGGTGTTGGTTCATAGATGAACAGTGATGTAGCCACTATATAGCCCCAAAATCGACATGTTGGACACCTGGATGGGAAAATAATTATAATGGAAAACTATCACATTCGAAAAAAGGGACCTGTTGGTGACATTTACCCACTACCAATCTGCTCCGCACGGAAACTCTGGGCTCTGAAAGTTCTGCCAGGGCCCTTCGCCGGGTCAGAGGAGCGGTTCAGGGCATTTATGGATGCTATAAATGGCCAGGCTTCACAAGGGCAACGGGCATTGATCATCTACACCACCACTTGGGGAGTTTTTATAAGACTCTTGGGGTCACACGCGCAGATATTCCTAGGTGATTTTTGTACAACTGAACTATTACACCATGACATAAAGCTTATATCTAGTTATAAATGTATGTATACACATGCAGCTGCCATTACCCACAGGATCCATGTATGCTATATATCGTAACATTTACCATCAATATACCCCAAATGTTAGCATATATACCATACATGGATCCTATGGGTTATATCTCTTACCGTCCTTTTGTCAACTCCTTGATCCACCAGTGGCTGCGACCGTGTCAAAAAGTCCCAGGACTTCATAGAGAGTCAAACTTGGCCCTTGACACCTCCGACGCGAGTGTCTAGCGTCGGGGAGACACAGATCTGGTTGGTGGTTTGGAACATGTTTTTTTTTCCCATATATTGGGAATAATCATCCCAGTTTTGTAGGTAAATATACTAGCACCATGGAGCATATGGGCATTATAATATGCATATTGATTTGGAAATTTCAGAGTGAAAATTGTTTAAATCCAGATTTCGTCACCAAGATGTAAATTGAGTCGCTGTTTTTTGTGGCTGTTCAGCATGCTGTTTCCTGCTTTACTTCTGAGCCAGGCCTTGACTCATCTTGACTCCCGTCAACTGGATTTCCCCTTCCACAGATATTCCGGGTGTCTTTTCCTCAAGCGTATGGAAAAATCAGGATGTTTCTCTCCAAAACTCTCCAAGCAAATCTGGTTGAACATCCAAAAAGTTGAAGATGTTTCCAATTTTTTCCAAATCAAAAAGTGGCCGGGTTTCTTTGATTTCAAACTTCACCACGTCGTTGAAATCAGTGGCCGTTCCGTTGTTCCAAGGCCTCGTCTCGAGCAGAGGACATTCCCTGTTTGCGTTCACCCAGCAGCTTCGTGATGCAGGGAAGCCAATCAGGGCGCCGGAAAGTCCACGTGGAGTGGCTGAAACCATCTTTTTTTGAGATGTCTTTAGTCGTTTAACACCAGAAGACGCATCGATTAATAGATTCTAGATTTTATATGAACTTAATTTGTAATATAATATGATATAATATGGTATGATACATTATTATGATAAATATATATATATATATATACATATATATATATAGGTGTAACCAGCAAACATGAACCGTTTTCGCAGAACATGGGGATACAATGGGGATAGAGCCACTGAAAGCTGGCTTGTGGTGTCAAATGTTGTTTGATTCACATCCATTCACATCCAACAAAGGGTCTCATGTTCCCACTTGACAGTCAGGTTTTGGGGAATGTAGGGATGTGTAGTTCAGCCACAAACTGGTAATATCTGGTAATATAAATCCCATGTGCAAGGAATTAGAGACCAGTTACTAAGAATTGAGCCATTAAACATACCCCTATCCCATCTCATGAAATACTAGTTGGTTTTTTCAATGGTTTCCCAATCCTATGGGGGCCATCAGAATCCTCAGTAAACCAGGTATAGTTGTTTATCCCCAGCATTCACCAGGGTATTTTGTTCATGGCTCAATTTATGTGAGGTAAAGCCAATATTCTCATCCCAGATCGGGGCCGTGCTGAAGCGAAATCATCTCAGGAAGTGGCCCAGTGCTTAGGAGAAAGGGAGCGTTTAGGAGCGTTTAGGGTACCCATATTCCCAAGCAAAAAAAGGGAAGCCGGGGACATGATTTTTCAATGATAGATCACCCTAAGAAAAATATTTATATAGTAATAATCATAGTAATGATCATAGTAATAATCATAGTAATGATCAAATAATCATCCCCCAATTGGCTAAGTAGGCTTACACCTCTTCAGTCACACCATGGCATCCAAGACGACAACAGCAGACGCCTGAAGAACGAGGCGCTCGTGGGGTTTCACCCTGAAACTCAGATTTTTTTGCAGGTAACCCCCAAAAATTCGATGGGATTCCAATGTATAGTATACGTATTACCACGAAATACGAGTGTGTAAAAATGTGGTGTCTGAAAATGGGGAAAAAAACTACGGGAGAGCCTCATAGGCATAGCTCTTTCTTAAGGGGGACATGAAGATTCACCATGCAAATCATGTGGGTTCTATTTCCACCAGGCTGGCATGGGGCTGTTCATGGGATGAACATAGCTTGGGAGACCATCGCAGTTTGTCAGGCACAGCAATTTGCGAGACGCAAGAGGACAGCTGTTTGTGGAAGCTTTGTCAACAGGTTTTTTTTTGGGACGAGATCGTGGCCCCGCCATGTGCTTTTCCAGGCAAATACAGAAGCGTTGCAGATGGATCAACACAAAAAGACGGGTGAGAATCAGGTAAAAGGATATATACCACTGGTGCGTCACAGAAATCCATCCAAATCCATCCAAATCCAAAGTTTTGTTGATCACAGCAAATTTTCTTGACTTTAGATGGGTTGACTTCACAAGCTCCACTTTGCTCGTGTTCAAGTCAAGCCTTGAGTGCAAGTACATACAGATGGTCTATATATCATGTAATGGGCCCATGCTTAGAGTTACCTTTTGTAGAATAACATTGAATAAACTCTTGGTGCATCTATTTTCCCCACTTCCGAGCTGCATGTTAGATACTCTTCTATCTAAAAACATGTCAATGCCGCCCTTAAAAGAGCCCCCAAGCTGTGCTGGATGATTGAACGAAACAATATCCCCAGCTTGCCATTGATGGATATGATATAGTCAAGATTCTTGGGTATGTCTGGGCCCTACGCAGCGGGAAAATCAATGAAAATCAATATGACCCAGGGAATTGGCATATTTCACCAGGCTGTGGCCCCTTGAAGCCCAGCCGAGCCCGCAAACCCTTGGGCAGGAACTGGTTGAAAAGCTGGTAAAGATGGCAGCCATGCAAATCAACACCTCCAAGGTCGTTGTGGGAAAGCGACCATGGATATCAACCACCAATCGTCAAAGAACAATGAGGATATCAACCACCTGGAACCGAGCACTGAGATCCACCTTGACTCACCTTTTTCTTTTGAGGTGAATCTGGAATATGCATGGTTGATCATTTTTGGGGAACGTAACACACCTGGATGGACCTGAAAAGATTGGATTTCTGGGCTTGCCGTTTTCTGATCAGCGACGACGGGGGCTGCGAGCGGTGCGGTCGTTTGATGTGCTGCGCCTCCAGGGTCGATGCAAATGAAGGTAGGCAGATGACAAAAAATGACCAAAAAATGGGCTCTGGGTTCCCTTACAAGGTGGGGCCCAGTGATGTTTGATTTATACCCCCCATGCATACTATTGAGCTCGTTAATGTCAACCCTGGATTAATAAACCCCAAACAGCTGTTTAATTGGGGGGGTACCATTTAAGTATTGGATGAAATGACTATTGGAGGAGTACCCCCCCTCATTAATAAACCAATAAACCATGGTTTAGCAAAATCCGGGGTTGACATTATCAGATAAACCCATCTTGTAGCGAAAAAAAGGCAACCGTTCCAGGCTCAATTCGCAGCGTCGGGCGCTCGGAGCGGAGTGTGGGCAGGTCATCTTGCGGCCCAGAAGTGGCTTGAAAGGGAACATCATGGGAAAAACATGAGAAAATCATGGGAAAATCATGGGAAAATTGCGAACATCATGGCAAAATGGCCTGCACATGGAGTAAATGCATGTAAATGCTGAATAATGTATGTGAACTTATGTTTAATCAACCCTGTCAATGGAAAAGCTCCAATTTGGACAATTTGGATACCATTTCGTAGTCAAACATGGCAATGCAAAATTCCCCATTTCGTTTGATGATTTTCCCAGCTATAAACCTCCATTTTTGTAGGGGGATTTTCCAGCAAGCCACGTTTGATTACCGGAGGGTAGAGAAAATATATGTGTCTGGGTAAATTATAACGACCTCACTGCGACCTCACTGGAATCATGGTTAATAAGGGAAATCATCCCCAAATGGCCTTAATTCAGGTTAGTGAAATATTATAATTTACCCAGATGTGTTTACTTGTGGCTGAAAACTATGGTTCCTGATTCCTTGCGAGTTTTCCCTGACAATCCATTGAATACTAGACAGATCCAATGATACATCGACTAAGAGTGAATTATGACAACTTCAATGATGGGCAAAACGGGTCATTGACTTTCAGTGATTCAAGTTCGATTGGTATAGATTTAAATACGGAGCGAAGCCACCAACATGGGTGCTTAAATGTATATATACACTTAATTTGACTTGATTATAATTGTAATTGCTAAAAAATGTACTGCAGGTGCAACAAATATAATATGTCTTGCAAATGGGTCCTATTTGGTCTTGCCTTTTATGTGGATGAGTCCAGATTCCGAACGAAAGTTAAGCAAGTAAGGTGCTGCAATCTTGCCAGCCAATGTGCGGGGTCTACGAGCGTTCGCAGCGTTGGTGTTCAGGGTGCAGCGCATTCAAACCCACTTCATTTGGTGGTGAGAAATGCTTAACCTTTGGGCCCCCTTGTTTTCTCCATTCTCCATGCTTAAAAATGCCTGGTCGTTCCATCAAGGTTAAAACTTGCTGGGTGCTGGGTCATGTCATGAGGTCCCAACTTTCACCAGTTCCACCCAGTTCCACTTCGGTCCCAACCCAACAAATTAAGACCCGTTCCAGCCAGCTGCATTCCGAGGTCGTCTGAACGAACGGATCAGCTCCAGGAAGAGGTCCCGCAGTCGCAGTATCACCATGACCAGATTACTGGACAATTCATAGGGTATCGGTTGGTGATTATGGGGAATCACAATTATGTATTATTACCCATAGGATCCATGGTGCTGGTATATATGCGCTAACATTGGGGGTATATTGATGGTAAATGTTACCATATATAGCATACATGGATCCTATGGCTACTACAGGAAAATCTTGGACACTTCAAAAAGTAGAACTCAATGTTTGGCGATTGTGATTGGGACAAAAAAACTCTTCGAAAACTCTTCGATTTTGACCAGCCAGAAAAAAAACATACAGGGAGTCTGAGATTGACCTGTGTTACACAGTGTTAGGTGACTAGGTTCATTGGCTGCCAGTAACAATAAACTCACCAGCGAAAAATGGTGTTGTTCTGCAGGGTGTCCACATGTATTTGGAACGAAACAAACTTAACTCCCCGCACCCATCGGGATGGTCTCAGGTTTGTCTTAAACGTGTGCACCTCCAAATCCCATCGTTGAAAGCACCATACCCCAATCAAATCGCTTTAAATTGGGGTGGATCCCCTATTTTTTTCACAAGCACATGCTTTTTTCAAGCAGAGCAGACATGACATTTCTTCCTAAGTGAGTCCCTCATGTAGTTGCTTAAACCATGGTCAAACTATCATCAGTTTTGCAAGTGATGTAAGTTCGCATAACAATTGGATATAGAGCATAACTTAATTGGATATGTCCACAGTAAGGATATATCACAATATCATTTCCATGTACCCTCTGGTAAACTAACATAAGTATGGAAAATCATCATTTTTGATGGGAAAATCCACTATAAATGGCCATTTGCAATAGCTATTTTGACATAACCAGAGGGTAATAAGTTATGTCATGATCATCTCCAATCTGGCAGCTGCCAGGCCTCAGAAGGAGTTCCACCGAGGAAGGTGGAAATCCTCCAACCCCCTTTAAGCCTCCCTGAAATTTGGCCGGTTGCGTCCTCAAAACAGCGAAATTGGAGTGGACAAGGGATTTTTCGACAGGAGTAAAAAACACTACATTTGGTTGCTGGTTTCGTGAATGTGAGAATAACATTTCAAGCCTATTTGGGAGGATTATCCCAACTGACTGAGATTCTTCAAATTTTAGAAAACTGCCAAGTAGTACATACCACCCTCCAAAAACAGATCTTAGTAATTTAGCAGTATTTGAGTTGGATTTTACGTTTCCATTTTTGGGGGGTGCTATATAGATATTCCCTTGAAACCAAGAAAGTGGCCTGTGGCAGCCTCAAAACAGTATTGTTCCTGGGATATGGGTGTGTCCTAAAATAGGGCTACCCCCAAATCATCCAGTTTCATACTGTAGCTGGTTGGTGGTTTGGAACATTTGGATTTTTTTTTCCACATATTGGGAATTTCATACTCCCAACTGACTTTAACTCCATCATTTTTCAGAGGGGTAGGTATACCACCAACCAGAACATTATTAACCATCATGAAACATATAATAACCATTGATATTAACCATTATAAACAGTTATAGTTTACGTAGAATTTACCATGTTCATATCCACATGATTAATATCCATTCTATATCCATCCCTAGCTATACTGCCGCTACTTCCTAACTAAGAATAGGGACGGCAGGATCCAGCACGCACAGCGTCAACAGCATGCCAGCTCCAAAGCGCTCCACGTATGGTATACTTGCCAACAGTTGAAACATTTTCGGGGTAAGTGCGGGTACATAACCATACGCGGAGAATGCAGGGAAACACTAAATCAAGGTCCGCGAATCATACCCACGAATCATACCCACGAATCATACCCCGAATCATACCCACGAATCATACCCCCTAGTCAAACTTCCCGGGTTGGACACGGTAT